>Ga0208134_1000687_pt1 | contig 21900 bp, 29 predicted proteins | sample VirMetDEL_Mar_31_FD_184515 | JGI IMG/M metagenome (GOLD analysis project Ga0208134, IMG submission 184515) | Aqueous microbial communities from the Delaware River and Bay under freshwater to marine salinity gradient to study organic matter... | ecosystem: Environmental > Aquatic > Marine >... | reverse complement strand
AGGTGTAATGATGAAAGCAAAGGACGATGTTAGACGTCGTGCTAAAGAAAGATTAAAGAATCAGTTAGAAAAGATACTAACTAGTTTAAAAGTAAAAAATACAGAAATAGGGCTTGCAGAATATGTGCAAGAAGTAGATACATTACTTACTAATGTAAATAAAGCGCTAGATAATTTAGCTCTAGACGTATCCGATTACTATCAGAACTTAACTAAGTTTACATATTTTAATGCTATTGAGGATGTTGTTTATTTAATAGACACTAAAAGTCCTGCAATAAAAAAATACTTTGAAAAGAAAGGTATAAAGTATAAAGATTTAGTATCTCGTATAGTTAGTACAAGAAAAAGATTAATTGAGGGATACGTAGATAGAATAGGAGATGTTTGGGGAGAGTTGCCTGGAAAACAGTTAAGGCTTGCGGAAAGAAGATTTAGAAATGCTTTTGAACCTAGAAGTGTTTGGTTAAGAAATAACCCTGGAGCTAAGAAAGCAGATTATCAAAAAGCATTAGACGAGCATGTAGCAAATAGAGTAAAGCAAGAAGAGCAGTCTATAAAAGACAGTCAGAAAGCATCTATTAAAAATATGCTAATAAATAAAAGTCAAGATATTAGTTTTCTTGATGCATTATTTGGTAACCCTAGAGATCTTACTGATGAGATAGTACAAATAGCTGTAGAAATATTAGACTCTGCAGACTATAATGTAATGCGCGAGACTATAAATAAAACAAAAGAAGCGTATGATCTATTCGAGCGATTTAAAGTTGGAAAAGATACTAGAAACATGCAAACATTGTATGATGACTTACTAGCAAAAGATGGAAAAGGTAATTTAACAGGATATTTAATAGGTCCTATTAAATCAGAGTATTATATACAAAGAAGAGAAAAAATAAATGCTTTGAAAGAAGCAGAGGAAGAGTTTGGAGAAGAGAGTAATGAAGCTATAGCAGCTAAAAGAGCTTACACTCAATGGTCTAGAGTAAACCAAGTTAAAGATCAGGATGGATATAAACCTGCATCTAAATGGAATAACCCTAAGTTTGCATATTTTAGAGATAAAAAAAATAAAGGGCAAGCTAATTATGATATGTACCAATTCTTAACAGACCTTGCAAATAAAAGAGATCAAAACTACTTAGGGCACCCTGCAGGATTTAAATTACCTGCTATAGAAAAATCAGGGTTAGAGAATGTTTTTGAAAACGGTGTAATAGATTGGGTAAGAGCTGGTCTTGGAGATAGTTTTAAGGTAAGAGCATCAGATATAGAATTGCATAAAGAGAATCCAGACGAAGTGGAAATGGAAGTTTGGAATACTTTAAAAAGACAAATTAAAGTACTTGTAGACGCAGATACAACTGAGTTAAAAACAATACCTAAATATTTTAGAAATTATAATAAAGTAAATGCAAAGACACAGTCTTATGATTTGCTTAGTATATATCTAATGGATTATTGGGGGTCTACAAACTATGCAGAAAAATATAAGGCATTACCTATGCTAGAAGTATTTAGAGAATCTTTAGCTACAAGAAAAGTGGTTCAAAGAACTTTAGGCGGTAAAACTAAAATAGCTGCAAAGCTAGGGTTTGGAGATCAAACACCTGCAACAGTTCCTGGAGATCAGTCTAACTCTTATAAAGCTTTAAGTAGTTTAATAGAAGACAGATTGTATGGAGTTAAAGCTCTAGGTAATCCATTTATGCAAAAACTAACATCTTCTTTAATGAAGTATACAGGGAACCTGTTTTTAATAGGTAACTATTTCTCTGCAGGAGCTTCTGTATTTCAAGGTAAAACTATGACGTTTATAGAATCTGTAGGTGGTATAGATTTTAATAAAAAAGATGTTGCAAAAGCAGAGTTAAAATATGATGCAGATATAGTTAACATCACAGGAGACATAGGTAAAATTGTACCTAGCTCTAAAACAGGGTTATTATCTGAAATATTTGAATCAACACAAGATTTTAGCGCTGTAGCAAAAAAGTTTGCAGGTGCAACAAAAACTAGTCAGATTGCAGATACCAACTCTTTACATTTTGTAACTAATATAGCAGAACACTATATACAAAACACATTAATGTATTCGTTTTTACAAGGAATAAAAGTTAAAAATTCTAAAGGGGAATATATAAATAAAAAAGGGGAGGTTGTTAAGTCAAGAGAAGAAGCTATGACTTATGATGAAGCCTATGAGATAGACAATAAAGGAAAGGCCCCTAGACTTAAGATAAAATCTTTTGTAGGAACAGGAGCATCAATAGAGCTTAAAAGCGGGTTAGAAATATCTTTAAAAGATAGAAGAAAAGCTGAATTTCAAGTAAAAAGATACCTGAATCATTTAAATCGTAGACTAAACGGTAACTACACTACAAATAACCAAGCTATGGCGCAAAGACATGCTGTAGGTAAGTTAGCATTTATGCTTAGAAAATGGTTAGAACCAGGAATACGTAGAAGATATAGAGGTATAGGAACATCTTTAATACCAAATGAAGCGCTTACGGCAGAAGATTTGTACTACAGTAGAGAAATACAAGATCTAGATGAGGGTACATATACAACTACAGTTAGATTTATTAGAAATCTATTTAGAGATTATAAAAAATTCTCTTTAGAGCTAACAACTGATAACTGGGCTAAACTATCTGCTAGAGAAAAAGCTAATATTTTAAAGACTGTAACAGAAATGACTATAATGCTTATAGCCGCTAACGTTAGTGCTTTACTATATTCAGCAGCACAAGATGAAGATGATGAAAAACAAAAAGCTCTTATGATGTTAACCGCATTCTACACACGTAGATTGTATTCAGAACTTAGAGCATTTACATCTATTACAGAAGGGCTTAGAATATTAAGATCTCCTGCAGCATCTATAAGTTTAATACAAAATGGTATTGAATTAATGGATCAACTTTACTCAGATATTGCAGCTGTAAGTATGGGAGGTGAATTTGAAACATACACACAAGGTAAACGTAAAGGGACATTAAAACTTGAAAAAGAATTCAAAGATTTAGTTCCTATATGGTACCAAACAGGTAGAAAAATAGACGAAGCATTAGGATTCTTATATAAACCAGTAAAATAATGAAGATAGCTTTTGGAATACAATGGGCAAAAGGATTATTATTTGGGATTAGACATTTCCAACCAGAAGAATATGCTCCTTACTATGAAATACAATTTTTTTTAGGATTAATACAAATTTTTATAATTATAGATAATGGCAACACTTACGATAACACTGACTGAAGCTGTCACAATGGGTGACGGTAGTACTGATAGAGGTACAACAAACGTACACACTGAAACTGTAAATGAAGTATCTCACAGAATAATGGATGTGGGTACTAACTTTGTAGACGTGATTAAATTTGGTGCAGCTGCAGCCGCAGGTACATTTAAAGACGGGTCTGTACAATACTTACGTATTACAAACTTAGATGCTTCTGCAGATATTTTCTTACGAGTATCTCAAGCAGATTCTGAATACTTTGTAAAAGTAGAACCAGAAGATCATTTTTTATTAGGCAATAGTTTGATGAATGCTATAGAAGATGGAGACTCATCTAGTACAATAGGTACTACATACGATGCCCCAACTGCTATAGATAAAATATCAGCAAAATCTAGTAGTGGTACGATACAAATTGAAACATTTGTAGCTTGTCAAGATTAATAGAGAGAGGGGCTCAAGGCCCCTCTATCTAACTCTAGCACAACAACAAGTAATCAACAACAACACGCTAGATTTTTAATATATTAATCTATAATAGAATCTGCAACAAGTCTGCGTTCTGCTAACTCATCTTCGATTTGTTTAATTACATCTCGTTTAGATTCTTCATAGTTTACAATATCATCTTCCATAGTAGCATGATCAAATGCTGCATAGTCAGATTCTAAGTAAATAGTATCATTCTCACCATTAGTAATAGCAATAGGATAGTATTCACAGCATCGCATTTTTGTATTGTTATAGTCAGTAGGAACGGCTACAACGTTACGAGGACTAACTAATACTTCAAGTATTACTCTATCACTGTAACCAAAATCATGTACATATTGCATAGAGCCTACATGTAAACCTGCAGAACAAGTTACATCAGGATCAGAATCACACTCTTCTCTTGGCATTGTAATAGGCTCACCCATTTTAATAGTCATACCATGAGACCCAGAATGGAACGGTTTAAACGTCATAGAATGATTAAGAGTTTCTTCCACACGCTCACCTGTTTCTTCGTCATAACGAATACTTATAACCTCTTCACCTGTTTCTACATCAAACTTACGTTTAACAGCTACAGCTTTATAAGCTAAGAAATATCCCTTATCAGTGATAGGATGTCCATTATGTTCTAAGAATCCGAACAGCTGTTGTCTAACACCTTTATCAGGGTTAAGCAACGTGTTCTTCCAGAAGTTAACCAGAGCTTCTACGTTTAAACCTTTGTCAATATATTCTAAAAGCTTTTTAGCAAGAAACTCAGGTATCGGATCGCTTGTACCTTTAAGATACATAGCAGAGTTACCATCGAATTCAAATCTTCCATCAGAATTAAATTCAATTTTCTTTGCAGGATTGCAAAGTTCTTCTATCTTTGTAATAATATCTTCCCTCTCAGTTAGAATATTACACGAATTGTATTGCTTTACGAGAGCAATAACTAATTCAGCATCAGGAGAATCCTTTCGGATTCTCTTGTGCTTTCCATCAATAATTACTGTAACGTCACTCGGCGTTACTTTAGCTACTAAGTAGTTCATTTTCATTTTGATTTTTAGCTGTTAATGTTAATTTAATTTGTTGATTGCCAGGTAGTTTGTCCTTTAAAGATAAGAAATCTTCTATAGATTTCCTAGCTGTAGAGCAGAAGTTTACATAGTTCAAAAGGTCTAAACCTTGTGAATATTCTACCACCTCTTCTAGCTTATCTATCATGTTCATACTATACCTAACTTCATCTGGTATATCTAGTTTCATAAGCTCATTAACTATAGGTTTTATATCGTCTTCACAACGCCAACAACTGTTGGTATTGTCATTACAATACTTATCAAGAGATTTGTACAAACCAAACAATGATCCATTATACTCTTTATAGTTAGATAAAAATGTAAAACTTTTAATATACCCACTAATTTTCTGTGCAGTAATAAATCTCTGCAGGTGTTTTGGGCTTTTCATAAACTCATGTGCTGTTATAAATCCTTCTAAATCTTTAAAATCTTTTGCTACACTCTTAGCGACTTTTAAAACTTTGTATTGACTTCCAAAGTGATAATCATAGCCGCCGTATTGACTGTAGATGTAATCTTTAGTGCTACTAAGAATTTTGACAACTTTCTCAAGTTCGTCAATATCTTTAGTTTCAGCATAGACTACAGCTTTTAAAGTAGGATCTTCTTCTTGTAGTTTTTCTTGAAGATCAGCAATTTTATATTCATGATTAGAATATTTAATACCTACTTCATAGCCACTAGCTTTAACATAAGCATCACGAGCAAACACCATCTTGTTAATCTTACGACGGGTCTTGTTATCAACCACATCACCAAAAGACTCACTAATATCTGCATCTTCTACATCTTCATAGGACATCATACATTTAGATTGACCAAGTAATCTAGCCACAGTAGTATATGTCATTTGCTTCTGAGCTAGAGGACGAGAGTCAGTAAGATTGTTAGATTTAGATTCAAGTTTAGCACCGATCTTAAGTTTATCTGCTTTAAATGCTACAAAAGATTCTTCTTCTCTACCATTTATAATAGAATAACTCTTAAGTTTATTAAAGTTACCTTGCACATAATACATATGCTCTACCTTTGTAAGTGCATCAAAAACTTCATGCCAACTAAACAACTCTTTATTGTATATAGTTTCACCGCCTATAGCAGAAGAATTACTAGTTTTCTTACAATGATACACAGATATACCATCAAATATTTGATGAAAAGCTCTATCATAACCATGCCCTCTACTAGGAGTAAGGGTTTCGTTAGGCTTGTACTGCACATCATAAGCTGTTAAGGCTGCCATACTAGCTTTTACAGCTGATGGATCACTACTTGTAAGAGATGAATAGTGATAGCCTCCACCACCTATATTAGATATAGCAAGTAAATATTCAATGTAATCTGTAATATCAGCATATTTGGCTGCTATATCATCCTTAAACTTTTTCTTTACATCATTAAGTACTGTCTTAATAAGTTTAATAGTTTTAGGAGTGTATCGTATCTCTTCACGAGAAGGTACAAGATCAAGCACACCAATATTAAACTTAAAAGCTACACTAGCTTTATAGTAGGATTCATCTACATCTTTAAGCATACTCCAGTTAATAGGATACCTAACTCTGCCTACAAGAAGACACGGATCAGCGCCATCATTAGTTATGACATAAGAATCTGTTTCTTCTATTACATTCTTGCCGTGATAATAGTTACGAACTTTACCTATACCTTCTTCAACATTCTTTAATACAATGTTGTCAAAGTATGCAAGCTGATTACTGATGGCATCTCTAAAGTCAGAAGCATCATACCTGCTTTTAATAGGGACAATAATAGTGGTACCATTTTGTTGATCTGTAGCTGCCTGATATACCTGATCCATATGTGGAACGTTATCGTTATTACGATAGATCATATAATATGTCTCAGTACCATTGTGTCTACTAGATACATAAAAAGTATCTGCATAAGCCAAAGGTGATTTTGCACCGAGGCCGAACCCACCGATCTCGTAGTTGTTATCTCTCTTAGTAGATGCGCCAAATGTAGTAAATACATTTTGTACGCGCTCTTGAGATAAACCACAACCATAATCGTGGAACATAATACACTCATCCACGCCTAGGATAGTGTTCTTCGTAATATATTCGATACAAACCGTTTGACGATTAGACCAGAAAGACTTATCATCCTCTGTTTCCATAGGAATTTTACCGTCTATCTTTAAGTTTCGCTCGCGGTTTGCATCAATACAATTAGAAGTGATCTCACGGACAATCGAACCAATAGGGTCCGAGTATAAATTAATCAGGCTATCCATAATGATAGCCTGTGATCCGTCCGTAATTTTGAACTTGTGTTGTTTTTGAACGCCGATAACTTCTTCGACATTCGTGTGTTGTTGTAGTTTCATTTATTCAAATGGTTTTTCTTCGGGTTTTAAAGGATTAACGTATTTATATTCTTCTTGGTATGTTTCCAACTCTAAATCAGGCGGAGAAGAAACTTCTGCCTCATCTGATATTTCAACTCCAAGTTTTTCTTCCCACTCTTCTCTTAGATCAGGGTGTCTAAATAAAACTTGTGCTACTCTATGTGTTGGATTTTTAATACCGTGGTATTTAAAAATATGAATTTTATAATCCTGTGGAAATTCGGAATATCTACCTTTCAGAAATTTATCGTATATATCTTTATAGCTGTCAGGAATTTTAAAACAATATAAAGTATGATGTTTATCAGGATCGTAAGAAACTTCAAACAATTCTTGATTTTCTAAATAATCTTCATACACTAAATAGTTTTTATCTCCAGAAAACTTATATAAAAAGAATATATGGTTTTTAAATTCTGGTTTATCGCTGCTGCGTAAAAATGTATTTAATAAATTCTGAGGTTTAATGTCAAAATACAATGACATCATAGGTAAAATGTAAGTAAAAGATTTATTTCGCATCAATCTTCCTTCATAGTCTCTCTTCATTGCGAATAAATAAAAAAATTAATACTCTACTACTTGTTCGTAACCTTGCTTTATGGACCAAGAATTAGATTCTTTGTAATATTGATACTCGCTAAGTAAGCATTGTATCTCATTTACACCTTCTTCTATCCATTCTGAAGGCAACTTATAAACAGCTGCATCGTAAGAACCTTTTGTATCTACAGCAACAATAAAAGCTTCTACTCCATAGTCTGGGTATTCAGCAATAGCAGCGTTCATATAGAATGCTAGTTGTCTGTAGTAAGAGTATTGTAAACATGAATACATAAATCCTGTAGTGTGCCAGTCTCTAAGTAATATACCTGTACCTGTATTAAGTGGGGTGCAAGTACCATATACTTGGTTACTAGTAGTTTTAAGATCTACAATAGTCACTGTTTTACTGTCATGATTTACAATAATTCTGTCTAGTTTAGACTTGCAGTCTACACCATGTTGATTAAAGTAAATTTCTTTCTCATTAAAAGTTTCTACATTACCTTCAGGCTCGTTAAAAAGCAATTTATTAGCTACTACATGTCCTCTAAGAGATGTAAGACATCCTTCAATAACTTGTTTGTCTTTTTGCCCTAAAGCAATTTTACCATCAGCTCTTTTAAGGAATTCATAGTAAGCAATATTTTCTTGCTTTTTCTTAAAACTTTTAAGAATAGTCTCTGGTTTAGAATGAGATGGTTTATACTGAGCATGTGCGTAAGCCATTTCAGCAATTTTATCTTTGTCTACTCCAGATTTCTCTAATTCAAAATACGCTTGTATGTATTCCCCCATTTTACCTGTTACAGGTTCTACATCAGCTATGATAAACTCATCAGGCTCAAGTGTAAATTTATGAATAAGAGTACCAAGCTCCATTGCAGCACTTTTAGTTTGCATTTCTTTTTGCTTACGCATAAGAAATTGTCTTGGGGATATTTTTAAATATCCTAAATCGCTATTTGATACAGATTCTTTAGCGTAGTAATTCTCGTCTTGCATTTTGTGTTTCTTCAATTTTAGTTAATAAATCCATATACTCATTATATAATTCTTGCCGCTGCTTGTGGGCATGAATTTTAGCATTTGCGACAACACGATCTCCGTCATCTACCATATGATCCACATATAATTCTGGATCATCTATAGCATTTTCAAGATAGTATCGTACTACATTATCTCTGCGGTGCTCTATCGCAGACATTAATAATCTAATATCCATAAAGTGTCGAAGATAATTAAAACACTTTGTTTTAAAGTCTTCTGGATATATAATAGTGGGTTTTGACATAATTATGATTTTAAAACGTTAATATAAACTCCTGGGGCTTCTTTATTATATTCAAACTTAACAAATATTGGAAGCATTTCGTCTGCATTATCATCGTCTATCCAACCGTATTTTACCATTTGATCTTGTATTGTTTGAGCAGGATTGATATAATCAAACTTATGTTTACTCTTACGTACAAATTTAAATGATATTCTATAAGGTTTAGATTTACCTTTGATCATCTTTTTAAATACTTTCTCATTGTCTTTCCACGCTTCTTTACTTTCTTTGTAATATCGTTGCGTTTGTTTAGATACTATAAAGTATCTCCCTGTCCATCTTCTACCATTCTTACTTGATGGGACGTTCCCTGGTATAAATATTCCTCTTGGCATACATATTCTATTAACTCTGCCGCATCCCTTAAGCTACGATTAGCTATAAAGTCCGACAAATCCTTTGCTTTGTAGTCAAAGGTATTGAATTTTCCATTAGTAAAAAATAATGGTATAAATCCATACAGTTTTCTATGTTTGTTAGCAAAAGATACGCCAGTGCGATCAAAGTCATATAATATGCATATTTGTGCAAATCTGTCATATAAATTCTTGACAATATCTGCAGGAATGACACAACTCTCTGACGCTGGAGCAATTGCAGGTATTCCCCATATATCTAAACACATAACATCTTTTAGTGATTTAGTAATAACTAACGTGTCGCCGCTTTTAGGCAGTTGGCTCAAACCTTGAAGATCAGACACGTTAGTATTACTAAGCCATTTAAATTTGCTATATGGTTGATATATTTTTATTTTTCCTTGTCCAAAACTGTAAGCGTATATAGGATTGTACCTATTAGCGCTAACAATAAGATTATTATTAACCCACACGTGTTCTGCGGGTTGGACGTGAAATTTATTAAGGATGTTACAACATATTCCATATTTAGACCAGAATGTTTTGTCCTCTTTATTATTCCAAGGACGTGATTTAATTTGTATTAATGTAGAAGATAATTGAACGTTTTCATACTCTTTTAAATGTTCTCCAATATACTTTTTAGTAGGGGCAGTAAAAGATTTTGTAGATATACCTAATTGAAAGTCGTTATCTACAAGACGATATGTGTCAAATCTTTTAAGATTATACATTTTTGTTAGAAATGTAAAGCAATCACCTGAATCCCCCGTACTAAAATCTTTGAAAAAGAATTTACCGCTATTATGTTTAAACACAGTAAATGAAGGAGACTTATCTTTACGAAGAGGAGAGCACATAGCTCTCCCCATCTTAAAGTCTTTACCTATATAATATGCAAAAATATCTATACAAGTAATTTTATTTAAAATCTCTTCGTCACTTAGTTCTATTACTCTACTGCCATACATTAGAATGGCATTTCAGCGCCGCCAGTGGCCATTACTGTATCTGGTGTTACTGTAGCTGCATCTGGTTCAGGCTTAACTAACTTTTTCTTATTCCAATCAGAAATATAAATATTAGTTTTGTCTGCAGGTACATCCATAGACTCAATAAAGTTAGGGTACTTTGGCAAAGATGCATACTTACCTCTGTAGATAAATAGCATTCTAAACTTTTTACTTAAGAACTTTTGACCAAACAAAGCTGTTACTTTATTTGCATAATCTGCAAAAGATGTAACATTTTCTATTACAAATTCTGATTCAGGCATAAACTTAGTAGCAATATGCTTTACACGACGAGATACATCTGTAGCTTGTTTTTCTACATCACCATAATCTGGGTTAGCAGGAAACTCTGCATGTTTAACTGTTGCACCATTAGACTGCTTGAATTCAAAGTCAAGTCTTCCGCCTTTGTCCATGTTTAGTGATACACTCACTAATTCACAATTTTCTTGAATACCTACCGATGGTACTACACCACCTGTGTTGTTACTTTCTACGTTACTTCCGTACATTTTTCTCTCTTTTAGAAATTAATTAATTATTATACTCTTCGATAGCTTCTGCTACCATTACTAAATCGTTTGGTATTTTAACAGATCCAAACATGTCTTTTGGAGTTTTACCAGTATTAGCACCATCGTTTTGTGTAATAAACGAATATGTCATACCAGTTTCATTCTTTGTGACATCTGTATACAATACAATTGTAAACATACCCTCAAGAGTAACTACATTGTCCATCATTTTACCGATAGTTTTAGCTTTGGTAACTTTATTACCGTGTGCGTCAAATGTAGTTTCTGAGTGCATCATAAATACAACTAATAAATCATCACGCATAGATTTAACTGCATTGATAACTGACCAAGCATTCTGAGCAATCTCAGTAAACTTTTTGAAGCCAGTCTCGTTAGCTCTACGCATATACTCATTAGCCATAGTGTATTGATAATCATCAACAATAATCGTCTTGATCTCAGGACGTTTCTCATTGATGTAATTCAAACAACCAAGAATCTCACTAGGTTTATCTGTAGAACAGAATCTACCTTGTGGGTTCTCTTTGTCAAATATAGGATACTTAGTCTTCCATCCTCTAAACGGTAACGCCTTACGGGCTACGTTAACAATAAATGTAGACTCAGGGTTTAAATTTGCAATTGAAGTGGATTTCCCTGTCCCACTAGCGCCAACTATTAATACTTCTTGTGCCATTAGTTTTGTTTTTCTCTTTTTAATGCTATAGTTAATTCTTCCATCGTGCGAACATGTTGTTCTTCAGGCTTATCTTTATTATATTTAGTAATAAGATAGTTTCTGTGTTCTTCACTTCTAATGTTTTGGGGCTCATCGTTAAAGCCCCATTTAATTGTTTCTGATTCTTCCATGATTAAAATAAATTGATTTCTTTTTTAACGTTTTCTTGTTCTGTATGTCTTGCATTGTATTTATTACCTCTAAGCTCAGGATGTTTTTCTTGAAGTTTACGGCGACAACGTCCTACCCCTTCAAATGAAGGGTATTCTTTATTGTGTAAACCTTTTAGAAAATCTCTGGTGCTTAGAGTATTTAAATTAACATTGTATGCTAATAAAACAAATGCATATAAAACATAATCACAATCTCTAGCCTTGGGCTTGTTCAAGAGTATCACCGACACTCTCTTCTCGTACTTCTTTACTTTCATTGCTTGAATAGGTTGGTGGTTTAGCATCTAATATTTGATTATGAGCCAAATCATTTTCCATTAAAGCAATGCAAGGCTCGCCCTCCCTAACCTTCAGATAGTGCCAAAATATAGCATTATCTGTAGGCCATCTCTTTGGGCCGTATGCCCTAATACCAAGCATTTCTGGTCTGTGTGTTACAATAACAATGTCAGAATACATATAACATGCATCTGCACCAAAAATGTCTTGCTTCTTAGGGTAATGTAAATCAGGGTTTTGTATACGCTCTGATGCCTCGATGTTACGATTCATTTGAGATATTAGAATGAATGCCACCCTAATAACCTTTTTTAAACCATTAAACATAGCCATCAAATCATAGAGTAAATCTCTATCCTGCGCACCGCCCACCTTCTTTACAAGTAGAGTATGATCTAACATAATTATAACAGGTTTGTTCTTTTCTTTAGAAAAAGCTAATATTGTAGCTTCTAAAGATTTAACACTACCTGGTATATCTACGTAATTTATATCATACTTATTTAACTTACGAGCTTCCTGTACTGCATTCATATAGTAATTGTCATTCAGTTTAAATGTGTCTGACGCACTATACAGCTGCTGTGTAGTAATATTCATCTTATTACTAAGTTTACGGCCAATCAGCCGTGAGGATAACATCTCAAAGTTAAATGAGAGCATTGCAAAATCTTCCTCTTGATTAAGATCTTTCAATCCTGTCTCAAGTTGGCCGAGTATTGCAGTCTTACCGCTACCAGACATACCAGCAATAGTTGTGATAGTCTGCCATTCTATACCACCCATAGAAATTCTATTAAACTTTTTCCAAGGGGTAGCTAAAGATTTAATCTCGCCTTTTCTTCTACCGTCTATATAGCGCAATGCTGCACTAGACGCTTTAGATATATGGCGCCATGGTAAAGGTTTGTGTTCTTCACTCATATTAAATCTCCTCCATAGTTTTGTTCGTCACTTGCTTTTGGGGGTTCAATACCATCATACATAGTCCAGGCTTCCTGGTTTAAATAAGATGACATCATTTTCCAACGTGGACGAAACTCATTAGTGTAGCTGGCTTGCTTTCTATCTTCATGTTCAGCTGCAATAGCTTTAAGTATAGTTTCGTGCAAACCAGGGTTCCTTTCTATTAATGCTATGTACTTAAGCTTGTTACGCTTCATATCATTATGTAAAGGTCTGCCTTGATCCTTCCTAGGATAGGCAATAGCAAATTGATTCCAACAATCTTCACATCCTCGTACCTTAAACAGATCCAACGCTTTTTGACGGAGCGTAAGAGAGTCATCGGGCATTATTTTAATAAAGCCACGCTTCTGCAATTTTGCTTCGTCTATAGGTAGGATTTCTAGGTACTTTTCGAGTTGTTTACTGCTTTCGCTTTTAATTAACATGTAAACAAACTCGCTTGGAGTCAGTTTGTTGCCCTTCAACTTGGTTAAGTTTAAAGACACTTTCATCGCAATTTAAATATTTATCTAGTTCCTCTTCAGTTAAGTTTACCAAAGCATCATCTGGTAAACATCTTAATTCATCCGCACATTGTATACAATTATTCATTGCTTATTAAATTACCATCATTGTCCCAATGCGGTGCTAAAATTAGATATAAATATACGTTATTTCTGGTTATTTTACAACCAAATTCAATCCGTATTATATCTGTTACAGCGTCAAGAGGAAGGTCTTCGAGATCATCATAGTAAAACTTTAAAACGTTATACATATTATGAATCTCAAAGATTCCAACTTCTTTACCGTTATAGGGACTTTTCTTCATATTTACATTTTAGAACAATAGACGCTCTTGTTTTAACATATTAAGATAAGGGTCTATCGAAAATTCTTTTGTAAATGTATGTAATTTAGTATACTTTTCCAAAGCATTCATTGGATGTGCAGCTTTAAGTGCTTCTGTACATGCATTATATGCAGACCAAGCTGTACGCTCAGTAAATACAGGAGATTCAAACCATTCTTTAGTTGCTTTGTTTAGTTGTGCACCGTTCAAAACACCTTGATTTACAAATAATTGACCAAAATAATTACCTGCGTCTGTATCGCTAAATTCTATTTCTTGCATAGTTTGTTTAGCTTCAACAGACTCATCATAACGACGATCTACATCAGCAAAAAGCTTCTGTATAAGAATATCTAAGTCGTCTTCTACATTCTGCGTGTGTTTACGCATCTTAATAATATCACCTGTAAACATAAGGTTAGAGCATACAAATACTGATGCTCCACCACATACACCTATAGGTAATGTCTTGTCATAAGAATTACGAAAGCCTATACTTCTATTCATACCGCTACCTGCTAAACTAGAGCCATGATGAAATGTCATACTACCAAACATTTGTTGGCCTTTATGATTTACTTCTAGTCTCTCTTCAAAAGGTGCAGTATTGTAATGTTTTGTACCTGCTTCTTTAATTCTTGTTACTAATTCTTGGTGACTTACTGGTACGTAAGTCTCTGTGCGCTCTGGTGTCTTAATAAGACCCAGATCAGCGAAATCTACTAACTTTGCCATTGCTTCCGTCTGTTTTAGGGTATCTAATTGGTTCTACATGTCTATATTTTTGATAGACTTTTGGGTATTCAAATCCAAATTGAAGTTCAAACACGTCTTTTGTTACAAGACCTGTTGTATTTTTCTTTTTCTTTTTAAGTTTCTTTTTTTCAACTACAGGAGTGTAGTCATGGTATCCTTTTTTCATACTAAAATATATATCTTATTGTGTTCCAAGGTATAATCTTTTCATGTAAAGCTTTAAATGCATCTATATACAAATACTTTAAATGTCTAGCATACCTTATGTTAGTTCCACCGTACTGCGAGACTTTCTCTTCCTGGATTGCAGGATTCCATAGGTGTACTTCTGTTTCAGGGTGCTTTACTAAATTTTCTTCATGTTTCTTTTTATTATGTGTTAAAAATATTACTTCTGCTTTAACTTGATCTTTATACTCAACATAGTCGTTAAGCATATCAAACAGTTCTTCGTAATCCTCTAGCCAATTATCTTCTACGATAACAGGACTAAAGTTAACATGTACATCGTAACCTGCCTCTATAAATGCATTGATAGCTTTAATTCTATCTATAATTTTAGATGTACCTGGTTCGTGCAATGTTGACATGTACTGCGGCATCAAACTAAATCTAATACGTATTTTACCTTGCGGATCAAAGTTAATTAAATTTGGATTAACATATTTAGTAGCAAACGAACCCATTGCAACAGGATGATCTCTAAAAAATGCAAAGATCCTTTCCCAATCATAGTATTTAGCATGCAGTGCAAAGTCTTCATTACAACTAATGTCGTACGTAGTATACTCTGCATGTGTCTGATTGGGTTTCTCCACTGGTGTGAAGTATGCATGGTTGTTTAACTCTGTAAGTATATCACCAATGTTAGTGGCCACACTCAATCCTTCAGGCTTATGGCGTTTCATATAACAATATGAGCAATTATATAAGCAGCCATAGCCAAAGGATGGAGATATAAAATCTGTGCTACGGCCTGAGTGGCGTATCAGAAATGTCTTCCTCTTTACCTTTTGAATTAGCTTCATTGATAAAGTTTTGTATATTATTTGCTACTTGTAGCTTTGCCACTTGATCTATTAGTTTTTCTATAACTTTTTCGTGGCGATCCAGTCTTTCGCTGTTTTCTTCTACGCTCATTTTCTTTTTCTTTTTGTTTTAATTTAATTGTTTCAAATGTCACATATAATAATATGACAGTTATTACTCCTAAAAATACTTCCATAATGTAAATTTAAATTAATAATTATCTAAATGTAGCATAGATTTTAACACCTTTTGCTATACATATTAGATCGTGTTTTGTAGTGTCTACTACCTTTTTTGTAGCAGGACGATACTTAGGGTTTGTACTGTTTAGTTTTCTTTTTTTAGGCATCACTTCTGCTTTAAAATTAAATCAGGGAGGCCGCCGACGACCATTTCTTTAACCTCCCCGACAGAACAACCTAGCCATATTGCTTAAACTAGGATTTAAATATGTAGCACTCACGCAGCCCACTCTCGTATGAGATGCAGCATTCACGCAGCTTGCTCACGTACTAAACCCTCCAATGCAAAAAAAGTAAATTAAATCCAAAAATTAAATAAAGATTTAGGAGGGTTATAAAAAAGCTATGTCACTCGTCAGTGACTCCAGACTCAGTAGGGATTTTCATGGTATCGCGTCCTCTACTTCCACCATGCGCACTCCTAAGAGATTGCTTCGTGGTTCCTATCCGTAGTTGTTTTAGCTTTTAGAAAATAGGCTCTCAGGTTTGGTATCGCAGTATCGCGCTCGGTAACTGAGATGATTAGAGTTTAACCGTTAATCACTCTTGCCTAATTTATCTTTTATTAAAGCAGCAAGCTTGACATATTCTTTTGTCATTACACTTATCTGCTGTTGGCTTGATTCTAATTGCTTCTGCTGTGCGTCTACAATTTTAAGTAGCACTTTTACATGTTCATCCATTATACTGTAATTTCTTCTATGCTTTCAGCCCACACTACATTCTGTCCTTCCTGTCGCTTGTTAAGCCACGAAACTTCCTGCGTGTTAGGTGCATAGAGATTAATAATAATTGCTGTTTTACCTGGGACATACCTAATAATACGCCCAGTACGTTGTATATTATCAAGTTTCTTAGAATTACCTGCAGCTACAATACCAAGAGAACAGTCAGGGACATCAAAACCTGCATTCAGAGCTTTAACACTACTAATTACACGCTGTTTTGTACGTCCATCCTTAAACTTCTTAAGTATTTCTACCTGCTGTTTCTTTGTACGTTTACTGTGAAAACTTAGACACACATCACCTAACTCTTCTTGTACTTCATCTGCAAATTTAGTTGAAGCACTGAATAGCAAGGCTTTACGGTCATCAAACTTTTCTAGCAACTCTTTAATAACAGGTATTTTAGCTTGAGAATTCTTACATATATCACCACGCTCACGCATAGAGTTATAATATATAGCTGCAGCTGCACGTAATCCAGGATCAGCACTACTGTCTTGTAGATACTTACGAGCATTATTAAATGATTGTGCACCACCAAAGCCTAGTCTACCTGCGGCATACCTAAACTTCTTGTTTGCTTTATCATATGCAATTTGCTCATCATCATACATAGGTACAGCTAGATTGTACACAAGGTAATCACTAACCCACTCATTCTGATGGCATTCTTCAATAGGAACTTCATCAATAACAGGTGCATACTTTAGTAATACTTCATGCATACCATCTGAGCGTTCTATTGTAGCTGTCAAACCAAATATAAACTGATATGTAATCTTATCAAATACTTTAATAAACTGTTCTGCGCCATAAGCATGTATCTCATCACATATAAGTAAATCACATGTAAGTTTATTTTTATACGCAGTGTTAATGACAATTACATCGCAGCTATTATGTACTTTGTTTTGCTTTAGCTCTTTCTTCCACTGATTCTTAAGATTAATTGTAGGCACAACAATAATAACTCTACCGTCTTTCCTAGCCTTCAATAATCTTATAATAACCATAATAGCTGTGAAAGTTTTACCAAAGCCTGTAGCTGCTAGCAGTGTACCTTTACCTTTATTATCAGCAAACTTCTGAACTATCTCAAGCTGCCTCTCTGTTCTAGAACTTACTTTTTCCATACTGTTGATATTTCTGTCTCTGCTTTTAGTAGCCCTGATGGTATAATATCTAGTGTTGATGTTTCCATGATGTCTTGCAATGTGTATTTCCACGTGTCTGCGTAGCTTTTATGTACAATTGTGTCGATCTGATCATGAACTGTCATCACTAGTTTAACAGGTAAGTTGTTGTGATGTATATAATCACGTACCATAACAAGTGCAGACTTACACATGTCAGCACCACTACCTTGTATAGGTGTGTTCTTGCTAGCACGTTCTATCTTACCCATTACAGCCTTATCTGTATTATGTCCTTGCCACTCTTCAAACCATCTAATACGACGATATGGTGCATATGTTTTAATATGTCCATTCTGCTTACCATAATTACCAAGAGACTCAAGAAAGTTTTTAATTGCAGGAAATGCTGTAAAGTATTTCTGAATTAATCTTTCTGCTTCTTTGATAGTTATTAATAATGTATCAGCTAGTTTGTGTGGGCCCATACCATAGGCTAAACCGAAGTTTATACTTTTTACATTTGTGCGCAGCTTCTTGTGTTTATTGCAATTGCATTTAGCTTTTGATTGCATATAAGCACAATCAGGGTCTGCTGCATCTTGCCATTCTTTGCCATAAACTAAATCTGCACACACGCTATGAAGATCTTCTCCATCTTCCAACGCTTTAATCCACACTGGGTCTTTACTCCCTGTGGCTATAATACATAGCTCCTGTGAGCTGTAGTCGCCTGATACAAATACCCAATCATCATAACCACTAACAAAGCAATTACGATAATCATTGTGTGCTGGTATCTGTTGCATATTGGGTCTACCTGATGCAACTCTACCTGTATTTAGTATTTGTTTAAAGCTTGTGCGAACTCTGCCGTCACTATCTACATTCTCAAAGAACTTATCACCATAACTTGTAGCCAGTTTGGCTTGCTCTTTGTACTTAATATAGGTTTTAACAAATGGATCTTTACTGTGCACGTATAAATTCTTACCGTTCACATCTTCCACATCTAAACCATATGTTTTAAATACATCTAACACTTGTTTTGGTGATGACCATTTTACATTTACTTTTCTAAGCTGTGTTACATCCATAAATAAATCACCTTGTACATAATCATCTATAAACTTATTAAGTTTTGGATTAGATTCTATGTATGTATCTAGAGTGTTGCACATACTTGTAACTTTGTAAGCTGCTTTTTGTGCAAGTTTAATCCAGTTATCTTTATCCAAACCAATACCATTGTACTCGATGTCTGCATACGCTAGCGCAGCTTTGTTCTCAAGTTCTGCTGTATGTATAAGATTATGCTGTATCACTGTAACTGTTTGATTATTATATAGTTCTATAAGATATTCTACATCTCTAGCACCATACTTGATCTCTGTTTCAGTGAACTCATCGCTACCTTTTATAATAAAACTAGCTCTTATAGATTTATCCATAGTTATATTTAGCTCTCTTTCAAGAACATTTAGTAAGCTATGTGACATCTGTTTACCACAATGTATAACCTGTGAAGTTAGCATAGTATCCCATACATTATTAAGTCTAATATTATATTTCATAATAAACTTGTAATCAAACTTAACATTGTGTAGTATCTTAAGTATTCCAGGATCTTCTAGTATGAATTTAAGAGGTGTTATATCTATGTATCTTGTATCAATAACAAACTGCACATCTTTATCACCTATCTGAAACATAATCATTTTGTCGTCAATATGATTCAATCCTGTAGTCTCAGTGTCTATTGCAAGTATTTTCTTGTCTTTACAATAGTTTATTACAGGTTCTAGATCTGTACATGTAGCACAGCAATCAAGAAGCTTTGGGTTTCCTACGAATTGTATCATTTAGATGTCTGTTTAGTATTTTTAATATTCTATCTATATGCCTTACGGCCCAAAATTTGTTACACTTACTCTTTGTCATCGTCATAAAACGAGAAAGAATGTTTACTTGTGTCACAGAAATTTCTAAGTTCTTCTCGGAGTTGTTTTTTAATCTTTGCTCTACCATACCAATCTAATTTTTCTATTAAATGAAACTCAAGATTAGTCATTAATTCAATAATAAACAAATTATCTCTAAGAGTTAACTGTACGTCTAAAAAAGGAAGAAGCGTGAAATAATCACGCCTCTTTTCTTCTGGTAACTCGTTGAGCATCACTGCCATACGAGTAATAAATTCCTTATTGCTTTCCATTGAGGTGGTGCACAACAGGTTTAACATTCTTCTTTGGTCTACCTCTTTTAGCTTTAGGTTTGTTTACTTTATTGTCTAAAGTGTCAATAAGTAGCTTATTAGTTCGTGAATATGCTATACATTCTCTAACACCATTTTCTAAATCTTGCAATGCTTTGTCTGTAGACATGTTCACTAATAATGTAAACACTGCAATAATGTTAGCTATAACTGCTAATACAAAAGTTACTGTTATCATTTTCTTATTTGTTTTAAAACTTTTAATAAATAGAGAGCACTGGTTGTTACACCAGTACTCTCATTTAACTTAGACTTACTACAATCTAATTTAATCTGCTAACTCGTTAGACATCATTTCTACAAGTGCGTCAGCTTTTGCACCTGCTTCTTTAGATCCATCAGCTTGGATGAATGTGTCAAATGACTCTTCGTGTTCAGCTATTTTAGTTTTACACTGCCAATAGATAGGCTGTCCCTCTTTACACATCACTTCTTTAGTAGAAGGATTCTGCTTAGGGTTGTGTCCATCGTATGATGGGCTAAATGATTCAGTTATAAATAAATCTACAACTGGAAACTCTTCTAGAAATAACTCACCTGGACGAGTAGATATTTCTACATCACTCACTCTTGTTAAGTGGTTATTGAATAGATTATCTCCGTCAAGAGTCATCTCTTGCTTAGGTGCGTTTACTATGTTACCTAATGTAACAGCGTCAAAGTCATAACCATATGCTTCAAGGAAATTAATGTCAACTGGGAACCAGTCTACATATTTCTTAGCACGACTACCTAAAGACATGTTTAATAAACTACCATCAGTTGATGATGCTTGTTCTTTTCTTAGTTCAAGTTGAACTACTTGCTTGTTTGCTGTACTTCGTACACGCTCGATTCTGATTTGTGGATTTTTCTCCATTTTACTTGTTGTTTTAAAGTAATTAATTAATAAATAGTTGTTGATTATGCTTATGCATAGTAAAGCATGTGGGAATCGAACTCACATTAACCATTTGCTTTATAAGAAGATGTGAGAGTGTATTGATCTAATACACTCTCTTTTGTACATCATTGACGGTCACCACACCGAGATTTTATGCTACTCTATAGACCCTGGATTTTGTTCCTATAAAGATTAAAGGTGATCAACCTTCACGCCTTTTTTTTGATGCGGTAGTTTGTTTATATCTACCTATAACATCAACACATATGTCTGGATTATTCCATCTACCACAGTCAATGTAAGTTTTACATAACACACGTTTACGCTTTTTATCAATTACAAAGTATATTGATAATAGTTCAGGATACTCTGGATCTGAGACTTGTCCATGTTTAAATGGTTTCTGTCTACGTCTTGCATAGTCTTCCGCTTGTGCAAGAGTATTAAATACTATAAACTTAGTCATCTAATATAGTCCTTGAAAGTTATCTACTCTATTATACCAACTAGTAGTATAATATCTACTAATATTTAAATCTGCATACGAAGTATGTGATAAACTATTAATATCTAACTGTGATAGCTGTGATGGCTGTCCATTAGGTAAGAAACCTAATTGACTAGAGTAATCACTAACTTTCTTTTTTAGTTTTCTTAGTATTTTGTCTACTTTCTTTCTTTTTGTTTTCTTGAGTGCCATTGTAAAATGTTATTAGTGTTTATATGTAGTAAAGCATGCAGGAATCGAACCTACCAAGCACCATTACATAAGTGTGCTTGTACCATATGCTTTATAAAATCTAGTTGTGGTTCACACTCGTATGGTGAATACTAACGGTTACTTTTCGTCCCTCCCACTTTTTAGGACCTTTTACGGGTGATCAATCCCAACCTCTTG
>Ga0208134_1000678_pt1 | contig 22070 bp, 32 predicted proteins | sample VirMetDEL_Mar_31_FD_184515 | JGI IMG/M metagenome (GOLD analysis project Ga0208134, IMG submission 184515) | Aqueous microbial communities from the Delaware River and Bay under freshwater to marine salinity gradient to study organic matter... | ecosystem: Environmental > Aquatic > Marine >... | reverse complement strand
TTCTTTGTTCCATTTCTTTCTTAGAAACAGAAGCAAGTGCATCTTTGTAATTTTGTATATTTTCCATTATTATTTATTTTGTTAAGTTATTAATTACGCTACTAATCATGCACAAAACGTTTATAATTAATGCTTGGTCTTTGTAATCTTCCATAGCCTGTATAATATCTTGTAGTTCCGTAATATCAAATTCATCAAAGAGTCCATTATAATTTTCACTTAAATACTTTTCTCATAGTTCAGTTGTTTAAGTCGCAACGATCCCATACAAGATGCCGTTAGCAAAAAGGCGCACTCAAGACTAATTAGTACGGGTATTGAGCGAATAATTTATCTTTATCTTTCATAGTTCTATTTCTAACCCGGTTACTATTCTGTAAATATCTCTTGTGAGTTCCAAATCGTATTTTGCATCGTGCAATCTTGATTCATCTACCACAATCCCTAATTCGTGAGCTACTGTCTGCAGCTTAAAGTTTTTCATTGATCTTCTTCTTTCAATCAGGTATTGAGAAGTTAAAACCATAACATCTAGAGTGTCAGACCAAAACCAAGATCCAAAAAATGCATCTTTGTTGAGTTCAAACCATTTTCTAAGGAATAGATCATCAAACTTTCTATTATTGAAACCTATCAGCCATATCTTGTCTTTGCGATCGAATCTATCACAGTGTTTGCCTAATATTTCTAAAAGTTTTCTGTAAGTGACTTCCATTCCTGCAAATCCCTCCAGATCTTCCCTGGTGGTGTTTGACACCTCTAAGGCTTTATCTTCTATCACTGACTTAGGATGAGGTTTTACTCTGAAGTCGAATTCATCTCTGATCTCATCATCTATTTCTATGAGTCCTGAAATATGGTGAATTCCGTTTTTCATAAAGTCCACTCCTGTGGTTTCTAAATCGTAAAATATTTTAACTATTGGCTTATACATTATTATTTCGTGTGAATTAGGATAATTTATAAAATGAGAATTCATATAGTCTCTGAATCCGTCCTGGAGATCTTCTCTGTCAGGAAATATTTGTTTTAGTTTTATGAAAGGAATTCCATCCTCGTATAGGATGGAATTCCTCCTGTCGTATCTTTTATACGGATCAAGGATCAAAATAGATCAGATTTATCATAATCAAACCAGTGTACTATCACTAGACTTATTAGAAATAATACTAGTATTATCACATCATTCATTTCCATCTTTCAATCTTTTTTGAGCATTATTAAGTGCGTTACGATTAATGTGTCTTAATGAAGTGATCGATGTTTTGATCAATTTCCTCGACTTAGGAGTTTCCAGGAGACACATTCCTCCTGCATCAAAACCTGTGAACTTCCATACACATCCTCTCTTTGCCCAACTCGTGTGGTATTTTTCTCCTTGGATAGGCTGATCTACTTTTAGATCTTCGTCTAGTATTTTTGTTTTTCCTATGTACATGGCTTAACTTGTTTTAATACCTACTAAATGAGTGTCTGCGGGAACTAATCCATTGTAGATCTCTTCTACTTCGTCTTCAGAATATTCGAAAATCCCATCTGAAGTTTTGATGAAGAACATTCTTCGCCCTTCTTTACCTGTGCATCCAATTAATAAATCTCCGTTTGGAAATTCTAAGGATACTGTTTTTACGTGTTTCATAATGTTGCTTGTTTTTAATTACATAGCTAACATACTGATAAGTTCTAAGATATAAAAATAATTTTCAATAAAAAGTGAAATTATTTTTTAACAAAAGTTCCATTTTTCATTTCTCCCTCTCTATTTTCTATTTCCTTAAAAGCTGAATTTATACAGTCTTCTATGCTTACTCCTCCCAGATGAGCAAGATTAGTAAGTACTACAACGCAGTCCCCTATAGCATCTATGAACTCTTTGTCATCTTCCTTGAGAATAGCCTTAGCCAATTCTCCTTGCTCCTCTACCAGTTTTATCAATTGAGTTTTCACATCCCCTTTTCTGTAGATCCCTCTTTTTCCTGCCCACATTCTTATAGGTAAAAATTCATTAGTTAATTTCATAATTTATTTGATTAAAAGTTGTTTTTATTTTTTCAATGTAAGAGTTTCTGTCTCTGATCATACTTTCTTCCCTCAGAGGAGATTTTTCTCTATTTATAATCTCATCAGGGATTGATCCTTTATATAATTCTTTCAGTATTTTTTTGCCTTTACGATATTCATAAGGACAATTAAGAGCAAATCTAACTATCTCGTGATCTAGAAAAGGGGATCTTAATTCCTTTGTAAAGTGCATAGGAATTCTGTCTAATCTTAAATGGTGATAATAAGGCAGTTCTACAAATACATCGAAGTTCTGGGAATCGTGAATCTGAGCTCTAGAATATCCAGAGAATAATTCATCTGCTCCATCCCCTGAATAAATTACGGATCCTTTTACTTTTGAGCATAATCTAAATTGTTGCAATAGGGATCCTCTTTCCAAAGGATACTCATATACTTTTATAGCTTTTCTCAATTGATCTTCCGAATAAGGTTCTGAAGGAATTACATCTACCTTATATCCAAAATAGGACTCTATACAGGACAAAAATTCTGAATCTTTATAATTGTCTACAGAAAGTAATTGGAAGTCGTCAGCAACTCCTAACGAATGGAGGTGACTCAGGATTATGGTTGAGTCTAGTCCCCCGCTTACGAACAAAGTATTTTGGTCTAGAGTATTGATGAGTCTTTTCTCTACTGAGTTATGAATCATCCTAACGAGATCTTTATCCTTCGAAGGTCTACGGAGATCAAATAGTTCCCTTGAGCTTCTGTTTGCTTGAGTTCCTTTAAACCAGTATAGTCTGTTAGGTAATATTCTACTAACTCCATGGAAAGGAGTTACGCTTGTGGCAATTACTTCATCTTGATCGAATCTCGGATCTTTGTTACTGTTGGACAGTAAGGGTTTCATCTCCGAACTTATGCATCCGTCTCTGAAATACAATTGCTTCTTGCCTAAGGGATCAGTAAAAGCGTATACCTTATCGTGTGTGACAATACATATCGCCCAAAATCCATCCCAGTGATTATATTCTGCTCCTCCTATGGATTCTAACCAATTCGGTTTAGAGAAAAAATCTACCAGATATTCAACATCGTTTTTAAACTCCTTAGGAGCATTGAATATCTCGCCGTTGAACAAAAGATAATTCCCATTTCTAAGTCGAATAGGCTGATCAAATTCATCCCCTGGTTCTGTTTGCAAAGGAAGTTTGTAGTGAGTCATGAGATAATCTCCGAACTGTTTTCCTTTGCCGTATATTCCCCTGTGGGAAATTTTATTGGCACTACAGGTGTGATCCTTGTATTTAATTGCTATTCCGCACATAGTTCATAGTTTAAAAGGATTAATATGATTACTCCAGACATGGTTAAGAATGTTATTAGAATCCCGATTAAGATTCCGTATATTCTTTCAGACCTCATTAGTTCTTTTACTATTACATTTTCTTTCATCATTCTGATATTTTTTCTAATACTAGCCCTACCTGGTAAAATGGAATTTTTACATCTGGAAATCTTTTGTTGTAAGTTCTCATAAACATAGTTTCCGGACAGTGCCTATGGATGTACCATCCTTTGATTTCAAAGTTAGGATTCATTGCCATAAAATCTTGATTCACGTAGTCCTGTAAAAGAAATGCTTTTTTGTTATTTACGCAATCTTTTATAAGGGTTATGAAATGGCCTCCTACCTTTAATCCCTGAGTTGCCTGAGTTAACACCTTAGCCATTTCCGGTCTAAAATTTCCCTTCCATTTGAGTTTACCTAAGGATTTTTCTGCTTCATAATCGATCTTCTGAAATCCTTTTCCTCCGTTTTTATTTGGATTCATAGGAGCATCTGAAGTAACATTGCCACTAATTATGGGGTAAGGGAATCCGGTGATTACTAAATCAAATTGTTCTGTGTCTCCCATAAGTATTTCTTCATTCACATCATGTAGTACTTCTCTACAATCTCCGAGTAGTCTCTCCATTGATCCTTTAGTCGGATGATTCTCCTGAATATGTTTAATGTTATCATCTAGTAATTGATTGAATTCTACTTCGATGCCTACTCCGTGTCTTCCTTGTAAATAGGATTCTATGATAGCAGTTCCTGATCCTACAAATGGATCTAGTACTCTCCCTCCTTCTGGACAGAAACGTTCTACTCCAAACGAATATCCTTGGAAGTGACCTTCGTCCAAATGCTTCTGTTTGGATTTAGGACGATAATCTCTTCCGCAATTACGAGAATAATATTTATCGTTTTCAGTATCATATATTTCACCAAAGAACTCTTCTATGGTTAAATCTTCCCAGTGGAAGTCTTCAGGTATGTCCATTCTAAACTTTAATGATTCTCCTGGTCTGTTTAATTTGTTGGTGTATACGCTCATTATTTCAATCGTTTTTTAAGTTCTAATTTGTCTGATTCGAATATGTGTAAGGACTCAACATCCATTTTTAGTCTCCCGGGTTTTACTTTCGTCCAATCTATACTACTGCTCTGATAGCTTAATAGTTCTAGAGTGTGCTGTAATAACCTACAAGCCATGTACACGTCGTTTTTAAAATGCCTAATATAATCACATGATCTTATGTAATAAGTCAAATGTAAATATCCTTCTCGATATGAGAACAAATACCCTAATGTGCACGGAACTCTTCCTTTATGTCTTACTCCGGTATCTTCCGGAAACCATATAGGTAGAAATGCCTGTCTTGTATAAGGATTTTTTGCAAGATGAGTAACTACATCAAAATAGTCTCCTAATCCATATCTCAACCCTTTGTTGTCTTCCTCTAATCTATTAGTGATTTTTCCTACTCTTTTAGGCCAAAATCTTTCTTGATAAGTATGGGTGAAGATTTTAGATCTTATCCTTTCATCTTCCTTATAGTAAGGCCAGTAGAGGTAAGTGTCCCCAGGGTTAGTAGGTTTTTCTCCTATTCGCTCATTGAAATGATCTTCTGCCCAAGGGAGATCCGCATTAGTTTCAATTGCCAATTGTTCAAAAGATCCCGGAATGTTACATCTAAATACTCTATCGAAAATCTCTACCATTTTGAAATTTTGTATCTGTATCCCTTGCCATTTTCCGGGATCTATAACTTTCGAAGAAGGACCCGATAGTAATTCTCCAGCATATCTTATCATTTCGAAAGGGGAAGGAAATATTCTATCCATCGTTTTTATGTATTGGGCAACATAAACTGTTGTATGGTGCTCCTATGTGACAAGTGCATTCTGTACCTATTTTCCCCTCTAGTATATCTTTGAATTCAGAGTAAAGGGGATGATCTCCTAAACCTATCCCCTTCATTCGGATAGTCTTATTTTTAAGAAATTTAGCCATCTTTTCCGACCATTCTGCTTTTAGTATCTCTTGAGAAGGATCGTCTTTTTTTCCTATTCTCATTCTATATTTAAAAGCATTCATTTCATGGAATAACATAGCTGCTTCTGTTCCCCATATTCTTTCCACCATGTGAGCCATGTTTATTCTCTGATCATCATAGTGGCTTGCAGTCCCTTTATCGTCGTAAGCCATTTTAGTTTATAAATTTTAGGTTTTCGAAGATACAAGAATCTCTTTTTCCCGTGTGGATGTTTAACACCATGTAGTATGCTTTAGTAGCATTTCGGTTGATCAATACCCCTTTAACTATGCCTACATTATCCTTTTTATTCCCTCTGTTTCTATAAGTTACATCCCTTCCTACATTTTTCTTGGCCTTCTTGTAGGCTTCAGTTCCTTTGAAAGCATCTAAAATCGCTTGCCTTCCCGTTCGGTCCTTGGGAGAATCTTTGGGAGAATCTTTGGGAGAATCTGGCTTTTTAGGGATTTCCTTTTTAGCTTTTGGTTTTTCCTCTTCTGTCGGAATATCTATCCCTCTAGAGATCAATAAATCTCCTAACAATTCTTTGAATAGTCCTTTTACGTTAGGGTAAGTTTTAAGGACTGCTTTACTTGCAAGAGCTTTGACGCTTTTAGCATCCATGAATTTTAGGTCGAATGACTCTATTAAGTCTTCTTCAACATATTTTCTAACTCTTTCTATGAGTTGCTCTTTGGCTTCTCCTTTTTTGTTTTTGAAATCCGATCCATTCGATAAATAGATTTGACTTTCGTTTCCTTTTGTAAAAATTTTTGCTTTCATAATTTAGCTTGTTTTAATTAATTCATAATCTGGAGACTCTATTCTCCTTTTTGTTGCAGAATAAAGAACTTCTAATTGATCTAAACTTGATCTTTTAATCTTATCCCCTTTCCAGTTGCCATTCATCTTAGACTCTAGTTCTCTTAGCTTTTCATACATTTTGTTGTAATCTTCTTTCGTAGCTGAAATTGAATATTTTCCCATGGTTGCTTGTTTTTAATTATGGAGCTAACATACAACTAAATTATTTAATATAAAAATATTTTTCATCTTTTTTTGAAACTAATTTTCAAACGTTGTATGTTTAAGTCTTGATACCATAGGATTTTTTCTTAATCTCAGTAGATCTTTGTTGAAAGCTTTTATACTCGTGTATTCAATGAAACGTTGCTTCTCTATTAATTTAGGTTGATTTTCCCATTGTACGTACCATATTAAATATTTTGTTGCCATAATTTTAGAAAGGACAATTGTCCTCGTGCATTTTTCTAGTGTTGTCTCCCAGAGTTAAAATTTGAATGTTGTCTTTGTGATACCCCTCTTCTGATCTTATTCTGTCTATTGATGCAGATGTAGAAGTCTTTCCTTTTAGTTCCATGTAGTTTGTATAGCTACAGAAATCTGTAAATTCTTTTACAGTTAACTCCCAGGAGATCCCTCTTTCTATAGCTCTGAATTTCTTTTGGTGGTAAGTATACTTTATTGCATTCTTATGTTTCTGATATCTTTTACTGTGTTTAGAACAGAATCTATCCTTAGGAGTACTTTTGTTAGAGCATCTGTGAGCTACACATAACCCCTTGGATTTTTTACTGTCTATTGTTTTGAACATATTTATCTATTTTTGCTTTTATAGCTTTCATTAGTCCTTCTTGTTTAGCGTCTTTTCTTTTCAAAGATCTTTTAACATCCTGATCTATAGTTTTACTAGCTATCAGGTGATGAACTATAACTGACTCTTTTTGTCCTTGCCTGTGGAGCCTTGCATTCAGTTGCATATACAGTTCCAAAGACCAAGTCTGGCCAAACCAAACGATTATGTTTCCCCCTGATTGAAGGTTAAGTCCGTGTCCCCCTGAAGCTGGATGCATTATAAGAATAGGAATTTTTCCTTTGTTCCAATCTCTTATGTCTTGATCTCCGTCTAGTTTTTTAGGTTTATACTTTTTAAGCCTATTCATTATGCGTTCTACATCGTGTCTGTAGGTGTAAGCTATCAATACCGGTTTCCCGTTAGATGATTCTATTATTTCCTCCAGTGCATCTAGTTTAAGACTGTGAACTTCGTGATAATTCATTTTAGAATCATATACTGCTCCATTTGCAAATTGTAAAAGCTTATTGGATAAAGCAGCTGCATTGAAAGCAGTAATGTCTTCTTCCTCTGAAAGCATTTCCAGAATCTGTTCTCTCTCAAAATCATCATATTTCTTTTGAAGAGACTCAGGAAATTTTATGTCAATATAGTTATCTATTCTCTCAGGTAAATTCAAATAGTCTTTAGCTTTCATACTCATACAAATATCTCCTATAAGCTTGTGTATGGCACTTTCAGAATCCTTCTGTAGATTATAATTGTAAACGATGTGTCCGTTGGTCTGACCAGGTTTAAAGTAGTTTTTACGATAAGTCGTGATAGTTTTGCCTAATCGTTCTCCTCTGTCTAACATATATATCTGACTCCATATATCTATAAGCCCGTTAGGTGCCGGAGTCCCTGTAAGAATTACTACTCTCTTAAACGAGGGTTGAACCATTCTCAAAGATTTAAATCTTAGGGACTTAGGGGATTTGAAACTACTACTTTCATCGATCACTAACATGTCGAACGGGAGCATAGATCCTCCATATTGGCCACATAGCCATGATACATTATCCCTTCCTATTAAGTAAATATCCGATTCCTCCATGAGAGCTTTTTCCCTCTGTTTAGCGGATCCTATGACTTTAGTAATTTTAAAATGGTTGAGATGATCCCATTTTTCACACTCTGCATCCCATACACTTTCTGCCACTCTTTTCGGGGCAATTACTAGAACCTTACTGATGTCTAAATCTTCAAACATCAAATAGTTTATAGCCGTTAAGGTAGAGACTGTTTTCCCGAGACCCATGTCCAGAAACAGACCACAATGGGTATTTTCAAGAATGTGATACTTGCAATTTATTTGGTAAGGATGTAAATGGTTCTCATTCATTTTCCGATATGAAATCTTTTATCTGTTCTGATGTATCTATTACTAGCACTTTAAATCCTAAGTTCCTTATCATTTTATGGACCTTCAGTTGGATCTTTCGAGGATTTTGTTTTGTTGTTTTCATTTCAATAAAGAATAGGCGCCCTCCAGGCAACAAGCAAAGCCTGTCAGGTAATCCGGTGAAATGAGTAGATAATAACTTAATCGACAGACCACCTATTCTCTTGATTTCTTTGCTGAGCTTTCGCTCTAATATTTTTTCACTTTCAACTTTAAAAGTTTTCATTTGGAAATTTTTCTCTTAGTAACCAATCAGGAGCTGTCAATTCTTGTTTATCGAAATCAAAAGTACATTGAGATTTAGGAAACCATACTTCATCCCCTTCGCAATCTAAAAGCCAAGACTTACTTGTCTCCTGTACCAGTTTTGCTTCTATTGTTGTCTTCATAATTTTTTTGAATAATATTTTTGTTTTCCGTAATGCTTGAAATTCTTAGTTGAAGAGTGGTATTCCCAGGAGCTTATACTCTTCATTATATCGTTTATCTCTCTAGTCGTATACCTGTTCATGTTCTCTTTGTCTTTCCCTAAGCATTCGCACCATATCTCTGCTACACATACGAATTCTCTTTCCTCTGTTCCGTTAGCTGATAATGGATCTTCTACATACATCCTTCTTTCCATAGGGTCTTTCTCGTCCCAGTTTTCAGGAAGTAATTTATCTAAAAACTGTTCAATAACTCCTTTTCTTTCATCTACTTCACTGTGCTTCATTTGCTCATTTTTAGCAATCTCTTCTGCCGCATCACTCAAATATAATTTTTCTTTTTTCCTACACAAGTGAACTGCTTCTGCCCATATCTGATCTATTTCCTCCTCGGTTAGATCTACCCATACATCTTTAGTTATTCTATGAGGGATCACATCCACAGGCATAAACCTTCTATTTCCAGAAGGGTCGGTCAAGAAGTCTTTCTTGTTAGTAGTTCCTATGAATACGCATTGTCTCTTGAAAGTCTCCGAAGTTCTTGCATAAGCCGGTCTAAAAGAGTCTTCCTGTTTAGAGATAAAGTGTTTTATAGATTCCACTTCAGCTTTTCTTAGTCCTGCTAATTCTGCCATTTCTATGATCCAAGCTCCTTGTATTTGCTCTAAAGCTTCTTTTCCGTTTACTGTCATAAAGGTGTCTGAGAACCATTGCCTACCTATTTTGTTTATGAAGCTACTTTTGCTGGTTCCCTGCTCTCCTACTAAAGTTAAGACTAAATCAAATTTACATCCGGGATAAAATACTCTAGAAACTGCTCCGACTAAAGTCTTCCTGATAGCTTCCCTGGAATATAAATTGTCATCAGCTCCAAAATAATCAATGAGCAAAGTATCAATTCTCGGAGATTTGTCCCATTTAACTTCTTTTAGGTAATCTAAAACGGGATGGAAGGAATTTTTTTCAAACTCTAAAGCCAAAGAGTCATCTATTTTTAAACTCCCTGAGATCCCGTATATGCTTTCAATGTAGTTTCTGACCCCTGAATAGTCTACATTTTTCATAGGTTCATGACCTATTATTTTTCTCCAAGGGAGAGATTTAAAAATATATCTCTTATTATCGAATTTATTCTCCTTGAATGCTCCAGATAATCGAATGTCATTAGAAAAAATTAGATTTATGTTGGTGGAACCTGAAAGATAGTTCCCTCGGGTGTCTACTTCTAGTTCTGTCATCCACTCGATCTCTGTTTCCTCTTCTATCTCGTCCCCTAAATCTTCTGCAAAATCATATTTGGAACTACTTAAATTTTCCGAAGCTATAGTCTTTTTTGCTTTTTTATCATTCTTAACAAACTCTTCCATTGCTTTATAACTCGGAGTTCTAGTAACGTTAGGGTTAGGATCTTCAGGATCTAAATTACCAAACTTATGTAATCTCACTAAGTCAAAAGCATTCGAAAGTTTACCCGAACAAGGATCTGTTCCGTGATGAGAATAAGCAAATTTATCTTCGTAAACTATTAAACCTGCAGAGGTAGAACCTTTAGTGTAGGTGTACCTATCAGTGATTGAAGTTGTCAAATATATCTCCGGTAAAAAAGATTCTATCGCTTCAGAGATAGAATAGCTCCTACAAAATATTCCTACTATCCCTTTTTTGTTTTCCGGGTCTTCTTGCTTTTTAGAATCTCCTTGCAATTCATGTAGCTTTTTAGTAGCAGTAGGCCATAAACTTGTATCCTTCCAGTCTGTATAAGAATCTAATATTTCATCCGCATCCACCCATGGTCCGTCTTGTAGCTTATAATAGTAATCTACATCTCTCGGATTAGATTGCCAAAACATCAATCTGTTGGTTTCAAACGTTGTGTTGTCAAACAGATCAATCCCCATAGTCCCTGCTATTTGTCGGGAAATTGCTACATATTCGTCGGGAGAAACCGATCTAGATAAAGGCATTATGAGTCTGTATCGAGGATTTGCATCACAGTGCTTATGGGTTGAATGGAGTATTGCACAATTATCAAACTGGAGAGTGAAATCGTCCCAAAAATCTAAATGGGCAAAATCTATGTCTAAGGTTAATATCTGTCTATGGACTACGTTTTTAGGATTTCTTCTACCGTTTCTTAAATATCCCCCTACGTATCCTCCTACGTCCTTTATTTTACTTTGCTCCTGTTTACTTGAAGATATGTATTCTTTGTATGTTTCATTAGTTCTATTTCCTTCGCTTAACCTTTGAGCAAATTCTGAAAACAACATTTTTTTATTTTTCCAGATTTTAGATCTGGCACTCATACCTATTGCAATGTCGATTTTATCGTCGTATTTCATTTTTTCAGATCTGTTTTTACCATTTTTATGAACATTTTAAGCATATCATGTGATACGTCGTGATTTAAATAACCGTTTTCTATTAGTGAGTCTACTACTTCATCATCTACCGTTTCTATGTACCAGTGACTACAGGGCAATTTAAGAAGGGTAGGAGGATCGTCAAAGTGAGCGGTCATGTTTTCTCTATCGTAATATACTCCGACCATATTAATCTTTTTTATAATAAGGAGTCACATAACCGTCTGCTCCTAAAGGTAATCCCTCCGCCCAAGGAACGTCTTTGCTCATTATTTTACACATTTTTTCAAGGGATTGTTTTGACCCTTCAATAGGTTGTTCCGCTATTGCTTCATCATGTACATGCATCACAATGTTAAATCCCTCTTTGTCCAGTTCTAACATGGAGTGAGCCAATAAATCTCTGGAAATTGCTTGCACAATGTTTTCTGCGAGTTTTCCTCCGTAAGTGTCTACATAAACCCATTGAGCAGTTTTTTGGTCTACTCCTCTGTACACTAATGCTTCATTGTTGTATTTGTTTTTTTGTATCTTAGGTTCCCAATAAAAAAGTTTTTTACCGGAAGGTAGTTTTATAGTCAATGCTGTCCCGTCATATTCGAACTCCAGATTTTTATATTTAGATACAATCTTGGTTCTCTTTTTTACTGCAGCTATTGCGCACTCGTTCAAATTCCACCACAGTTTAACTATGTTAGGATTCGCCTTTCTCCATTTTTTAACTATGATTCTCATCTCAGGGTCGGTCAACTTGTTGTCTCTGTCCATTGCTTTCATAGCTCCTATGGATCCTTGGTATCCTAAAGCTAATTCGGCTGTTTTCCCTTTCTGTCTAAGATCTGATCCTTTAGTTATTTTTTCTATAGGAACATTAAACATCATTGAAGCAGAAGCTTCATATATTTTTCCGTGACTTTCGAAAACTTCTATCCTCCATTTTTCTCCTGCAAGCCAAGAAATTACTCTTGCTTCAATGGCACTGAAATCTGCCACCACAAAAGTGTGATTAGGTTTAGGGACGAATGCTGTTCTTATAAGTTCTGAAAGGATGTTAGCTATATTATTGTAAAGCATCATAGCTAAATCATAATCTCCCGAAGCTACTAATCGTCTAGCTTCATCTAGATCTTTAAGATAGTTCCTGGGCAGATTTTGAAGTTGAACTAGTCTTCCTGACCATCTCCCTGTCCTGTTTGCTCCATAGAATTGGAAAAGGCCCCGAACTCTTTCGTCCTCACAAGCACAATTCATCATAGAAACATACTTTTTAACGGAAGATTTAGAAAGTTTTTTACGGTAGCCTATTGCTTTCCTAACTATGTCCAACTCAGACTCTTCAATTAAAGCATCGAGTCCATCTTTAGCTAATGTTGTAACCTCTTTTTGCATTAGATCACTGAGCCATTTCTTAAGCTGAGCTGGACTGTTAGGGTTCTCTAGTCCTGTTAACTCTTTGAATTCTATCATCAGTTGAGTTGAGAACTTATCATTCATGACATAAGCTTTACGGGCAAAATCCAAATCCGTAAGTAATCCTGTATCGTTTATTTTTTGATCCAACATGTAGTTTCTTTTCTCAAACAACGGAAGTCTATAGTTCATTAAAATGTTATCTATAGTTCTTTCCGCCTCTACATCTTGTACGCAATATTGTTTAAATTCCTCCCATTTCTCCATGTCATGTTTAGGAAAATTCCTAACTCTGTGGTCGTTTGCTTTAGTTGCTTTTATAGGACTACAGAAAAACCTAATGAGTGATTCCCCTGTAGAAGATTTACCTCTGTCCTCTAACTCTAAAGCTTTTGAAACCATTTTAAGGGAGAGAGGGAGTCCGCAATAAGCAGCTTTTATAGCTGTACATTTCCATTGTTTTATTGGTACATCATATCCGTAAGTCCTGAAAGCATTTCTCTCGAAGTTAGCATTGTGTGCGTGCTTTTCTACTTTAGGGTCCGTTAAGTTTTTTATGAATTTTCGGGGTAATTTTTCACCTAAAGCTAAATCTATAATTTGAATAGGTCCCTCGTCAAATGCAAAAGCAACCATAAGGATTTCAAAATCCAAAGATTCCATATATTTGTAAGATCCGGAAGTCTTGATATCTACAGAGCTGTAAGTCTCTATGTCTATGTGTAGTTTTTTGATCATTTGCTTGCTTGTTTTTTTTGTGGCAGTAAAAGGAATCGAACCTCTGACTTTTCCCGAGAACTCTATGAGTGTGAGAACGCTCTACCTACTGAGCTACACTGCCGTTAAAAAGAGAGGAATATGAATCCCTCTCTTTAAGATCAATTTACATTAGATCGTCTTCTCCTCCGAAATCATCTTCAGCAGTAGATATGTTAGCTCCTAATGCTTCTCCGTCTTCAAGTTTTTGAAGATTGTTTAATCCACAAGCAACTCCTTTGTTACCGTTTGAATTGAAAGCGTAGAAATTCACTGATGCTCTACCGTAGCATCCGCTGTACATTACCCCTTTGTCCATGACGGGATCTAAATTTTCATCCACAAGCCCAGGTTTTCGAGGGCTATTCGCATTTACGAACATACATCCTGCATAAACCTCATCGTCTTCTCTTTCCTCATCCCCGTCTCGAAGAGGATTCTTAAACCCTTTAGGAATTTTACCCCCGAATTTAGAAGTCTTTCCTTCTTCAAGAGCATCCTGGATCGCTTTTTCAATTTTCTTAATGGTAGCCTTATCCTTCTTAGGGATGATTAAAGATACCCCGTATTTAGGAGTATCTCCTTCGTTGATAGCTTTTGGCTCGAAAACATTGAGATAACTAAATCTCACCTTTCCTGTAATCACTTTTGTCATTTTTTTCTAGTTTTTAATTTATATATTTTATCTTTGCTAATCTATAAAACTTTTAGTTAGGAATAAAACTTTTTTTTAAAAATTTTATAAAATTATTTTCATTCAGAGAAATCCGACTTTGCATCTGAGACAGAGAATTCCGGTCTCCTGTCCGTTTCGGGAACGAGGGTAGGTTTCCCTGGAGGTTTATCATATAGAGATTCAAACATAGAGTGAAATTTGTCTTTCCCTACTAGTTTCTCTATTGCTCCTATTCCTAAAAGCGAAGGCTGAGATAAATAATCTTTTCTAGAGAATTTCTTTTTCTTAAGTATTTCTTCTATTCTTTCCGTGTCTGTCCACACTCTGTTACTTCTGCCTTGTACCAGTTTGTGTTCTGGCCATGTTTTCCCTGCTAAAGCTTCCGCTAATAAATAAGAACTAACTTCCTTCATCCAACTCGATATGGTAGAGAATTTTTTATATGCTTCAATGAGTTGATTGTCCGTTAGAACTTTAGGATCAGAAAACTCTTCTTTAGCAACTTCTAAGCTCTGTTTAGCTAATGCGCTACATCTAGGTGCTGCTTTGCAGAATCTGCACCACTCTCCAGAGTTTAATTCTCCTTTCCCTTTGAAAGCCAATTTGGCTTTAGGCTTAAGTTCTTTTTCCGCCCATTCTTTTAAATCTTTTACACTTATTTCCCAAGAAGAAATAGAATCCAATCTCGGTTGAACGATAGTCAATCTAACTACATCTATGTCAAAAAGAATTTCATTTTCACATAGAGCTCCCAGCCCGTATAATTTCAATTGAGGATTATCCTTAGCTGAGACTCTGATTCCTTTCCCGTATTTTAAATCTATAACTTCTAAAACTCTATCAGCTATTATCACATCATCACAGGTCCCAAATCCTTCTTCCACATATTCAGAATAGTTTACCTTTTGTTCTATCATCAATATAGAATCCTTGGTGAGTCTTTTCGCTTCTGTAAATTGTTGGATCACATAGTCTACATGCTTCTGAACCTCTGTTTCCATTTCTCCTGAATAATGAAGATTAGCTTTGAATGGCTTTACTAACTTATTATATTCGGTCTTAGTTACTAGACTCAGTTGTAGTTTCAAATTGAGTTCTGCAAATTCATGGGCTAAGGTTCCCTCCTCTCCGTAAAAAGAAGAGTGACTTTCGAACTTAGATTCTAAAACAGGACTCGGAGTGCAATTCATCCATCGGGAAGACCCCGAAGCCGACAACAGTGCATGTGCTCTTGCACTGTGATCGATTTTCTTTTGAGAACTCATATTAAAGAGCTTTTAGGAATTCAACAAATTCCTCATAGTGTTTCTTGTCTAAAGACGTCACATTGGAAGCTTTAAGTCGAGTAAGTTCCGCCTTTATTTCTTTTCTGTTATCGGCGGCTTTTGCAGAAACTAAAGCCCTAACCTCTTCCGTTTTAATATTTGTAATTTCTTTAGGATCCTCCACCTCTGTTTTGTTAGCGGCTTTTTGATCTACTTCAGGTTCCTTTTCAGTTTTTTCCTTTTTTGAGGGTTTTTCTTTCACAGAGGGAAACCCCTGTTTTGAAAGAAAATCCTGCAAAGGGGAAACAGGGGTTTCCTTAGATGGAGACTTTGTCTCTTTTCCGTTTAATCCCTGAAGAAAATTAATTAGTCCCCCTACCTGTTCCGGACAACTTGTGTCCACGCTCATTTTGATTTTTAGATTCATGATTTATTATATTTGATTATTATTTGTTCTAGTTCGGATAAATATTCATTCAAAGGAATGGACTTTGTGTGTAATAAGGATTCGTGAAACAGAGAAGTCTCATGGAATATACGAGTCACGTTAGTAGAGGTATTCAATTCAGCTCTATAATTTCCCGAAGTGAATATCACCATTTTATCCTTAGCCTTCTTTTCCCATTTGTCTTCGGAAAAAAGGAATTGAATAGGTATTCTAGTAAGACTTGATAACTTACTTATTTGGTTAGAGTCTAAAAAAGCTTCTCCTCTTATAACCCTGTCCAGCGCAAGCTTTGAATATTTGTTCGTAGGGAACAACTCTAATGCGACCTCTTTGATATTTAATCCTTGGTCTTCTATGATTTTTTTCAAATCTATTTTATTCATCGTGTAATTTTGATCCAAAAGTAACTATTAAAATAACATTTAAAAATTTTTTTTCAATTAATTTTGAAAAATATTTATGATTAGGAGAAACAAGAAACAATAGAAACAATACTTTGTAACACTTTAATTCGTCGTAATACTGCTATTTATATGGTATTAGTACTATTACACTCCTTTTCAAAAGTTTCTATATATTATTGTTTACATTGTTTATTCCTGAGCAAAGCCTTATGAACATTAGTTGTGTAGAAGAAACAATGATTGTTTATTTATTGTTTACTTTGTTTACTGACTAACTCATTTTAAAGCGTCTAAAGGATACTATCAGAATCTGTATACTTATATATGTTTATGTATTCGATCTACGCGAGTGCACCCGTAAGATTCATTGCTTAGACCTTTTACGGTTAGCCTTCTTGTTGTCTATTACGAACACTTTACTGAATCCACAGTTATTAGAGATCTCTACCGTAGAAATCTTTTTTCCTAAGAATCTAGTAGGAATCAACCCGAAGAGTTTCCACTGATTTCTTTCCCAAGTTGAAACGTGAACTAGAGTATCATTATATTTTCTGTCAATGACCTCTACGTAGGTTTGTCCATCCTCAAACACTAAGTTAGCTTTGAATTCAAAACAAGTGCTTTTATCTTGAAAAGGGATTTGAACCCTCTCTTTTTCAGACTGTTTAATCCATGTAATCATTTTCCCTATACTATCTAATACTATTTTATTGTACGTAGTATCAACACTATTTAATTGGGTTACTACTAACCTATCTATTCTGGAGAGTTTCACATTTTGTTGCTCAAGTTTAGACTTTATGTTTTTTAAAGCACTGGATGAAATTTCTTGTTGTTCGCTCAAGAATTTTTCTATGGAATTCTTTCCGTCAAATTGAATTTGGATCAAATCATTTTTAAAGTCTCCAAAATCTTTCCTAAAATTCTCTTCGTTAAATCTTAATCTTTGGATCTCTCTCCCCCTTTCTATGTTTTGGAACACTATGAACCCTAATCCTAACAGGGATAGGATCATAACTATAGTTTGTATTTTTTTCATAATTTATAAGAATAAAAAAGCCACATTTTTACAACGTGGCTTTTAGTTAATAAGTAGGTTACGGGGATTATTTTTTAGCAGCCACTTTAGCTTGTGTTTTAGCTACGTTACCAAACATGAATGATTGGACTACTGGAACTAACACAAAAGCAATAACAACTAAGGCTTGGTAATCGTAAGCATTTGTAGTCTCCCCTATAACCATTTCGATTACGACATCAACTGTTGTAGCTAAATAAATATCGATTGCAGCTAATCCAGTTGCAATCCCGAATGCAAGAACAGCTGGCAATCCATTGTTTTTAAACCAAACTTTAAGATCAAACGTCTTTGCAACAATATGCACAAACGCTAGAGCTATAGCTTGGATTAAAGTAATTTGTGCTAAATTCCATACCACTCCTCCGAAAGTAGGGGTTGATTCAGCATCTTGGATCACATTCATTGCCAACAAAGATAAAGGCAAAAGAAATAGAAGGGTTAAAATTAATGGTTTCATTGTTTTCATAATATATTGAGTTTAAAAAATTAAATGTACTAAATTATATACTTGGAAAATGCATCCAGTCAAAATTTTAATTAATTCCGCCTTTCTTTAGTCTACGGTAACCTAACAGACGAGACTTAGGATAGTTTGATATCTGTACTTGGTTTCCTTGGTTACCTCCTAGTATCGCAATCCAACCGTTACCTAAATCGTTACAATATAATCCGACATGACCTTTCCATGAATCTTCGCTTTCTCTCCAGAAAATTGCTACATCTCCAACTTGCTGGCATCCATCTTCAATTACTTCTCCCACCTCAAGCCATGAACGTGCATTTAATTTCCTTGTCATTTCTAGACCTAATCTGAATGCTAGCCAATTAATAAACGCTGAACACCATGATGTTTCGTCTTTTAAAGTGCTCCCATCAAACCCTATGTCGTCGAAATATTTTAACACTTTAGGATTGTCTTCTTTTCCAACTATCTCTTTGATTCCTGCTTGAGATAAAGCCAACGTTTGAATATCCATAATTATTCTTCTAAATTATTTAATCTTCTGTTTTGTTCTACTCTGTCTCGTTCCCAATCACTTCTTAAACCCCCAACCTCTTGCTCTATATATTTGTTGATTTCAATATGCTGTGCTTCGTTATCTATAAACTTTGCGTAAATCATGCCCATTGAAAAACTCATGCCAGCAATCCAGATAATTAAACCTAGAGTAACTGTTGTTTGTTTATCGAAGTCGCTAGGTAGTCCCATTAATTATTTTTTTTATCAACCTCTTTTTTAATTGCTTTAATCAGAGTGTTCATTTCCTCTAATTTTTCTTTAGTCTGCCAAATAGCAACACTTGTTCTATTCACAAAAGCTTCGTGTTCTTTCCTTAAAATATATACACTATCTTTTGCGCTTTTAGGCATGTGAAAGTCTGGATTAATAATATGCTCTTGTAAGTCATTTAACTGCATTGGACTTAATGCTTTGTTAACGTGATTTTTAGTGTTTATTTTATCTTCACTTGAATCAAAACTTAAATTCTTAACCTCTTCTTTTGCAGCACCTATTGATATTAAAATTCCAAAAATACCAACCGTATTCACAAACTTGTAAGCTATGTTTAGGATATTACTGTTTCTTCTTTTTTGTTCTGTTGTCATTTATTTTTAAGTTTTGTAATCCCTCAAAAAACTTTTTAGCAATTAATTAACTTTTAATATTGTTCTCGAACTGTAATTTAGTTTAGGAAAGTACAAATAATAAACCTTATCCGAATACAATTCAGAATAGTCTTTCAATATTCTTTTCTCTAAAATTTGCCCAAGTTCATTATATATGAAATACTCCTCTCCAATAGGTATGTTTTTAATGTATTTACTTAATGGAATATTTAAAAAGCAATCTTGTACCTGAGTTATAGTATCATCATAGTCTGGCACGTTAAAGAATGTACACCAATAAACTGTTCCAGTTCCAGTAATATCCCTTGCAACAGATATTCCTGTTTTAGCTCTTATCTCACCACCATCAGGCATAAATATTGTTCCAGCGACTATAAAGTCATCATCAGTTGTAACAACCCCTCCTCCATTGAATAATATGAAATTTGTAATATTTAAAGCCCCTTTAACGTGTAAATTGTACCCGTTGGTTCTTACAAAGGCAAAGTTTTCAGAACCCTCAATTACTGTGTCTCCCGATAAGTAAAGGCTTGATTGTGCTTGTACGAATGTCATACAAGTAATTGTGAATAATAGTAATAGTTTTTTCATGTTGTTTATTTATTTAATTGTTATTTTTCGTTAATCGTTTAATCTCCCTCATTAATCTAATATGTTGCTTTTTTGCTAACCTCTCATTGAATCTTTTTTCTTCTAGCTTCGATTGTAACTGTGTTTTATACATAATACTATTTGCTTTAAAGGGTTTATTTAATACTCTCCCTAACAATTCTTTAGGAAACACTCGTTGATGTTTTGGTTTTTCAAATTCTTTTAATGTTAGTTCTTCTAATTTACCTCTATCACTTTCATTTAATCTATCAAATGAAGCAAAATAATTATAAATTGTTTCAGCATAATAATTAGTTTCTTTAAAAACGTAAAAGTCAAATCTAGGTGGTGCTATTAAAATTCGCCACGTTTTCATCTATTTTTTACTTTTGATAAATTATTAGCATACGTAATTCTACCTTCCTGTTCTAACTTTTTAATGCTTTTTAAAACGCCATTGTCGTAAACCTTCCCATCAATAAAAAGATAACCAACATTGACTTCTAAATCGTTTCCTTTTAAATCTAAATCATAAGGATAAACCCAAGCTTTCAAATTACCCCTTTGCATCCTATCGCCAAACTTATTATAAAAACCATTTCCAATACTCCAACCGCCGTTACTAAAATCTAACGTGTCTAAGGTTATAGATTCATAAATCTGTGTGTTTTTAGAAGCTGTTTTATTATATTGCATAACCTCTTGTTTAACCCAAACATTAGTATGTTGCTCACAAGATGTAAAGATTAAAATAAGTGATATGTATATAATTCTTTTCATTGTATTTGAATTTAGTATTAGTATAATGAATTAATGTATTCCTCGAGGTCAGTATAGCCATCTCCATCAAAATCTCCAGTTCCATCTCTTGTTAAATCTCCAAAATTAGCAGTTTCCCAACTATCTAACATTCCATCACTATCCGTATCTGTTATAGCTGTTCCACCTGCTATTGTTGGAAGAGTTCTAGTTTCAGCTAAAGAACCATCTCCATCATTATAATGAGTAACTAATCTAGCATCAACTGTGTCTCTACTAGGATAACTACATCCTACAGTTGATAGTATAGATGCTGGAACACTTGCTGCTGCAATAGGAGTTATTCCTGATGAAGCATAAGGAGTTCCTGTAATATAAGGATTTAGTTCAGTTTCATACTCTCCATGACCTGCTGGAACTGTATTTCCAGTAATATAGGCATCTGTATCTGATAAAACCCCTCCAAATTCAGGTAAGGTCTTATATAAATCAAAAGTATCGTCTGTTACTTCTGAACTAGGTTTCCAATGGTTATTAATAGCTGACATCTTATGTCCATAAGTCATGTTTGCGTTACCTTGAAACCCATAAATGACATTATTAATCATTTCATAGTCAAAGGTTGTATTTCCAATGTAAACGCTCCCTTGACTTCTGATATGCCTATCTTGATTTAAAGCAAATAGATTGTTATAGACTGTTAAATTGTAAGCTCTACCTCCTCCATTTAGTAAAGCGTAAAGAGATTCTCCTATTAAACAGTTTTGAATTGTTATATCTCGTAAAATCGCAGTACTTCCAGCACCCCCGACGGAGCTAATTCCGATATTTTCATCCGTCGCCCAACTTATAGAGCAATGGTCAATGATAACATCCTCGACAGTCGTAGCGTCTTCAGCTAATATAGAGAGACTATCGCTCCCGACCCCGTTAGTTCTTATTCTTATGTATCTAATAATAACGTTACTCTCACTTATCACAACTTTACCGCCATCTAGTTGTATTCCATCTCCCGGTGCTGTTTGTCCTGCAATAGTAGTATTTGCAGTTATATTTAAATTTGAGGTTAAAGTTATTGTTCCACCAACATCAAAAACTATAGTCTTAGCACCTACAGTACTACAAGCTTCTCGTAAACTTCCAGCCCCACTATTATTAAGATTAGTTACCTTTATAACAGTACCTCCACGACCTCCAGTTGCGTTTTTACCAAATCCTTCTGCTTCAGGAAAAGCTTTTACAGCCTGTAAAGGAACACCTCCTCCAGCACAGCAAGACTGCGAGCTTAATATATTTATATTTTGAGAGCTTACTCCTAAGCTAAAAAACATTAGTAGTATTAAAATATAGTGTTTCATTTTATTTATTTATTATCATTATTCTACGAGTCGACGGAGCGGGAGGGTCAGGGACTTCCAACTCCGTCCAACTTATGGCCATTCCTCTACGGTTTGCTGGCGAACCACCGCTATTTGTACAAGTAAATCGTAATCTTAAATCTGTGTAGTCTGTTATGCTTGAAATAAAGGCTGGTGTAAATGCTAAACTTCTGTCTGCCCACAAACCTAACGCTAATGTGTTTTCAATTAATTGTATTTGAGTTGCTCCTTGGTATAATTCAACGTTAAGCGTAACAACACTTCCAGAGTTGTTATTTGGCACACCTCCATCTGCTTTTGAAACTCTGTATCTTAGTATGTGCCCAGAGTCTGTGCCAGGATCTGTTACATTGCTTAATGATACTTCATAAACTGCAGCGGTGTTATCATCCGTCCAGACAAAATCTGAATCGCTTGCAACTTCTTCATCTATACTTGCAAAAGTTCCTCCTCCAACTCCTGTTGTG
>Ga0208134_1000675_pt1 | contig 22152 bp, 37 predicted proteins | sample VirMetDEL_Mar_31_FD_184515 | JGI IMG/M metagenome (GOLD analysis project Ga0208134, IMG submission 184515) | Aqueous microbial communities from the Delaware River and Bay under freshwater to marine salinity gradient to study organic matter... | ecosystem: Environmental > Aquatic > Marine >... | reverse complement strand
TCCAGCAGAAGAAGTTATAGCACCATCTACTTGTAACGTAGAAGCCATATCAACCGCACCATCTATATCCACCACGTCTAGGTTAGATGTGCCATCTACGTCTATAGCTCCTGATATATCAAGAGAAGTAGCTGTTAAAACACCTGTAACACCAAGAGTACCACCTATGGTTGCATCATCTGTAACTGTTAAATCGTCTTGTACTTTTAGGTCTACTACAGAAAGACTAGCAAAAGCATCAACTACCGCAGCTCCACTACCAGCACCATCTAGGTAAACTGCTTTTACATCACCTGCTGGTATCGTTACGTTAGCTCCAGAGCCTTGTGAAATAATTATGTTTTGAGAACCACTTGTACCGTTCTCTATAAATTGCATCCTATTGATTGTGTTAGGTGCAATAGTAATCGTACAAGCTGAATCTAATGTGCCTGTATATTTAACATACATAGCCCTTACTGGGTCTGTAGCTCCATCTGCTACTGTAGATGTATGCGTATCTGCGTTGGTTGTTATTGCTTCTGTTCCAAAGCCTAATGCTTCACCAATTAACTCTAGATTGGTATTTGTCGTATCGCCCCAAGTTCCTGACGCATCACCTGTCGCCATTTCGTTAAGTCTTAGATCATTTACGTATGAGCTTGCCATTTATTATTCTCCGTTCATTTAATTATATTACCTTTCTTCTGCATAGTTAAGCAACATCTTCCCAGTTTGGATTTTGAGTTTCTGTTATGTCACTAAAATTAGAATCTTGAGTATCCGTAATATCGCTGTAATTTGGTGTTTGCGACTCGTCAATCAGACTCCAAACAAAAGGATTTCCTAATTCACCTGTAGCTGAAACTCCAATTACTGATATATTAGCTTTTGCTACAACTGTAGGTGATCCTACAAATCCTGTCGCAGAAACACCATCAAGCGTAAATATTTCATTATGGTGTACTGTTACAGAACCAACAGATCCTGTTGCGCTAACGCCAGATACAGGAACATTTGCCTCACCATCTACATCAACTGATAAACTTCCTACACTACCTACGACACCAGGTACACTTGCTATTGCTTGAGCGTTTACTCCAGCTTGAGGAGCGCCTGTTGTCCCAACTTGGCCAGTAGGCGTTACATTAGCCTCTGCGTCTATGGATGGTGTGCCTAAAGCACTTGTAGAAGCTTGTCCTGATAAAGTTACGTTAGCTTCAGCATCTATAGTTACTGTACCTAGTGCGCTAGTACCTGATTGTCCTGTAGGGCTTACGTTGGCTTCACAATCAAAAGTAGGTGTCCCTACTGCTCCAGTACCTACTTGTGAGCTTGGTGTTACATTTGCTCTTGCAACAACGGTTAAAGAACCAACCGCACTTGTTGCAGAAAGTCCTGTAAGAGTAACAGGATTAGGCTCACTCCAAGTATCTGAACCCCAGGTTCCGCGACCCCAACCTGTTATGTTAGCCATTTAAGGCCTCTTTAAGCGATTCTGATAATCGCTGTAGATGCTGCTGCCGCAGGAAAAACTACAGTAAAGTCCCCAGCGGTAGATGTTTTATCACCACCAAAGTCTATTGTTGCTACAGATTTATCGCTGTTAGTGTCATTATAAATCATACAACCTCTAGCAGTTACAGTAGCTGTACCAAAAGTTAAATCTGCAAAGTCTGTAAACCCTGTAGTTCCAGAACTTGTAGGTGCAACTTTAGTTAAAGCGGCTCCGCCTGCTGTGTAATTAGTACCACTTACTTCTTGTGAAGTTGAATAAGCAGTTGTAGTTGCTCCCATAGTGGCGGAACTTGTGAATAAAGCAAGTTTAAAAGCATTACCATTAGTCGCAAAGTTATGTGTTGCTGTTAATAGTTCTTTTTTAAAACTTGTAGTTAATGTAGATGTAATTGCCATATCTATATCCTTTTAATAATTTTAGCAACCTCTTCCTCTCCAGACTTCAAAAGCTCTTGGATTAGAGTTGCCTTATAAGATTTTATAGCATTATTCAAGTAAATCAAACACACTCTATAAATTAAATCTTTATAGGCTCTTGCCTGTTCTTTTATGTGTGGCTCATTATCATCAGAATAACCACATATTTTGTCAGTTAATTGTTTTGCCCAAAACTCAGGAGGATGTCCTCCGTAGTTAGAAGTGGAAACTTCAACTAATCCTAGCTCTGGTAAACCCTCTGGGGTTATTTTATCTACCATTTTTTAGGATCTCCTGCTTTAGACTCCTTGAGATGGCTATCGTATCTATCCATATACATTACTTTTTGTTCTTGTTCGCCCCTTTCTATTTGGCTTTTATTAAATACACGTAGTTTGTTTTCATCATCATGGACAATTACTTTAGGATCATCTAAACGATGATAGCCATATAATTTATCTTCTACGGGGATTGATGTATCTAATAATGTAGAAGAATTAGCCACTTCTACTGACACACCTTCGTTTTGGCATTTAGACAGCCAAAATTCCACACATCCTCTACCAGCCTCTGCAAAATTAAGGTTTCCTGTATAGGTAAAATCAACACCAAACATTTTCAAGCACCCAACCTTGTTCCAAAGGGCAAAAGCTATAGCATAAGCGACTGTATTGTTTAAATAGTAACAATTTAAGTCTCTAACCACTTCTTCTACTGGAAATAAGACTAAACCAGGTGCGCGCTCGTCTAGTTCGCATGTATATATTGGTCCTTCATGCGTTTTTAGAATCTTTTTCATTGATTCTGTTTGTCCACCAGCGTCTTCACTGTCAAAAAAACGACTCGCTGGGTCTAACATAAAGATTCTGTCGTGAAATATGACGTCAGCTACGGCATTTATTGCCCAAACTTCGTCAAAATGTACTCCATGTGATTTTGCAAGATTATAATCAAACCAACTTCGGCCCATGCCTACTATGGCGACTGTCTTGCCTTCAAGTTTCTTGATAGGCTTCATACTTTCTCCTTTTATTTAACTTACACTAGAACGAAGCGAGTCGTAGCGATATTCATCGCGCCTTCCCCTAGCTTCTGCTCTATTTTTCAATCTAGCTATATCTTGTTGGAATCTAGTTTCGTAAGTGTTGAGTAAATCTGGTTCACCCTTCATAAAAGTATAAGCTTCAATTAATGAGCCATATAACAAAGCATCTCTGGCATTTTGTGAAAGCCAAGTCCCTGCGGTAACAGTAACTAAACTGGCAGGTCTATAAAGATAATGCAGCTCGACTGAATAATCAGCGTCTGGTAATGGCGCAACCACGATAGTAGTTCCAGCACTTGTAGAAGTGTTGTATTCCTTATCAAAGTCAGCGTAGTATAAAGGCAGTCCTCTCAGACTGGTATCAGTTATATCAGGAGTATATTCCTGCATAAAACTGGGGTGTTTTTTTTGCAAAAATTGATAATCACTAGAACTATCAATTACTGCTAATGAAAAACTCAAAATAAAATCCGTTGGACACGTTAAGAAACGACTTCCTGTAGATAAATTACCTGTAACATTTTTTCTAAAAAAATCTGACTGTACCAAGTTAAATATACGGTCTTCAGCATTTTTAATAAAGTCAGGAATCGTAGTATTAAACGTAGATTCGTTATTATCTGTAAAATTTTGAATTAATGTATATAACTCGCTATAAGTCATGTGTTAATTGTAACGCTTCCTAATGAAGCTGTCATTTTTGTTATTGTGAAGTTAGAACCTAGTGTTGATGGATTCATAAAATCAGCTTGAAATATAGAACTACTGGTTACTACTACAAATCCCTCACCTACTTCTAAATCATTATTAGGTCTTGGATTGTATAAAGCTTCCGAGTCTGTAACTACAGGTGTTGGATTAAGTTGAGGAGCTTTAGGCTCAAAACATTCTGGACATGTCTTTAAGTTGTTCCATTCTTTTCTTAAATCGTTAAGTTTGTATTCAAACCCACAACGATCACATAAACCTAAAGCAAATTTACCTAAAGCGTAAGCCATTAATAACTACTTCTCATAGATGGTTTTAAACGGAAAGATGCTCTGTCCTCATCCTGGTCAGCAGCTCTTTGAAACTCTTCTTCGTACATACCTTTAAGTAGTTGCGTTTTTTCTGGCGCTCTTTTTACAGAAAGGTAATAAGCCAAACCAGCAGCAAAACAAGGATAAAAACGAAACGGCATATCCATTGTATTGATTGCAGTATCTGCATCATCCATTCTAACTAATTTATTAAATACCAATATATCTGTAGAGTTTTCAGAAGCAGGCCATATTTTTATAGCTGGCGTTATTGTTTTATCAAAAAAGAATTGAGATGGTCTACCTTTGGTAGTTTTAGTAGGTATGTTTAAATATTCAGAACGACTTATTCTGCTTATATTGATGTCATTGTCTACACTATTTGTTGTACGACGTACGACCATATCTAATATATCTATTACATTAGTGTTAAGTGAGTAAGAACTGGTGCCTTCTGTTAACGTCTGCGTAGTTTGTTCTATAGTCCATTGGTTTAAACCTCTGTTAGCCCATTCAGCTAACATAATATTTATAGATCTTTTTGCTGTAACAAGATCATATCCTGTACGCAGTTCTAGTCCACAACGTTCAAATGCCTCTTCTATAAACTCAGTTACATTCGGTTCAAAATTTGTACTGTTTGATGTTGCCATTACTCGTCCTCTGCGTATAGGTTATCAAAAATTCTATTTACATCCAACGTATAGTCTAAATCAGACTTTGAATAATGTATATGTGCAGATGGCTTAAAATCAGGTGCGCCAGAGCCTGTTTCAAACCAAGCTGGGTGTGTGACTCTTACGCGATTGTTAGGTAGTGCAACTATATTGCCAGTCCATTCTCCAGCGTCTAATAATTCTAATACGTGACTTTGTTTATGTTGAGCAGGATCATCAGCTATTTCATTTTCTGCATAATCTACAGTAAACATGTATTTAGCTGGATATAAGTTACCATCAATCTTAGCCATCCAAGGACAAGGTGTAGCTCTATCTATAACGTAAACCGAGTGATGATGTGAAGAACAATCCCAAGGCTGGGCATCGTGAACAGCCATTGGTTCAGGCCATTCAGAAAAAGGTGTATCGCCTACAAGTGCAGTAATTGGCATCCTAGCCCACATAGCTCCACCATGTACTGTATCCTCTTCTTCACCTTCAGCTTCTATACCTGTAAAAATTACTTGAAAGCTTAAACAGCGACATGGCATTGTTGTAACAGCAACAACCATAGCGTGTAAAAACTCGCCATGATATTTTTCGTGATTATGAGTGTATTCTTTCCTAACCCAGCATTTAAAATGTGGGATGTTGCTTTGTAGATAAGCCACGTTTAAGGCTTACTAAGTTTGCCGCCCTTCGCGTATCCTTTAGATTTCATAGGACCGCCTTTTTTCATTCCTTTAGATTTCATCATGCCGCCGTTACGCATGCCTTTGGACTTTATAACACCGCCATTTTTCATGCCTTTAGATTTTACAGAGCCACCTTTGGCATAACCTTTAGTTCTTTTAAACATACAAAACCTCTATTTTTTAGTATTTTTCTTTTTAGCAGGAGTTTTTTTAACAGTTGCTTTTTTCTTAGGCATGTTTAAATAAATCCTGGTTTCCTCTACTGGCTCATCAGGTCTTACTTTAGCATTTTGTCTAGCCTTCATTTTGGCTTCCATTTTTTTATCTGCTGTTACTTTTTTTGTTGCCATATTTTTTCTCTAACTTATAGTCGTTACTTTACGACGATTGTTCATAACTTTACCACAGCCTTTAGCTATAAAACCACCGTTTTTCTTTTTGATGCGGTTTTGATTTGATATGCTACTCATAAGTCCGCCTTCAGATTTTTTTGTTCTACCATCTTTCCAACTAATTGCCTTTGGTCCTGTTTTCTTTTTAGCTGCTGACGTGCATTGTGCTTTTGTAGGTCTACATGCTGGATAAGGTCTGTCGCTTCCTTTTTTAGACTTTCTACCGCAAGGTTTACCTGTCTTGCAATCTACCCATCCAGTACCATCGTTTTTAGAAAACCAATCTCTAAGTGTTTCTTTCTTAGCCATTATCTTAATCTGTTAGACATAACAATACCTTGTCCGCGTATGCTTACTAAACCGCCTGTAGATTTTTTTTGTCTACTACTTTTGCCCCAATTAGCTGCACCTTTTTTTCGGCATTGAACTAAAGCACCAGAAGCGTAAGCTGATGGCCAAGAGTCTTTATAAGCCGCTTTTACTTTATGGTAACAAGCGTCTTTTTTGGTTTTGTTTTTTTTCTTAGCCACTAACAATCCCAGTCTTTTCTGGCCCAATAATTAGCGCTACATCTATCTGTAGTACCACTTATCCCGCCACTTCTAGCGCAATAAGATTTTTTTCTTGATTTGGTACCTTTGTGCATACCAAGTTTTGCATCACCAAAGGTTATACGTTTGACTCTAGAACTTTCGCTGCTGCAATTTTTGACAAAGACTTCTTTACGTTTTTTGCCATAACCAGGGCTACCTTTTGAGATAGCCCTTGGTTTGTTCAGAGACACTGTCTTACCTCTGTATTCAGCCATGCTCTTACCTAGCTGTAATCTTTAATTAAAGTCAAAACTATAACGTAAGAATCTCCACTTGAGGCACCTGTCGTAGTCAACTTGATGTCTCCTGTTTTGCCAGAAGCCGCAGCAGTATTTTGTATACCGCCAAAGCCTGTAAAGTCTTCGTCCGTCGTATAGTCTGAATTAAGATCCCAACAAATAGTATTGGTAGTTGCATGCCATAAAAGTTTGACACTCATGCCAAAAGTTGAATAAACAATCTTTCCAAGCTTTACGCCTGTACAAGTTTGGCCATTGGCACTGTTAGCAGCTAAAGCACTAACATCTACTTTTGTGACTGCGCTTTCACCAGTACCATCTGATGTGTTAGTCAACTGTAAAACAGCTATTCTATCGCCATCCTGTATTGTTGTTGATGTTACTGCATCTGCCATTGTTTACTCCTATCTTTCGACTGCTGCTACTACGTAGTCAATAGTCATAGTTTTTGCTGCTGCTTCACCATTTTGTATACCGAATGAAACTGTTAGTTCTTCATCGGTTACTAAGTTAGTGTTAGCTACAGCTACAGGTTCTGCATTATTTATTGAGTAGTATACTTTTGAAGTATCAGGATCAATAAACCAAGTAGTTACGATAAACGTATCGTCAGCAATTGTTGCTACATCTGATGTAGTAGTTGCAGAATTATCTTTTTCAACTAAGAAATCAAGACCTGTACCGCCGTCTGCTTTAAGGAAGAAAACACCATCAGTTGTATCAAGAGGTGTGGTATCTGTAATACCAAGACCTATAACAAAGTCAGATTGTGTAGCATCGCTTACTTTGAATCTAGCAGAGAAGTATGCTCTTTTGCTTGTACTTAATTTAAATCCTTCACCTTTAAGTTGTAAAAAGTCTAAATCATTATCACCAGCAGCGTTTGTAAGCAATAAAGCTCCGCCTGCGGATGAAGTTACAGCTTCAGTAGCACTACCTGTACCAGCTTCAGTTGTTGTTATCGTCCAATCACCAGAGTTATAAGTGAAAAAATCATTTTGGTACATGTAGTACGTTTGATCTGATGGATATGGAGCGAACATAGGTAGGTCTTTCTTATGCTTGGAAGCAACAGTATTACCCGCCCATAGTATTAAGTTTTGAAAATGTGGATTAGCCATTATGAACTCCTTATATTTGTATTAATGGAAACCGTAAACGGTCCTCATCAAGCTAATTAAACATATTTATATCATATATGCTATTTTTGAAAAGATAAAGAAAAAAAAAGGGAGCCTAAGCCCCCTTTCCTTTTATAGAGTTTACGCTCCTTGAGAACCGTATACAGCTCTAAAGTTAGAATATCCAAATGAATATCTTTCTCTAGCCTTGTATCTCATGTTACCAGTGTCGAAATCTCCCTCTAATGCCGTAGACATTGGTGATCTTTCAAAGTGCTTAAATCCATCAGGACAATCTGTCTTGATGAAGAAAGCGTCTGTGTCAGTTAAGTAGTGATTGACTACATAACCATCAGGTAACATTCCCATGTTTCTGACAGCGTTAATATCATTGTCAGATGTTCCTACTCTCCCTGGGGATTGTAAGAGTCTGTCAGCGATAAATTGAAGTTGAGGTGGAACGATAAGTTTCATTCCTCTCAAAGCAATTGCTAAACCTCTATCATCAGTGAACGTTGATATATTTATCAACGCATCTTCTAATGAAGTTTCATTCAAATCTGCCATTGTAGTTGCACGGTTCGCTAATGTGCCACCGCCACCTAAAGAGTGGTCAGTTGCTATTAGTGTTGAACCGTCACCACCTGTTGTAGCGAACGCATTGTTCAATACAGCAGCAGCTTTGATTTGTTTAGTGTTTGCCATAGATCTTGCAAGAGCCTTAGTGTATCTAGCACCAAGTCTGTCATACAAGTTATCTTCAACAGCTTCTTCAGTTAGAGCAAAAGCTAACGCTACAGTTTCGTGTGTGTAACGAGAAGTGTAGCCTTCATTAGCGTTATCGAATCTAACGCCCGTTCCTTCAGCTTTTACTTCAGCATTACCAAAACCTGAAATTAACACTTCTTCTTCAAACGCTCTGTCAGAAGATTCAGTATCAAAAATTTCAGCGTGTTCCGCTTCATACCTAGAGTATTCCATCCCAAATAGGGCGTTTAATCCAGGCTCTAGTTCCTTCGCTAATTGCGATCTGTTAATTGCCATTATTATACTCCCGTTACTGTGGTGTAGAAATGCTCATTAATATATACGATTGCGTTTATATTAGCTGAGCCCGTTGTGCTGTTTGATGGATCAGTAGAGAATCCTACGATTCTAAATTGAGCAGTAGTAGCTGCTGTGGTTGAGGAAATCTCAGCCGCAGACATACCAGTTTTTGTAGAGCCAGCAGTGTAGGCCAACTCAACGTTGTTACCTACAGCAGTTTGCGCTAAAGAACCAGTGCATTGTACTTCAAACAGAGTTTTGGGGTCATCGTCAACAAAAGCAACAATATCAGAAGATGCTGTAGTTGTTGGAAAGTAAGATGAAAACACTACGTCTCCACTACTATCTGTATATCTACATCCTCTGAATATTCCCAATAAAGTTGTTGCAGCACCAGCTACTAAAATAGTACCAGTGTTCAACATCTTGACTGGGTCGCCCGAAAAGATATTTCCAGTTGCGCCAGTTGCAATACTATATTCAGTAACACCGCCGTTCGCGACGCCGCCACCTAGTTTGCCTACTGATCGAAACCCGAAAGGTGCATCTTTATTTGCCATAATAAGTATCCTTTATTCAGTCAGTTATATTTAAGTAATAATCGTTATTCGCGATTACCACCTCCAAAAGTTACGCTTGTTTTTCTCTCTGGTCTTAAGATCGGAGAGGCTGGGTCAGATTCCTGCATTAAATCATTGTCAACCGCATCTTGTTGCGTTTGAGCGCGTCCTTGAAAATAGGCGTTCCTTTCTTGTCGCGTTTCATCAGGTATCTTAGCCAATAGCAAACCACCCACGGATACAACACCTGCATGCCTTCCATCGTCAAGCGTGGGAAGTTCGAATCCATTTAACTCTTCAGCTTTAACAAGGTCGAAACCTTCTCTTAGCCTTGAAGTCACATTTTTTCTATCTTCCTGTCCAACAATTTCAGCTCTAATCCACCTGTAGGAATATCCTTCAGGTGCAGGTGGTGTCTCCAACATTGATGGGGGACGCCAGGGTTTGCGAGCAGTATCTTTAGCTCGAGTTTCAGCAGAACGTGGTGTTCTGTTTTCAGTAGATGCTTGCGCATCAATTGATTCATTTAATTCTTTTTTATCTGTCATTTGCTTACCTCTTTATATGTTTTGCATATTCTTGTAACGGTACATTCAAACGACGTGCCATTTCGACTTCACTCTTAGTGAGTTTTACTTGCCGTTTGCGTCCAGAGCTTTCTGATCTTCCTGCTGGGGCAACTGTTTGTTGTATTCTCCCCTTGGGTTGAACTTCTCCACCATCGTTAAACTTGTGTGGAAACTCAGCTCTAATACGTTTATCAATTTCAGTATAGTACGAAGAATCGTTTGTATCAAACCCTTCTTCTTCAACTAAATTTTTATGTATGTTAAAAGCTACCAAAGTCATAGCCTCATCGCTACCAAACCATTCGTTTTTACCAGCCCAATCTTCTGCGGCTGGGTCGGGTGCTTGAGGTTGTTGAGGTGGCATTTGAGGTTGTTGATAAGTCTGATACACAGGAGCTGTATCAACAGTCATTTTGGTGTTAGCCAATTTACTCTCTTCGACAGTTATCTTATCTAGTATGTCTTGTGCCTTAGTTACCTTGTCCCAGTCTTGATCTTGATAAGCAGATTTTAAAACAGAATTAGCTTGCGCTCTTTGTGCTTTTAATCGGCTTTCAGCTTCTGACTGATAGTTCTGATTAACTTGGGTACTACTTTGTTTTAAGTTCTCGTTCTCAGCTTGCAAATTCCTTGCATACTCATAAGCAGACTCAGCAGCGCGTTCTTGTTCTCGCATCTTCTTAGTCAGCGTAGATATACGCTTTTGCACATTTTGAGAATAATTCTCTAATTCATCTGCATCTTTAGATTCATTTTCGGCTTCAACCGAGACATCCTCTATAGGAGCAGATTCTACTGGAGAATCTTCTTTTACTTCTTCTTCTAGCTCTACAATCTCAGTAGGTTCTTGAACCTCTTCGATTACAGCATTTTCAGTTTCTTGCATGATATTTCCTCATGTTAGACGCTGACTATATCGTCAGGATCGTCTATTGTTGCAATGACTTCATCATCGTTAATAATACGGCACTCTGCATCGTCACCAAGCTTGAACCTAGCTCCTGCATATCTACCAATTAATACCCATTCTTTTTCTTGGCACCAAGGGGTATCGCCAAATTTGTTCTGGTCTGCGTAACAAAGAGGACCCATCTTAACGACGTAAGCAACTACAGTTGCTAGTGATTCTCTGTCTACGGTTTCTTTTGCTAAATGGATTCCGCCTTTAGTAACGGCCTTTCCTTTATAGGGTAGAATTAACATCCTCCAACCTGAAGGCTGGGGCATGCGTTCTACAAATGATTTATCTAGAAGAGTTGGATCTAATACTCTGTCGTCTGTTTTGACGTAGGCTTCTTCTATTTCTGGGTTGGTAGGTTCTACGGGTTCTGTTTTTTCTTCCTCGACTTCTCTTGCGATATGGTCAGGTACTAATACCTTGTTCATCGTTGTTGACACTCCTTTTTAGCAATTCCCTTATTTCTGATTCTACGTCCTCGAGGGAATTGTAACGACCACGTAGATAGTTGTATTCATCGTAATCTTTGGCTCCGTTCATAATTAGACTTTCTAAGTCTAATTTTTTTTCATTGATTCTTTGTTGTAAGAGTTCAACGAGCCAAAAATCATCCATTAATAAACTCCAGAAAACTTACCGCCGAATTCGGCAGCGCCCATACCTCTTGCTTTACCTTTACCCATACCAGGAGTGGCTTTGGTGCTGGCAGCAAAAGACTTACTTTTACGAGTCGCAACGTTTCCTTTATTAGAATACGATTGCTTACCGTCTAAAGTTTTAGGCGTTTTCTGGTCACTTACTTTTGTACTTTTTATCATATTTATAAACCTTTCAGTCCAATATCAATTAATTTTAGTTCTTTTTGTTGATCGAGTCTATCCTTAGTCGTTTCATCCTTCATAACAGCTATATCACGTTGCGTGTCAATACGCTCTCTATCTATCTGATCTTGTCTGGATTGATCTAGCTGACGCTGTTCTTCACGCACCATAAACTGTTGTTGTTCTTGATTTAGTTGTTGTCCTTTAAGAGCCAGTTCTTGTTTTCTAATTGTCACTAAAGGATCTTCTTCTGGCGGAGTACCTATTTGTTGCGAGAACTGAGTCATCAACTCGGACATAATCGGAGCGCTAAACTGAGCCAATATATCGTTGGCTTGCGCTTGTATTTGTTGCGCTTCAACAGGTGAGACTTGTTGCGCTTGTTGTTGCAACTGTTGATATTGTTGCATCGCTTCTGGTGGCATTTGTTGTTGCGCAATTCCATCTGCTTTCATTTGTAAATGTTGCATGATGTGAGAAATGATATTGGCCTGTACCTGCGCGTTGGTTTGTACGGGTTGCAAGTTCAATAGGGTTACGTGAGCTGCAATATGTGCATCATGGTTCTGTTGAGGGAACGCTTGCGCGGGTTGACCCATCAGTAACGCACTATTCTCCATACCTGCTTCTAAAGGTGATGGTTCTCCTGGAGGCGGAGGCAGTAGTAAAGCATCAATATTATCCACACCTAAAGAGGCGTACATTCTTTTGTAAGCTTCGTATACACCACCTGGACCATGAATCTGCGGGTTAGATTGTACTAACTGCATCATCTCTTGAGCCATAACAATACGTTGACTGGTTGAGAATATATCTGGATTACTGACAGGGAATATATCTATTCTGCCATCAAAATCGGTTTGTTTGATTTCATTTTGACCACCAGAGACTTGGTAGGGATATACAGGTGGTAAGCTTTGAGAAAAAATATTTGCAAGTAATCCAAACTCTTTCTTCTGAGCATTATGGAGACGTTTATGAATAGCGCTCAAAACCTTGGTAGACTTTTCCATAAGTGCCAAAGTCGTCCCTACAGGGGCTTGAGAGTTACCTTCACCTACAGATATCTCAGCTATAGAAGCAAAACGTTGTCCTGATTGTACTAATAATCCTAGTAGCGATAACAAAGTACCGCTTGGCTCTTTGAAAGGTAGGGGTTGTATAGCATCACGTAAAGATCCTGCTGGTGCATCTACATCTCTAAACTCACCAGGTTGAATTGGCTCGTCCTCGTTTCGTATGCGGATGCCTCGAGTCTTGAAACCAGCAGGTAAATTAGAAAGCGTACCTGCATCTATTAATTGTCTAAGTATAGATGTGGAAGCTTTAGACAACCCACCAATCATGTGAGTCAGCCCGAATCCGTAGAATCCTAAACCTGGTAGAAACTTAAAGTGAACAAAGTATTCAATTTTAGATTTCATTGCGTCATCAGGATTAAAGTTACGTCTGATGGACAATACGTTTTCAGTATTAGAGTCTATTGTTACGATATAGGGTAACTTAACTCCTGTTTCTTCACCGTCTTCACCTACGTCTTCAAATCCTTCTAGGTCTAAATTACAGTGAACTTCGTATAAAACACATACCTCATCACTATCAGAGGAAGGCTCCATACCTTCTAACCTTTCTTTTTCTGTATCAAGTGATGAATACTGGCTGGCTTCTTCGCCATACTGCATATCAAATTTTTTATAGAAACCAATAGCTTGTAACTTACGTACGTCATTCTCAGGCATCTTGATAACGTGAGTGATACGTGGGCAAGACTCTAGGTCAGTCGTATAGTAAGGAACAATTAAATCTTCTGGAGCTACAAACTTAGACACAGGTCTTTGTAGGTTTTCGTCGTAATAAACTTTCTTAAATGCAGAACCAGCCAACGGCAGGTAAAACAACATTTGATCTAGGTCTTCATCATACTCGTCCATCACATGTATGATTTCATAATTCATAAACTCGCGTACTCTTTGCGCTTGTTCTTCTACAGCAGAGTCATAAGCACCTACCACTTGAGTTTTTACAGGACCGCCTGCGGGTAATAATTCTTTATAAGCCTGCGCTTGGAATTGAGTAACGGCCTCTCCCAATAACGGGTGGGTTACGCCTGAAGCACCTTCAAAGGGTTCAGAGCGGGTTTCATCAAATTTCATACCGAGATACTTCAATCCATCGGTATAGGTTTTTTCCCAGTCTTCTCTAGAAGATCTGTCATCATCAATAGAACTGGTAAGGTCTATATAGATACGACCTAATTCGCTTTCGGAAATAATATCAGCTAAGTTTTCATCAAACTCAGAAGCCATTTGCATTTCTGGAGCAGGTCCTAATAACGCAGAACCGTCTTCTTGTATCTCTACGTCGGCTTCTTGCAGTCCTTCTAAAACTTCAATAAGTTGATTGTCTAATCCATCGGCATCCTGAGTAGTAGTCATATCTACCGCTTCAGGCATTTGATCTACTGGATCTGGTGTTTGTCTTTCTATCGCCATTAATAATAAACCCTTTGTCGTACGCCTCTGTCTTCATCTTCGTAATCGGAATCTAGACTTAAAAAGCCACCTTCACGAAAACGCATGATTGCTTGCGTCATAGTATCACATAAATCATCGTGCGCTCCAAATGGAAATGACGCACACTCTTCAATCATATCTTCGGCAAACATACGTTTGGGAGCGTAGACCATCTCTGATTCAAAGACTGGAGCAACCGAGTGCATACGTGTGGTTTTATCGTGACCTCTAGTCGGCGAGTAGTTCACAACAGGTATGCCCATACGTCGTAGTTCTTGGGTCAAAGGTGTACCTGAAGCTTTGGCTTCAATCAACACCATATCCGTCTCCCAGTAGTTGTACTCACGCATCGCTATCTCTTTGAGTTCGGGAAAGTCCCAACGGCCTTTTTGACAGTCTAAAAGAATAATACAATCAGGTGAGTCATCAGTAGGACGAAATACACCCCACGTAGAGATGGCTGAGAAGTCAGCCGATTCTTTCTTAGAAAATGCAGTATCGTAAGATTGCATAATATAGTCTACGTTTGGCAAAGAATCTTTGTCCCAGCGTTGCCACCATTCACGTTTAATAATAGAACCCTCTTCAGCGGTAGGGTTTTGCATCCACTGGGCGTTCCATTTCATACCAGGTAGAGATGCCTTTACTTTTAGCAATTCGTCTTCAGGCCAGAACTCAGGCCAGAGCGGTTTGTCTGTATCAGGGAAAATAGCAGGAAACTCAATTACCTCCCACTGGTCAGCTAACGGTTCCTTTTGCGATTCCAATAACTTAGCCGTCAGATCAATCGCACTCCATCTAGTCATCACTATTACGATAGAACCGTTTGGCTGTAAACGTTGACGAGGACCAGAGGTGTACCATTCGTAAGCTGACTCTAGCGCTGTCGGACTAAGCGCGTCTTGCTCTGAATGTGGATCATCAATAATTAATAAATCGGCACCACGTCCTGTTACCGCTCCGCCTACACCCGCAGCGAAATACTCGCCACCCTTATTGGTTTCCCAACGTCCCGCAGATTTGTTATCGGCTTGCAGTTTTACTTCAGGGAATATTTTCTTGTATTCTTCTTGATCCATCAAGTTACGCACTTTACGACCAAATCGTACGGCTAGTTCACCCGTATGCGTGGTTTGCATAATCTTCATCTTGGGCTTGAGTCCCATAATATAGGATGGGAAAAAGGTAGACGCGAACTCAGACTTGGTATGACGAGGTGGCATGTTAACAATCAACCGCTTGCACTTACCGTCTACTACGTCTTGTAGCTTTTGGGCGAAGACCTTATGGTGGCGTCCGCAGATAAACTCAGGCCAGATATGTTCTACGTAGTTAATAAAACTTTCTTGGCACTGGTCTTGTATTGCGTAGTTGTCTAACTTTTCTTTAAGCATCAGAGCTTCTTTCAGCTCTGTCTCCGTTAGACTCGATAGGTTCATATCAAACTTTATAAATAGGTTTTACATTTGGAAGTTCAACTAAACCTCCATCTGCAAAATTCATTTGCATCATTTGTTTTTCGTTACGCAAGCTATCAATTTCTGCGTCAAGACTTTGAAGAGATTCTTTATTTTTGCTTAAATTTTTAATTTCTTGTTGCAAATTTTGAAGTTGCAAACCTTTCATAGATAATAAAGTTGTCATTCCAGACCCTTTGGTTGGAAACTTTTGTAACAAAGAAAATTGATCTTTAAAATATCTATCTCTGTCTTTTTCAGATAAAGATAGTAATTTTCTTTGTAGAGATTTTTCTTCTAATAAGCTATCTATAGAACCTACGTCGGGTAGTTCAGCCATTTTACATCATCTGAGATAATTCAGACTGAATAGGATCCTGTTGACTTTGCATTTGTTCTGCAAGCATCATCATCACTTGTTCAATATCTTCGTCATCAAGTCCCATCTGCTTAAGTGCAGCAACGATTTCTTCTTCACTAGCGCCTGATTGAACCAATTCCATCACCATCGTCATCACTTGCTGTATAACTTGGGCTTCTGGTGCAACGCTTTCTATATCAGATAGCGCAGATTCGATTTCATTTGTTTCACGTGAAACCTCATCACCTTCTGCCATTTTTTTTCTTTCTTGCATATCCATACTTTTTTTAATTTCTGCTTGGGCTTCAGGTGATTTTAAAGAACCTGTTGATACTAATCTTTTTATTAACATTGGAATTGATTCCATACTTCCAACAGCAACACCTGATACGCCTATCAAGTTTCTTAACAGTTCGCTCTGTTCTGGATTTGATAAACTCATAATATAGTTTGTTAAAGGTAACTCTTCAGAAAATTGACCTAAAACATTTGAAGATACTTCATCACCTTCTGCAAACACGCCCCTCCCCTTTAATATATCTGCTTGAGTCACTTGACCGTCTCCTGTTAAATCTGGGAACGAAGCTTCTCCACCTTTGGCGAAACCCAGTTGTTGTTGTTGTAATTCATTACGTGATTGTATAACTGAATCTCTCAGTCCTTGTCTAGTTGTAGGACTATTTGACATATTAAGTCCTTGAAAGGGTTGTAATTCTCCTCTTTCACTAGAGCCTATAAATCTTTCTGTATTGCCTGATAAAAGATTCTGAGCATCTTCTTGACTCATTTGACCGCTTTGAACAAGATTTACAATATTATCAGAAAAATCAGAAAAACCTTTTTCCGTTTTACCTATTCTTCTGAGTTCGTCAGAAAATTGACCCATTGTTTCTTTAACGCCAGGTCCCGCTACTGACCTACTCATCGCTTCTTCAAAACTAATTTCACCCATACCGAAAAGCTGGGCATCTCTATCGGAGATGTTTCTGCCCATATCGGCTGCTGTCTTTTGTATTAGCATCATACGTTGTTCGGCTGGAGCCATACCTTGCCTAGATGCTAGATTAGCTATTCTACTGTCCATATCAGAAACCGTACGGCCTGATTCACCCATCAAAGATCCTATTCCTTTATTCATATTCTTACCTTAGTTTCCTTAATAATATCTCAATCCTATTGATATCACCACCGTCAGCCATACCCACTCTAAGATTACCGAAGTTTAAATTCTGAGGCAATTGGATGTTTTTTAATTGATCCATATAATTTGCTGGTATATTAATCTTGGACATATCAATAGGTGCTACTGGAGGTTTATTGATTCCTAAATCTTGTCCCGTTATCGGTACTGATCTGTTTTCGTAAGCTTCTTGAGCTATTAAGTTAGCGCTGGCATTTTTAGCTGCCTGTACGTCACCTTGAGCTGCGGTACCTGCGGCGCTGGCTGCCTCTAGATTAGCAATTGCATCCGCTTCGTTCTGTCTACCAATCGCTCTTTCGTCCTCAAAGCCCATATAGTTAGGATTGTAAGGATCAAATCCTAAATCAGCTGCACTTTCTTTTTCAGCTATATCAGCAGGCAATTGATCCATATATTCTTCTGCGGTAGGAGCAGTCATCACGCCTTCAGACGCATCTGTTACTACAGGAAGATCGTCTGCAACTACTGGGGCTGTTTCAGCTACTACTTCCGCAGTATTTAACGCATCTATCTCAGACTGTAGATCTGTAATCGTCTGATTATAATCAACAGCAAGGCTATCCTTTTGCGCTTCGAGTGCTTGTACCTGTTCGTCTGCTGCTGTAGCCCTAATAACGTCTTGTTCTGCAACTGCGTCATCCCTTTCAACCGTCAAGGCATCAATACTGCCCTGTAAGTCAGTAATCGTACCCTCTAACTGGGTCACGTTACCTTGTAAAGCTGCGATATCGGTTTCTAATCCCTCACGCTCTACGCCAAATTTATCCTCTAACTCCGTAATAATCTGTTGTCGTTCCGATAACAGCTCTTGTTCTCTGGATGTAATCGCTGCTAACTGTTCTTCCGCCGCTGTTGCTCTGATTGTATCTTGTTGCGCGATCGCATCTTGATAGTTATTGGTTAAATCTACTTTGACTTCCTGTAACTGTTGTATTTCAGACTCAGCATTTTGTATAGCTGTCTCTAAAGTATTACGGAAATTTCTGTCCTCTAAGATGCCTTGCGGTCTTGTTGGCGTAACAATAGGACCGTCTCCAAAGATATTACTCTCTGGTAACTCTCTAGGGGCTGTTCTGTTAATTTGTTGGATGATATCTGCTGGAAGTGCGTCTTGGGCGATATCAATAGGATTTCTAACTGCTGAACCCTGTCCAGGCAAGTTTAGGAATGAATAGTCGTTGTCGAAGGTAGACTGAGGATTACTTGGTCGTCTGGGTGGACGAGTTCCTGGGAAGTCGGGCGTATATGTTTTTTTACCGTTACGTACCGTATAGTTTCCTCCTTCATCCGATCCCATATAACTGAGTCCTATTTTCATATCATCAGGGTTAATTGCCATTTATAAATTCCTCCCAGCGTACAAAGGTTTGGCCGTTCCAGAACAATCCTAAATAGCAGTTGTTACAATTTGTAGAAAAGGTTTTTTTTATATGTGAAAATTTTTTTGCCATTTTTAAGTCGTTGTAGGCGAAGATAAATTCCAACTCTATTGGAGAAAGTGTGAACAAAGCGTACTTTCACCTACAACTAAAAAAATTATATGCTGAATAGGGGTACCCTTACAAGTAAAAAATCCTTTGTCAAGATATGCTTGGTTAAGTATATGTTTTATTGTCTAATTCCTATCTTATAAAGTACCTAATCTTTTTTGGGGTGTCGCATCTTTTCTCTTAGTCCGACCTCCGACATTTTCCAATCCAATAGAGTCCCTATCTACAGACAAAAAAAACCCCCGAATCTCTCCGAGGGTTTCCACTCTTACGGAGTTCTTAATCTTGGTAGTAGTAACCAAGTCTAGGTATATAGTTATCTTCGTCCCCCTTACCGAATTCTTTAACCTCCGATTTTTTACAGTTCTCCATTTTAATATAACGGAACTTTTCATATTCTAAGTGAGGAATATTTAAAGCATCCATTACAGTCCAAAGAGGTTGGTCGCCATACCCATATTGAAAGGGAAAGAAATAAGATATATCTCTTTCTATCCATTCACACCTAGCCGACCAATAAGAGTTACCATTTACTTTGTCTCTCCATTCTTTAGCGATTAGAATATAGATAGGTGGCTCATATACTTTGATAGAAACTAATTTATCTTCTGTATCTATAGTTACTGTTGGCTTACTCATTTACTCACCTCTTCTTTTTTTAAGTTCTTAAAATTATCTATAACTTTTTTATTACTCGGGTTGTAATCAATTAAAAGCTTTTCTATCTCTTTAGAAGAGATAGCCATTTCCAATAATTTTTCTTTAACTGTTTCCATTTTATTTTCTCCGTAAGTTCTGACCAAACACCCGTTTGGCCTTAGGTGTATTTTACTACAATTTGTATACAAAATGTAAAAAAGATCTAACTTTCCTGGTGCCAGGAAAAAATTACCCTGGATGCTCGCAAGCTGTAAAAGGATCTAAAAGTAGGCCTACTTTCTATAGTCTTATATCTCTAGTTCTGTAGCTCATCCACCCAACTCTAACTTCTATTATCTATAACCCCGACCCGACCCCCGACCCTTTCGCCTATATAAACAAAATCCCGACCCCGACCCCGACCGCCTTTCTTGTTCAAGCTGAGAATTACCATTTGTTTTAGATACAACAGAGGAAGAGACAGAGTAGATGCTATTTTTATAGCGTGCTATCCCCTTAAAAGAATTTCTATAATCTTAATGTGCTACTTCTTGATTTATACGATTAATTACAATTTGTAACAAAATAGTGTTAAAATAAAGACTGTTTTAACTAATACGGAGAAAAACTAATGGGTAAATTACACCATACCGCTTACAAAAAGAACTATAAAAAATACATCTTAGAATGTTTAAAGACTGAAGATGATTTAATAGGCAAGCAACCAACAGAAGAGGAATTAATCAATTATTTATTTGATAGATTCTTTTCTGAATATGGTTGGTTAATGGAAAGAGTAGGCAAACAACAAGCCTTAATAGATTGGTTACAAGGTTTAGCAATTAATATTCCTTATTGGGATGAAGATATTATTAATCTTGCTATTGAAATGGGTTCTATTGATGAGAATCCTAACGAGAAACTAAAAGAGAAAGTATGCGATAACTATTGGTCTTTTATGGCTAATGCTATTCTTTCCTTTGAACCAAAATATAAAAAAGTGGCTTTTTTAACTAATACGGAGAAAGTCTAATGGCTCAAAGAGAATATATCGTTAATGATGAAATCTTAGAAGAGTTTCAAGATGCAAATATACAGTTCGCAGTAAGTAGTGAACTGTATGGAATGGAAAAGAAACTAGATGCTAAGTCTTACATACCAAAAACTAAAGAGTATGAGAATAAACTGTTTGCTATCAGTCAAGTTCATAATCTTAACAAAACCAATTCAAAGAAAGTCATATCTATTGCAAAGACTATCTTTGATTTAACTTATACGGAGAAAAACTAATGAAAGAAGAAATTAAAACCAATACTCTTTCCGATACAGAAAAAGAGATACTAGGAACTTGTTTAACCTTTTGTATGGATTGTGATTTAGCAGATTCACTTACAGATATAGTGGGCGAAGAAGTTACTGACAAAGATATAGAGAATCTTTTAGAAAAACTAACTAAGGAGAAAGTCTAATGAATGAAGAAATCATTTTAGTGCCATACGACAAAACAAAGAGTATGCAATTAAGAATAGAGAAACTAATAGAAGAAAACGAAAGTCTTTATTCAATAATTCAAACGAACGAAAAAGAGATTAAGAATCTATTAAAGGAGAAAAACTAATGATTATTAAATATAAAGTCTACTCTAAAATTCTTGATAGAAGTTTTATTAATGAAAAAGAAGTTTCCGATATACAAAGTTTTGAAACTTTTGCTCGATCATTAAATTTACGCTACACAATTATCTCAAAGGAGAAAGTCTAATGGCTATTACTAAAGAACAACAATCCATGTTAGATGATTACAATCTATACGGATTGCATTCGGGTGGAGGTTGTATGCACTTTGCTTACGATACCGATATTGATGAACTGCAATGGTTGATTAATGATATAGAAGAAAATGGCGACCCAAGTCTTAGATACCCTAGAAACGAAAATCAAGTTTGCGTATTTGGTCTTGATTTGAATTATCTTGATAATCAAAATTTGACCAATTCTATTTTAAAGATTGCAAAAAAACATAAGACAGAAAATGATAATGATGCCGATTGGATTCATTTCCAAGATACTCTTAAAAATGGAGTAGCCAAAATGAAAGCCATTACTGATGAGATTAATAATCTAAAGGAGAAAGTCTAATGTTAGATATAACCAAATTAAAAATGGGCGATAGAGTTCAGTTCGCAGATAAGACTTTTGCAGTTTGTGGTTCGCCAACGTTTGAAACTGATGTTTCTCATTTGAAGGGAACAGTTGTTAATTTTGATGAACCTTTTAACGCTACCACGTTTACTCATGTTTGGATTGAGTTAGATAACAAACATGAAGAATTTGATTGTGATGAATGGGGTAATGCAATTCAATTTAATCTTTTAGAAAATGGAGAATATGATGGAGGAACTTCCGTTGATTACCTAAAGCAAGCCAAATTAATAGAGGAGAAAGTCTAATGAATGTATTAAAACTAACAGACGAAGAAATGACATTAACTAGAGAAGATGCAGAGTTACTTATACAGGTCATTAAAGAAGATAGCAGTTATGAACATTGGAAGTATCAAAGAAATTATTTCATGAGTTGCGCCATAACTAAAACTTATTGGATGCCACATTATTTAGAATCGTTGGAACATGCTGATAAAAAGTATCAACATTTACATAAAACTCTTAAAAAGTTAAAAACTTTAATAGATAACAAACCATTTAAGGAGAAAGTCTAATGATGTGGACAGACTATTATAAGGATTTACCAATTCCTAGCGATTGGGAAAACGTATCTTATGGCAATGACGAGTTACCTAGTTTTGCGTGCAATGGTTATCAGATATGGATTCATTCACCCGATATAGAGGAAAGAAAAG
>Ga0208134_1000670_pt1 | contig 22199 bp, 38 predicted proteins | sample VirMetDEL_Mar_31_FD_184515 | JGI IMG/M metagenome (GOLD analysis project Ga0208134, IMG submission 184515) | Aqueous microbial communities from the Delaware River and Bay under freshwater to marine salinity gradient to study organic matter... | ecosystem: Environmental > Aquatic > Marine >... | reverse complement strand
ATTACCTGCTCCAGTTGTTAAAGCTCCTAAAGAATTAACACCAATACCAATATTTGCAGAACCTGTAGTACAAGCATCTAAAGCTAAAGCACCTACTGCTACGTTTTCTGTACCTGTAGTGTTTGCTGTTAAGGCAGACTGACCAACTGCTGTATTGTTACTTGCTGTAGTGTTAGCATCTAGAGCATTTGCACCCATTGCTGTGTTACTTGTACCTGTAGTGTTTGCTGCTAATGACGCTTGACCTACTGCTGTATTAGAAGCACCTGTAGTGTTGGCACTTAAAGCAGAAGTTCCTACAGCAGTGTTATTTGAAGCAGTTGTATTAGCATCTAGTGCTTGACCACCGATAGCTACATTAGAACCTCCAGTAGTGTTTGCGATTAATGCATTTCTACCTACAGCAGTATTAAAACTTCCTGAAGTATTAACACCAAGAGCATCTGAACCTACAGATGTATTATAACCACCACTTAAAGACCCATCATCTAAAGAGCCATTACCTAAAGCTACATTTTCTGTACCAGTTGGATAATTACCATCAAGTTTAATTGTTCCACCGTCTACTGAAACATTACCATTTACAGTTAAACCTGTAAGAGTACCAACACTTGTGATATTAGGTTGTGCTGCTGTAGCAAGTGTACCTGTGATAGATGTACTTGCTGATAGAGTTGTAAATGATCCAGCGGCTGCTGTAGTGCCACCAATAACAGAGCTGTCTATAACTGCTCCGTCTAGGTTCATAGCTACCGAAGTACCAGTAGAGCTAAATAATCCGTCAACAGTATCAAGGTCAGCGTTTAGCTTTGTTCCCCAGGTATCTGTGGATGCTCCTACTTCTGGTTTAGTTAAGTTTAAATTCGTTGTATATGTATCTGCCATAATTTATTCCTGTTTATGCTGCGATGTCAGTCCAATTAGTATTTGTTGAGGACTGATCTGTCCAAGTTGTTGTAGCTGGTGTTTGGTCTGTGTAAATAGTATCTGCTACAGTCTGGTCTTCCCATTTTAAACTACCTATCGCAGAAAAACCACTTGTTTGTTGAATACTAGAAGTGCCAAACTGAACCAATGAACCAGTGACATCTAAGTTAGTTGTAGCGTTTATTTGACTTGCCGCTGATACGATGAAGACACCAACAGCAGTTACGTTTGTAGATGCGGTAATATTTGATTCACCAACATCAATTTGTGTGCCTTCTGCACTAAGACTTGTTGATGCCGCCATGATAACGCCACCAATATCAATCTGTGTACCTACAGCGGTTAGGTTAGATGTTGCTGATATGTTTGACGCACCAAACTTAACTATGACTGCATCTGATGTAAGACCAGATGTTGCTGTTATAGATGATGCACCTTGTATTGGTACGAGTCCAACTGCTGTGACACTAGAAGAAGCGGTTATTGAAACTTCTCCAGTTACAGGTACAACACCAACCGCAGTTAGGTTTGATGTTGCTGTGATTGAGCTTTCAGCTAATTCAAATTGTGGTGTTCCCCAGTAAGATTTACCGTATCCACCAAAACCATAGCCAACTGAAGCCATGTTATTAAGCTACAGTTATGTCTATAGCACCCGCATTAAATCTAAATACATCTCCATTAGAAACAGTTTTGCTTGTAGTTAAGTTACCATAAGCAAGTAAGTTACCAGATGATGAAGCGTCAAAAACACCCACTGCAACAACAGTACCGTAATCGGCTGTAGCTGTTGGGTATTCTATAGCTGATGTGTTTGATGCTGTATCAGCAGATATGGTAAAAGCTGCTGTTTGTCTTGCGTAAGCTCCGCCAGAAACTTCTGTTCCGCCACCAGTATCACTTGGTGCTGATGTATATAATGCTACATATAATGTTGATGGAGCTGTATAGGCTGATCCACCAAATACATGACCAACAACTTTGTTTTCTAAATAATTTGAAAATCCAGCCATTCTATTCTCCTTTATTAATTACCGTAGTAATAATTTCTTTTTTGTTTTTTTCCGTAAGTTCTTCTTCTCATCATTAAAGAACCTTTACCAAATGCAGCTTTCTCTTGTTCGAGTCTCATTTCTTCTAATGCCTTCTCAAACTGTTGAGTGAACATTGGTATTCTTTCATCTTCCATTAAGAAGATAGAAGCGTGTTTTAATGCACCATATAAATAAACATCTGGGTGCGAGACTGATACAAAGTTACTTGTATTGGTATCACTTAATGCAGATATTTTAGCATAGTAAGTTAGCTGTAGGGTATATTCTCCATCAGGAGTTGGTGCTAATTCTATAGAGTCATCAACCATTGCAAAGTAAACTGGTTGACCTACAGAGTTGTTGTTTGATTTTCTATAGACATCTAAGGACTCTATAGATTGTTGGAATAAAGGACTGAAATCGTTTGATGTAATTTCTACATTAATTGCCTCTATCCAATCTGTTGGAACTGTTAAATATTGTGAGTCAGCTGTAGCAGTTGCTCTTTTAATCATGTCCTTGGTTCTTAACCTTCTGTTAAGTTCTGCTTCGACATTATCAATAAATGTATCTAGGTCAGAGGTTAAATCTGATCTATTTAGATAATTTGCTATCGCTGTTTTTAATTCTGCATATGTCATACTTTACCTTGCCAAGTTCTAAATACTTTATTATCTGGGTCGTTAAGCCATTTTTTCCATTTAGCTCTATCTTTTGACCAGCCTTCGCGTAATGCTTTTTGCCAAATCACCATAGGGACTTCAGCAATGTGTCGCATATCTTTTCCAGGCTTAAGTGTATTGTCTCTTAGTTTCTTGACGTGGTCAATGACGGGAGCAACATCTTGAGTCGTATGATAAACCAGCTTGTCATCTTCGGTAATGAACTCTGATTTATAACCAGTTTTATGGTCTGTGATTGTACGTTTTGTTGCCATATTAAATAAGGGCGGGAGAGCCGAAGCTCTCCCTGAATTCTAACTAACTTATGAAGTTGTTAAATCTGCGACTATACCGTGAGCAGCTTCGTTGCTCATTTCTAATCCATATTCTGTCACAATCATCTTAGTTTGGGCATCCCCGACAGTAGCGATATCAACTGTTTTAAAGTCTCTTAGGAAAGAAACTTTAGCATAGTCTGGATCAACTAATAATAGTGATCTTTCTCTACTGAAGTTAGATGGAACGATTTTTAACTCACCAAAGTCTGAAGCATAAATAGAAACAGAAGCCTCTACTGTGTTTGCATCAACCATTTGTCTTGAGTTAGTTCTACCTGTGAAACCAGATATTTTCTGCTTGTTTACAGGGCCACAGATTGCCATTGAAGGCTCTCCACCGTTTGTGAAACAAGATTGTAATACTGCTTTAAGCAAAGTTTCAGTTAAAGCTCTTTGAGTTCCGTCTGTTGGAGCTGTACCACCACCAGTAGGTGCGCCTGATGCTGCTTTACTGTAATTGGATTTTATCCAAGACTCAAAGCCACCAGTTTTTCTAGCTGTTGTTGCGTTACCAGTTGTTTTACCACCATTTTGACAGAGAGCTGTTTCCATGTCTCTTTTCAATGCTTTAGCCATAATAGCTAATTGATGAGCCATTTCTGACTTCTTACCAGCTGGGTCAGATGCTTGTTGAGAACCAGATACAGTTGCATCTCTTGAAGAGATCATTGCAACGTTACTAACTCTAGTTGTAGCAGTAGAAGCTGAAGTAGCTCCGTCTAATCTAAAGCCTTCTAGTTCACCAGCTGCATCAACAGTTGGTAGAGTTTCTGTTTGCCAATCGAAAACTACGTTCTTGATTGAATTTTTACCAATAGCACTCATAAATGGAGTAGCTTGTGGTGAGATGTTATAAATTACGTCACTCAACTGTTCTCTATCAGAAGTCGCTGAATACGTATCAAATGCGTTTGTTACTTTTGCCATGATATTTAATTCCTATGTTTTAAAAGTTTATATTAATTGTTCAAATAATTTAGCTGCATCCTGAACCTTTCCAGTCTTAGCTAATTTTTGACGCGCTCTTTTCACAGGAGTTGTTGTCTTAGGTACGTTTGAAGTGCCAGGTCGAGCGGTTCGAGCTGCCGCTTTCTTTTCAGTTGGTTTCACTTTAGTCGCTTGTTGTGTTTTATGTTGTAGCCATGCGTTTCTTAAACCAAGTAAAACTCGGTAGTCATAAACGCTGTCCATCTCTTGAGGTGTGTACCCCAAAACATTAACACCATAATCACGAATTGACATCTTTTCTTTTGATGCCGTTTCGTTATCTTGCCATTCTGGTATTTGTTCAAGCAGCTGTTGTTGACCATACTGTAAAAACTGTTGAAGTTTTTGTTGCTGTGCTACATGAGACTCTTGTTGCAGTCTTTGTGATTCAGCTTGTACGGCTTGTAACTTTTGCTTTTTCTCATTCCAGATGTCTTTTTCACGGACATAAGCAATAGGGTCTGCTTCGTAAAGTGCATTCCAATCTGGCTCGTTTTCTAACTCGCCTTTCAAAGTCGATTCCATCTTTGGTAACAACTGTGAATAAATTGCGTCTTTTTGAGAAACCTCTTGTTGTTGTGCTTCAATAGCTTTTCGCTGTTGAGCTAACTCTTGAGTTTTTCTCGTATAATCTCTTTGGCGACTGTATCCGTTTTGGAGTTCTTCAAGCGTGACCTCTGTATCTTCGCCATCTACTTTAATTGTATATAGCTGTGGTTGCTCGGACTCCTCTTCTTCTACTTGATCTTCTTGAGGTTCGTCTTCATATACATCTGCTTCAAGCTCTTCTTCGTAAGATTCGTTATCTTCGATAACTTCATCTTCGTTGACTAGCTCTTCCGATGCCTGTTCTTCTATTTCGTTTTCTGGTTGTTCCGATGGAGTCAAAAAACTTTCAAAAGATTGTTCTGTCTCTTGCATGTTTGTTTGTAAACCAATCGGCTTTGCGTTGTTGGTCATAATCATTCCTTAAAAATGTAAAGTAATATTTTAACAATACTTATCTAAATTTTACACAACTTTGTGCAATCTTCCTAATTGAGCTTTTGTGATAATACCCTTCTCTACTATAATGCGTAGATGTCTTTCGACTTCTGGTAATAGTTTGATTGCTTTGTGTAAATTTTCTCTTTTACTTATATCATCTTGCTTAGATGATAACCATAAATTTATGTATTCATTTTTAAGTTCTTCGATTGCGTTTGTAAAAGTTTCAGCGTTAAGAATTAAATCTGCTTCGTTTGAATTTAAGATATCTTCTTGTGATGGCATTTAAAATAACCCTCTTACTTGTGGTTGATTTATTGAAAAACTTCTGCCAGTTGGTTGTTGTAATGATAGTAAAGTTTTTTCTAAATCAGCTAGTCTTGTGTCATACGCAGATAAATCTGGTTGTTCATAAGTTGGCATATTAATTCCAGCTATAGCTTTGTTAATATCATCTTGAGTCATAAAACCAGATAAGTCTTGCATTTGTTGTTCAGGTAATGACATTAAGATATCTTGTTTAAGTTCATCTGGGTTAAATGTAGGCAAATCTTCTATTCTTGCAAAACCTGATAAGTCTTGTTGTTCGTAAGCTGGTAATGACATTAATATATCTTTCCTAAGTTCATCAGGATTAAATGTTGGTAAGTCTTCTATTCTTGCAAATCCTGATAAGTCTGGCTCTTGATAAACAGGTAAATCTTTTCTTAATGCAAACTCATTGAAATCTGGAAGATCTAAATTTTCTATAGAAAAGTCTCTACCAGTAGGCAAGTCATCTTTAGTTACGAACTGTGACAAGTCTGGTGCTTGTGGCAAACCAAACAGGTTAGTAAAGTCTATTCCTGAATCAGCTATATCTTGACGAATCTGCTCTATGTTAAACTCTTGTGGTGGTACTTGTACCTCTTGCTCTGCGGGGACTTTGGTTCTGTATTTGTCAATATTTAGTTTATCTAAAGAATAGTTTGGATCAAAAAAACCTGGCCCATTTCCAACAGTAGGCATACCAATAGAGTCATATCCTGGGCCACTTTTACCGCCACCTAAATCACCAAAGATGTTTCTTAGTGGAGGCATCTTGTCTCTTCTGCCACCAGGTATTGTTACGCCACCGATACCAGTTCCAAAAAAGCTAGGGTCATCAGGTTCTTTGTATACAGGTGGAGGTGGAGGTGGTGTTCCGTTTAAGTCTGCTTGTGTAAATCCTTGTGGCATTGCGGATGAATAACTTACACCTGGTGCAATCATGCCAGGTACGTTTTGGCCACCAGCTATTGATTGGGCATAGTTTAATCCACTTGAAAAAGGAGATACTGTTGTTGGTATAGCAAATCCACCATTAGGAATATTGTAACTACCACTACCCTTGTTACCTGCAAATTGATTTAGAATATCAATCGTTCCTTGGTAGCCTCCAGGTTGATCGACTATAGGTGTTAGGTCGCCTAATGCTGCGATATATTCTTCTGGGTCAAATGCTATTGTCATAATTATTTCCTAGTTAGCTATTAGTTTATCAATTTTTTCGTCTAATTTGTCTAATCTGTCGAAAATTCTTTGCATGTCTAAATGGAGGTCTTGTTTGGTTGCGTAGCGTGTTGGGATTTCTTCTCTGGTTTTATTAACAAGTATTTCAACTCGTTTAACATCTGCCGCGTTAGTACGGATACTATAGATGATAGGAACATATACTAACGTAATGATTGCGTTCCAAAATAAAATAGGGTTGTCCATTAATAACTCCAAATGTGTGGTCTTGGTCTGTTTGGTTTTTCTTCTGAAATATCTAAGTGTATAAATCGAGAGTCGCCTTTTTGGTTTACGCCAATACCAGTAAATCCATAATCTCTAGCTTTCGATACTATTTGTAGAGCTTTATCTCCTCTTACATATATATCAGCTGCTAGGCCTTCTGCATGAGTTCCTGGAGTTTTCTTCTTTGCTTCTATTGGGTGGTCTTCACACCTGTACCCAGAAGTTATAATAAAGGGAAAACCCAGCTCTGTTCTTAGTGATTGTAACTTATTTATTAGTTCGTGTGAAATACCATTTTTACCACAGTGTTTGCAAGAAAACTCTTCTTCTTTAAAGTTTACCCAAGACATTATTTCCCTACGCCTTTGACCCTTTCGTATGATCTTAATCCACCAAGACCAAGCATACCCATGAGTACGGGTAGCATAGTTGATGTGTCTGCTTGTGGTACGACAATACCAAATGGAGCAGCGAGTGGACTGATTAAAAAGTTTACGGCAAAACCACATACACAAATCCATGCTGTAGCTGGTCGCCATGATGATTGAAACCAGTCGCCTTTAGCATCAAGTTTGTTTACTTCTATTTGTGCTTTAGCAATTTCGTGAACGTGCTTTTCAGACATGGTTGCAATTTCATGTGCAATCTTTTGCTTTGTGTCTGCATCTGGAATGAACTTATCAAGAAGTTCGCTTACTGGTTTTATTAGTTTTTCTATCATTTTTATTTTTATATAGTTGTTGTATTTTAGCCAAAGAATTAACTGTCTGTTTTCTTTGTTTCTTTGTTTTTATATTCATGCAAATGCTTGTTAAGTTTTTCTGCTTTTCTTTTAAAAGACCATTCTAAATATTTACCAAGCAAGTAAGACAATCTACTTTTAAGACTTAGCTTTTTTCTTAGCTGTTTCACTTAACTCGTTAAAATGAAATAGCCTTACACTTGTTGCAGTGTGATTTTTATTAGAATGTAAATGTCCGTTAGGCATTTTGTGAGAATTACCTTTGTGTTCAGTTCCGTCTCTTTTGTAATGTTTAACGCCTTTCATTATTTCTTCTTCTTCTTAGGAAACCCAGCTTTCATATTTGCGTAGGCTTTCTTAGTGATAGTAGATTTCTTTTTAGTTCTACTTGTTTTATTTTTCTTTCTGTTATTTATATTTTCATATAGTGACATAGTATCTCCTTACCATTTTACTTTGTCCGCCCAATAAGCAGCAGACAGTTTACCTTTAGAAATATTCTTGGCGTGTCTTGCCTTAAATGATTTCTTCCTTGCTTTATCTTTAGCAGTCATTGGATTTTTACCAGCACCGCTAACACCTTGTTGACCAAAGCGAATAAGTTTTATGACATCTCCAACCTTTGCTAGAACAGCGTGTGATTTAGTTTTATGACTAGGTGTTCTCTTGGGTTTGTTATAACCAGAGAATCTTTCGCCTCTATAAGTTATTGCCATAGTTAAGATTCTAACTCTTTGTACATTTTCATTCGCTCTTCGCTTATATGTAAATCTTTATCAAACTTATCCATATCTTTCATAATATTTATTTGTTCTTTTGTTTTTAAATGATTCTCTAATCTTTTTTCAATTTGCACATAAGGACTTAAATTTCTAAAAGATTTATCTATGTAATCATGATGATGTTTAAGAGCAGGACTTAACAAACCAGCTAAATTTTTTAGTCCTGGTGGTATAGGAGATTCTCCATACAATTTTTTTAAACCTCTAACTAGTAATGGTAAGTTACGTCCCATTCCTCTGTGCATATACTCATGTGCTTCAGTTTCATCCGCGCGACTTTTAAAAACATCAGGGTATTCTGATTCTCTTTGCTGATTATCTCCAATTAATAATATTTCATCGTATGTTGGGTCGTATGTTCCAAAAAATCTATCTTTTTCAGAATCGACTGGAGTGTATTGTTTTTTTGGTTCTGTAAATCCTACGCCCTTAGATGAGTATTTGCCATAAAATAAAGGTGATGATTTTTCATCTGTGAATGGCAGTACACTTCTAAAAATCTTTGGTTGAGAGCCATATACATCATTTGGCCCTCTAAATTGTCTGCCTCGTATTTCTTCAGGGTCAGGAGTTAGAGCTGGTCTATATTCTGGATTACCACCATGAAAACCTCTACCATGAGGATCGTTACGCAACGCCTGTCTACCCATCTTTTCTGCCTGTGCTTCTACTAATAAACCAAATGCCTCTTCTTTGGGTAGGTAGAAATTACCATTAATTTTTTGTGCGTTTTGAAAAAACTCTTGTGCGCTTAGTGGTAGGTATTCAACCATATCAGATGGGAATATGCCCATAGTATTTAAAAAATCTTTATTTATTTTTTGTGCCATTATTTCTTTTTCCTTGGTCTTCCTCTTTTCTTAATAATTTTTTTTGGCTTCATTAAAGAGTCAATCCATTTCCATGTTTTAATTAAATATTTTTTCATTAGTGTATTAAAGTTACCTTAGAAGATATTAATTCAGAGTCGTGTGGTATCTGTAAAAATATCCTTGCCACTCTTTTTGCTTCTTCCAGGCTCTTAGCTTTTATGTCCGATCCAACATAGATAAAATCTCCGTCAAGAAATTCTAAGTCGTAAATCTTATCCGATTGGTGGGTTATTGCCATTAGTAAACATTCCCTGCGATTGGTTTTTTGCTACCTGTCTAATCGCTTCTCTATCTCTTTCCATGATTGCATTTATTTCTGCTACATTTATTTGTGCGCCATACTTAGCTTGTAGTTCTGCAATCTTAAGTTTTAAGTCGGCTTCATGTTCATCACGGTTTCTGTCGTCATCCATAATGATTTTCATTCTATCTGTCTCTGCATCAATGATAGCTTTTTGTGCTAAGTTCTGTGCCTTCATTGCTTCGGCTTGTGCCAACATTTCTTCTGGAGAAGGTTTAGATGCTTCTGGTGGTTGCGGAGGCATAGGAGGTACGGTTGTATTTATAAATGTTGTTGCATCTTTAAATCCAGCCATCTCAATCATTTTAGTTAGAGTGTTTGCATACTGCTGTAAATTAACCAAAGGATTGTTAGGGCCTAATGTTTGTAATATTTGTTCTTGCTTTTGCGCCATAGTTGTTAAGACTTGGAACTTTTCTTCGTCAGAGTTTTTAGAAATACCAACATTAATTACCATGTCTTTGTCAGCATCCCAATACCTAGGATCAATAGGAATAAACTCGTTGTTAAGTCTCATCATGTCTTGACCTTCTTGGTGTTTGATAACAAGTGAGTTTACAAGTTTAAATAAATCTTTCATTCCGTCAGCAAAGTGACGACAGATAAGTTCTACTCTTCCTTGTGCGCCAGACATAGTAGCCGATACAGCTGCGGAAGTTGTAGATTGTAATGCTTCTGCGTTTAGTCCTGCGGAAGCTTTGGAAACTCCTGTGCGGTTTTCTTTTGCTTCGTCTAAGTAAGACAATACAGGGAAGGCTTCTTTACCAACAAAAGGCACAGAGAAAGGCTGAACCATTCCTGGCGCTCTCATTCTTATTGGTTGTCCTATATCAGTATTAAGAACGTCATCAATGTTGACTTGTCCTTCTACTATACCCATTCTCGGGAAGATGGCGTGGCCTAGACTATCAAGTGTATCTCTCATTATCTGAGATTTAGCAGCTTGAATAGGCATCAAGTAGTCCGCGGGGCATGAGCCAATGGAGGTATGTGGCTCTGGATCGGGACAGAAGAGTGTAATAGGTAAATCATCCCAGGGTGTTGAATTAACAATATTTAATCCATTCCCTACAGTGCATACTCTAATCCTTTCATCTATACCATCACCATCTAAATCATAAAAAACATAATGCTCTATATAAAGAACATTTTTACTATTGTTGTCTGCTCTATCAACACCAGTAAAATCTGCGTATGGGTTTCTTGCTTGTTCTAGGTCGTATGAATCTTCATCAACCGCACTACCAGAACCAGCGAACTCTTCCATTTGTTCTTTGTCATAACCCATAGCAACTAAGTCACTTACAGTCTTAACCATTCTGTGTGCAACGTATGGAGAAGTATTTAAGTCTCTAGCGTGTCTTGAAATTAATACTTCTTCTGTTGGTACTGCTTCGATTACCACTTGGTCTTTAGGCTTAATTCTTCTAATTTTGACATCGTAACTAACTGGAGTTTCTTGTGTCATCTCTTCGCCATTTTCAGGATTCATAAATGTCATGCTTTGCATTTCAATTTTTTCTTCAATGACTTCTACGTTAGGGTCAAGTGTTAGAGCTTGATAGGCTTCTGGAGAAATGTCTGTATATTCGTGAGTTGATGCGGTAATGCTGTCATCCCAGTAGGCTTTTACAAAACCAGTTTTTCTAATAAGCGCATCTTTAAACGCATCATATAAAACTTTGAAGCCTGGGTTTTTTTGCTGGATGACATAGTTAATGTAATCTGTTTGTTGTTTGGCTAGTTGTATGTCTTCTGGGCCATGAGGTATAAACTCTACTATCTTAGTAGTACCAAAAAATGTACGCATGATGGAAGGCAGCATGAATAACACGCTGTCTCTAACGTCTGTTGATACAAACTCTGATTGCATAGAGCTTTGTGATGTTGGAGCGTTTCCAAGATAGTAGTCAGTAGCATCAGCTCTGTCCTGGTCTATCTGGTCGATAAAGTCTTTAGCGTCATCCATTTCGGACTTAAGTACGCCTTGTAGTTCTTCCTCATTAAAAGACTCTTCTACTTGTAACTCTTCGATTTCTTGATCTTTGTCGTATTCCATAAATTTATCCCACTCTGATTATTCTTGATGTCAAGGGTTTCTTGAAATTATACCCTAAAAAGTTCTCGCCACCACTAAAACTTGCAGCGGAACTTGCCATGGTTAATGCAAGTGCGTCAGCCTTATCTGGAGACTTAATACCTCTTTTTTTCATTTCGTCCTTAGACTCTATTTTTATTTTTCCAGTTGATGTATATTTATAACTAGGCGCTGCCAATTCCGATACAAGCTCATCATCATTAGGAAGACGGCAATTACGCAGCGCCAACCAATCTTTTATTGCAAACCATAATTCAGCTCGTAAGTTTAAATAGTTTTTCCTAGTAGATGGTGATTCAGAAACATTGACTCCTCTTACTGGTAAATTTTGTTCAGCTAGTCTATCTACAACACCACTACCAAGACCAATTACGTCTATAAGTATTTCTTGTGGTTGTTCTACAACTGTACTGTCGTCATATAAGTTTTTAACTGCACCGCATAATTGCATTAAATCCATCGATTTAAAAGTCTTAATTTCAAGAACAGTATTACCTTGTCTGACACATAGCGCAGAGTTGTCTCCGCCAAACCTCGCAACGTCTAATCCCCAAACAATAGGTGCTTTGGTTGTTAGTGCTACGTCCCTGTCGACAGCATTTCTTGCCAGTTCCATTGGTATGACTGAATCATCATCAGCGTTAGGGAACTCGCCTCTAACTTCTACTCTAGCTACGGTAGAATCTTCACCGTATTGTTCGAGCATGGTCTGGAATAGTTTTTGGTCAGTACCTTCTACTGTGCGTGAGTCTATTTGTTCTAAGTTCCAGAACTTACGCTTGGATGTAAAACTCTCGTAGAAAGGCCCTGTGTTTCTTCTAGGGTTAGAAAAAGTAAACCAGAAACGATTTTCTGTAGGCTCTGTAAAGAAACCTTCGGAGACGGAGTAGATGGGTGCGGGTATACCTGATGCCTCGTCCATGATTAAGCAAACTCCGTAGGAGGAGTGAATACCAGCGAAAGCGTCTGGGTTCTCTTCGCTCCATAGTTGCGCCTGGGCGTAGTAGTAACCTGTATCTATTTTTAAGTCTCTTTTGAGTGCTTCTTCAAACCAACCATCTGGTTTTATGGTTGTAGCAGTTTTAGTAAACCAATGGCTGTTTATAGAAAGTGTTAGCCACTTACCTAACTCCGCCCATGTTCTTGAACGTAGCTGTTGTTCGGTGTTAGCAGTTACAATGGTGGTTGATCCAAGTCTGGTTGATAGCATCCATAGGATTAACCATGAAACTAAAGCAGACTTTCCTATTCCACGTCCAGATGCTACAGCAAGTCTAAACATCTCTGGATTAATTTCACCTTTATTTCTTTGTATGCTTATTGATAATTTTTTTAAAACATTTTTTTGCCACTCTCTTGGGCCTGTAAAATCTTCGAGGGGGGTGTCCTTCTGTCCCCAGGGGAAGATAAACATAACAAAGTTATATGGATCGTCCGCAACTTGAGGCGACCAAACTTCGGTCATTAGTTGTTGTTCAGCTTCAGCTCCGTATTTCATATATTTACCAAAATTATAAATAATAAAAAATTACCAAGTCCAGCTATGGTTAGTATTTCTATCATTCCAGTTATTACCTCTTTCATATTCTACTCAAAAAAATTAAAAAAAATTAGCGCAACAGTTACACGTAATATACCCCGTGCGAAAAATGTAAGGGGGGGGCAATCGTTTTAAATCGGAGCATGTGATTTTTCAGATTGTGGGCAACCCTTACAAGATAGCGAACTATCCGCCCTAATTATCATTCTTTTTTATATCGTCTTGGTTATTTACCAGTTGTTCCGAAGCTGTAGACGTTGATTTAACAGCGTTTATAACTTTAGGTTTATTAATAGTCGCCATAGAGTCGCCAAGTCTGTCTTTTGCACCAGATAAAACATCATTCAAATTAATAGTAGCGTGGACATTTTCAACACGATCTTTCCATGTCTTCGCATCTTGGTTCTTTAAGTAGAATATCTGTGCGGTAACATTGCCATCAGTGGCAGAAGTGAACAAAGAGTTTGTAACCTGTGCTAGTCCCTTTGCCTTCCCCCTTTTTATAGCGTCTTCAAAATCTACAGAACGCTTTCTATTCCTATCAATAGTATTCCATGAAACGCCCATAGCACGGGCAATTTGTGTAGTACCTAAACCACGAGAAGCTAAGTTCTCCACTTGCTCTAAGTCTAAAACAATCTTCTTCCTTCCGCCCTTTTTAAGAGATTTATTGTCTTTTTTTGGTGTTTTTTGCTCCATAACTGATATTTTTTTATGCTCCGTAAACCCTTATATTACAGCATTCCTCATAAAAACACTAAGTTTTTTTATCTAACTACTTGATATATAAGTACATTTAGGTATCATAGGGGAGTCAAACGTAAATACTTTAGGAGGTAAACATGACAAAACTACATTATACAAAATATCAAGAGAATTATAAAAACTATATTCTTGCTTGTTTAGATAATGAAGATGATTTGATTGATAAAAACTTATCAAGAGAAGAAAAGATTAAATATCTATTTGATAGATTTAATTCAGAATATGGTTGGAAAGTTGGAAGAACTAGAAACGACACCAAACAAAATGTTCTTGCGGAATGGTTAAGCGGTATAGCTATTCATATTCCTTATTCATATTGCGATATTATAGAACTAGCAAAAAATATGGGTTCAGTTGAATATAACTTATCAAGCGTACAAGAAGACAGGATATGTGAGAACTACTGGAACTTCATGGCCTACATGATTTTATTATTAGAAGAAGAAATTAAAGAGGTGGCATAAATGAAAATAGATTTAAACAAAATAAAAGAATACGACTACAGCGACACTTCAACAGCGAGAGAACTCATATATATGCTAACAGAGGAGCTTCAAAAGACGTATAAATTACAAGATGATTTAATAGAAGCAATAACCAAAAAAGCTAACTTCTTAAACGATATAGAAAAGATGCACGACTTTAGAATATTAACCAAGAAGGAATTTTTACAATCATATTCTTATCTAACAGAACAAGAATACGACAACACAACAAAGGCGGTGAACCAATGAGCAACAAAACTCGATCGAGATACAAAAGCATCATAGGACAGCTTCGCAAGAAGTACGGCCTAAAAGATAACACGCCTATTCACAAGGTAGAGCAAATAATGACACCTAAGCATTGGAAAGCGTTTAGCGAGGCTTTAACCTTTCCAAATGGTAAACCAACAAGGGGGAAATAATGAGTATATATCCAAATGATTCATGGGGAACTTTTAACGCTGAAAGCGAATACAAAGACGTTGAAGGCATACACCCAAATAAAACAATAGATATAAACCTTTGGACTGATGACCAAACAGGGGAAAAATTTTTATCTTTATACCCTGTTGATGAGAACGGACAAACGGACTGCACAAAGTCTTTAGGCTTTTATAAATTACAGGAGCAAGACTAATGGACTGGCAACTAATACTAATACTAATATTAATGGCTTTTTGCCTTTATGGTGTCGCTCTAATCATTAAGGACAAAGAAAAATGATATTTTCAATAAACATCAACGGCCTAATCATTGATTGGTGCTATAACTTAGACTGCCAGGACAAACAGTATCACCAAACGTGGATACCTAAACTAAGTGATATTCAAATAGTAACCAAGCAATTAAACGGTCTTACAGTTAGCGAAGTTAGAAAGCTAATACTAGAAGACATACAACCCGATATACAAATGGTGAGAGATAACACCAACAAGAAGGCGAAAGCTAGGAGGCAAAAAAATGTCTAATAAAGATGCAGATAGAATAAGAGAACTAATAGAAATAGAACGTGATATTAAAACCATGCCACAAGAAGAACCAGAAAAGGTAGTAATACAATTACAGCCAATCGAGTTCAATTCTTTTGTTGGTCATCAACCACCAACGCGGGAAGAAGTAGGCAGAGCAATAATACAAGAAATAGAAAACGATAACTTCTATTACCATGAATTAATTAAGCACGTAAAAGAGGAGGTGCAAGAATGAAACACGATCTAATGATGAGAATATCAATCATAGGATTATTAACCTGTGTTTGGATACTTTACCTAATGAATGGCGGTGCAATATGAAGATTGATTCAATCCAATTAGAACAGGCAACCGCGTTCATTCTGGAAACCAATAAATACATATATGAACAAGCGGAGGAATTAGCAAAGCAACATCTGGAAGCAGACGACAACAAGAACTTTAAGGCTAGAATCAAACGCTATGAATCCGAAAGCAAAGAAACGCTTTTACACTTCGCCGATGAGATAACCGCATGGGCTGAATGTGAAAAGAACTATCCTCTAATGGATTTCATATACAAATTTTTTCAAATTAAAAAGGGTTATTATGATTAGAGTACAAATACACGGAACAACAATCTTTGGATACGTCCGAGGAGACTACAAAGAAAACAAACTTAAAAGAGTTGCTTTTCTTGACGAGGAAACCAAACAAGTAAGACGGGTAACTAAAAACCAAATTAAGGAAACTTATCAAAAAGATAGGTATAATTAACCAATCACGGAAGTCAGGACGGGTAATCAAAAACCCCCTAAAGTATATAACTACTCGTCTTGGCTTTCCCTTTCTAGCATCACGCCCAAACCAACAAACAAGAAATGTTTATGTTGCACTCCTGCTTTCAGGCTTCGCAACACCTTCTTCTCTTTATCAATAGCACACCAAATAATATTCTGATCCATAAGATTCTGAATACCCTTACTAACCGTATGCCTGTTCATGCCAATCATTAACGCCAAGTAGCTAACCGCATCATGGCTAGAATAATCTTGAGCCGAATACCTCTCGCAGAGCGCATACAAGACTAGCTTTTCCCTACCCTTTATATCCGTCCTTCCCAGGTGTTTCTTATACCACTTCCAGACTACCTTCTTCAGCTTCGAATAGTTCTTATACTTCATAGCTAAACCGTAAGGTATCAATCCACTTTCCTCTGGACTCTCAATCGCCTCGATAACTAACCACCATTTCTGCTCTTTCATGCTTCTTTTATTCCACCTTAATTAATACAATTCCTACTGATTCTTTTTCCCTGAGAGATGAGCCGTAAGGCTCACTCTCTCTATTAGTCTAGTCTTGGATATATGGCTACCCGTATAGCCGATAATCGGCTACCCCTATATACGATAATCGGCTACCCGTGTATCCGATTGCTTTTTCTTTTTATCCTTCTTTTCAGTCTCTTTTTTGGTCTTTTTCTTACCAAATATCCTATCCCAATTATCTTCAAATATTTTCTTATCTACTTGTCTTGGTCTCTGGTCGCTTCCCTTCCCGTTCATTTAATTTTCTCCCTAGTCCCAATCGAAGGACGTTTTATTTTCTAATATTTCCAGAACTGCACCACGCCTAACCAAAGTCTTGGTTTCATAGTCTACATTTCCAGAGTTACTTTTAACCAGACTGGCTTTAACGACTGCCATTCTGTCTACCTTTATGCCTTGCTCCATGCATATCTTTTCGCACGTATCGTTATCAGCTAACCACATAGCTATCGCAAAACGAACTGAATCAGTGATACTTGATGCACCACGAATTTCAGCTCTATGCGAAAGTGCATCATCTGAATCATTAGTAAGAGCCGATTTTGCCAAGTGATGAACTGTAAGAGTCGTAACACCTAATCTGGCTGATATGTTTGCACAATAAGAACCCCATAACTGGCCTACTTCATTACTTGAACTGATATTACCAGTCGTAAATGCCTGTAATGGGTCGAATACAACCAGTTTTAAATTTGGAATACCTTTTAATTCTTCTACCAACTCTGTTGCTTGTGCTGTTACTCCCTCTTCTCTCAATAAAATCATTGGTTCTTTTTGTTCTGGAATCGGAAATACATAAACGTCATACTCGGATTGAAACCTAAGTCCCAGTGGGTCAAGTGCATCAATCCTTCTATGTACTTCAGACAAATCATCTTCAGCCGCAAATATTACAGTTGACCCTTTTTGTTGTATGGTTTTACCCCACCAGTTACCACCAGTCGCAATGCCCAGAGCCAACTGAATCATTGATAATGATTTACCAACGCCACCAACTGCAGCAATGATTCCAGGTTTGCCAAAAGGAATGAAACTATCAACTAACCACTCTATTGGTTTTGGACTTTCAACTAAGTTACGAATTGCATATTGTCTGATATTAAACTTCGACTCTACTAACTCTAACTTAACCTGATCTAAACCCTTCTCTAAATACAGGTCGTTGAAGTCTCCAATAATAGAAGGCAATCTGGAAACTGCATTACTAATACTGCTAACAACTTCATTCGCGCATTTCTCGCCTATTCCAGACGTATCATTATCAAGTGCAATTATAAACTTTGCACCCGTTATAGAACGCAACCTGTTACACGCTGTTAAACAGAAATTTGCAGAGAATACAACCGCGACAGGTAGACCCGTAGCTTCGTATATAGAGCTTCCTGTGGCATATCCTTCACATAAAATAATCGTTTCTAAACTAGGTAGTTCATCTGCCTTACAACCAATTAAGAATACATTACCCTTAACTTCTCCGCCTCCTGCAAACTTTTTACTGCCGTCTGGCATGATGTATTGCAAAGACCTTATTTCTGAAACTAATAACCCATTATCATTATTTCTTATGATATGATGCACCCCGATTAATAGGTTTCCATTAATCGTTTTTAAACCATAATTTTTAATACCTTTATCCGTGAGATACTTATGCTCTATAACTTCATTCGCACTAGCAAACTTTTCTTTGACATATACGGCAACCTGTTGGTGCTGTATTTTCTTAGCCTCTTCTCTCCGCTTTTGTGCCTCTTCGAGCTTGGATTGTAATATCCTTTTTTGCTCCGCAGACATCTCATTAGGATTATAAGAAGTAAACTTGTTCTCTAAATTAGTACGCCAGTTACCATAAACACATACAAAGTTTTGATCTAACTGGTTATAAACATAGTACCCGCTACGTTCTCCACCTTTATCTGGCCTGTGATTTACACCAGCACTTACAGGAACTCTTACTAGGTTTCCTGTTGTATCTAAGAAATCAACTAACAAACCATGAGAACGCATCTCATTAATTAAATCAGCATTTGATTTACTTGTATTACTAAAGGCATAGTTCTGGTCGAGAACAATACCCTTGTCTCCATAAAATTTAGTTAAGTCAGTCATCAGCCTGTGCCTTGGAGTTATTGAGATAACTTGACACAAGCCTTCTTATAAAACTAATCCTGTCTTCTTTAGTCCATTCATGCAGGACAAACGATTTATTCTTTTTGGAAACTTCTAAGTATTTTGATTTACTTTCCGTGAGTGCAACAGATAACAGCTCCTCGTTAATCTGTGCGAAATTTTTAATATGCTCCATTTTTTTACCTTCTCCAATAAGTTTAAGATGTTCATAGCAACAAGCACCTTTAATCTTGCCGTTGCTGATATGAAGTAACGGAGAGCTAAGTCCATGACAGTATGAACATAGACTCGGCCTCCGATACTTAAGATCATCATTACTAAAAAGGTAAGTCGTCTTCGTCTTCGACATCGCTAGGGAACATTTCCTCTTTATCTTCTTTTGGTAATACGTCTTTAGGGTCAGCATTTTCTGTAGTAGATGTAGAGCCATAGGCTTTCCAACCATTACCAAAGTCATCTTTTATTTCTAAATAACCCTTCTCGCCAACGACTAGTTCGCCTTCTACTTTTTTGCCCAGAAGTTCATCAGTGTTTTTCATTGATGCTACTCCCATTGCATTGAGCATTTTCATTAATGACTCTCTGCCTATCTCAACAGGCTTGTCATTATTATGAGCCATAGTGAAAGCATGACTAACTTTTATAATCTCGCCTTCAACTTCGAAGTGAATCTTTAAAGCCTTCCAACCATTCCTACCCTCAATCATTTCTGATCCAGCGTATTCAAAGTTGTATCTTCCAGGCTTTACCCTATCTCCACCGCCAGAGCTTTCTCCAGCTTCTATTTTATCCAAACCAAATTCTGTTAAATCCATGTTGTTACCTCCGTAAAAATTTAACAATTAATAATTGACTACCCAGGATCATATTCCTCGTAATCATCTGCTCTATCTATTTCTTCTTCTAGTGCTTCAGCTATTTCTGATAGAACTCTGTTCGCACCTAACGGGAGAATAAGATCATCATCTCCGTTTTTATCCATACAGTCTTCAACTAATATTTTAGCTTTACGCATAAAGAATATTAATTTTTCGTGTTCTGTAGCCATTACTTCGCTATCAATTTACCAATTTCAGACCAAGTATTTTCAGCTCTAACAATAAAGTCATCGCCTTCTTCTACGACTGAAATTTGTTCTGGTAATCCATATCTATTTTTGGCTACACAAGCTGGGGATTCAGTAGTTACTAATATCCTTCCAGATTGAACAGTCTTACTTGTTAGTCCTTTACTACCTTGAACTTTTACAGTTCCTTTTTTGTAGTTTAAGAACAAGCACATATCACTTGCTTCTAGCACCAAGGCACTTGCGGCTTTATGCAGTTTCAGTTCATGCCTATCGTATGCTTCTGTAGATGGATCGTGAAACGCTTTTATCTGGTTATGAGCAATCATAACAATACGCATTTTCTTTTCGTTTCTTAATCTATTAACTAAATCAAGAACCTCTCTCCAATACTTCAGAGCCTCGTTGTAACCACGACCATAACCAAAAGATTCTATTGATGGTTGTTTATGTGTCTCACAAGTCTTTGCATGAATGAGTGGCTCTAACCAATCTAAACTATCAACAACCAAAGTGTTGTATTCAAGTTCGTCTGCATCAACCAAGGACTTTAGATAACTATAAAAAGTATCGTAGTCTTTTGCTAAAGGAAAATGTGGAATGTCTCTATTGTTAGTTAAGATTCCTAGACCTTCTTCAGTTTGTACAACAACAGGGTTCTTACTTCCTACTGCCAGTGTTGTCTTACCTAACCCAGAAGGGCCGTAGATAATTACAATACTTGGTTTCGCTTTTGCTTTCTTTTGTATTGCTGCTAAAGACATTAGTTAATCTCCTTAGTAACACCTTCTATAGTTACAGGCTTTTTGTAAGGCGGTAGTTCTTTCTCTAACTTCTCTAAAGTGTTAGCTACATTCTTTCTTACCGACTCCATGTGATGTACAGTTTTAGTTGCTAACTGATATGCTTCCATTAGCTGATTTTCCGCACCCAAGTCTCTGCTGATTTCTTCTACCAAGGGCGCAGTTGCATCAGTTAAGTCTCTATCAAATATCTCTCTTGTGTTTCCGTCTTTATCTTGGAAACTTAAAAGAGGTTGCTCTTTCTTTTTTTCATTTACCATTTTCATTATCCTCCATGGATTTATAGGTTTCGCAAACTTCTTTATGTGAACAGAATTTGCACCAATTTCCAGCACTAAAGCTAGGCTCTTCGCCCATTGCTTCATCACAAGCTGGTTTCAAAATATTCAAACCCCAGTCGACAAGATCGACCGCTTGAATATCCCAAGTTCTTATTTGCCCGTCTTTATGAAAGGCTCTTTTGTTTGGTTGTATGATTGTCATTTCTATGACTGTATCTTCGTTACCCCATCTTGATAGGCAACCAAGTGAGTAACACATAAGCTGTTCGTTCATCACGACATCTACTGCCCATGCACCAGACTTTAAATCGCCAACGACCATTCTGTTACCTTCGCCAAGAATAACTGCATCAGCAGTTCCCCAGAGGTTGTCGTTTATATCTGGAGCATTTACTTTTTCTTCTACAAGTAATTTTCCGTTAAGTTCTTCAGTTCTTCTGTTAATGTAATCAACATAGATTTCAGCCATATCAATATCATCTTGCGTGATATCAAAACTAAAACCGTCTACATCTACAGTTCTACCAAGATAATAGTCAGCTAAAGAAATGCCATCTAATCTATTTTTAAGTAAGGCTTCTACCATTTCGTGAGTAGAAGTACCTCTGGCTGCCGCCATGCTACCTTTACGTTCCGCAACTGCATTAATCTTTGCACTAGCAGGGCAACGAATAATTCTATTAATACTACTGGGTGATAATATCGCGTGTGACAAGTCCGTACTCCTCTCTTATTAATGATGCAAATAGTTCTGTAGAAATATTCATTGCAACATTGAAATCTTCCATTTCAAATAAATTATTTTTAAGTGCGTATGTATTAGCAATCATTACACGCCAGTCTGATCTATCAGCTCTAAACCATAAGCATGGTAAGAGTCTTACCTTCCTTGCTTGTGTGGTTGTTTGTTCCCAGAAGTTTTTTAAGTCTCCTGGCATTATGACTTTTCTTCTTTTAACTTCGATAGCAAAACCATCTAAACCTAGTAAGTCGTGGCCACCGCCAAAAGTTTGTGAGTAGTTAACTTCTAATTGAATACCTAAGAGGTCTTTAATTTCGTCAATAACTTCTCTCTCGCCTCTGCGACCTTTGTTTCGTGCATTGACCAAACTATTCTCCGACTTGTGAGTTTTCTTCTAGCTTTTCTATTTCAGCAATTTTGTATCGAACCTGGCCACCTAGCTTTACATACTTTGGGCCTTTGCCTGTTGATCGCCAGTTCTCTAAAGTTCTTGGAGACATTCCCCACCTAGACGCAAGTTCGTTTTGATTTAAAAATATTTTTTCTTCCATGTTGTTTACCTATTACTGTGTGGATTATGTTATTCTACTCTATGTAATTTTGATAAAGCAAGTTACTTTAACA
>Ga0208134_1000668_pt1 | contig 22229 bp, 37 predicted proteins | sample VirMetDEL_Mar_31_FD_184515 | JGI IMG/M metagenome (GOLD analysis project Ga0208134, IMG submission 184515) | Aqueous microbial communities from the Delaware River and Bay under freshwater to marine salinity gradient to study organic matter... | ecosystem: Environmental > Aquatic > Marine >... | reverse complement strand
GCTTTTACAAGTTTAGCAGGAGCGGGAGGTAGTTATTTAACTACTACTTTGCTTCCCTCTGCTGCTGCATCTATACAGCAAAAAATGGCAAAAGCTCCTTTTTCTTTTGTTAAGAATAAAAGCGTAGGAAACTTACAAAAAGAAGCTGTAAAAGAAGCTAGTGACGCTGCTAAAAGATTTAATACTTTTGTAACTCCTGCTGAAGCCTCTCGAAATGCTTTACAGTTACAGGTCGAATCAGGACTAAAACTATTCGGAAAGTCTAAAAATAAACTATTTGAAAAAGTACAAAAGAGGGAAGAAGCGTTACAACGTGAAATAAATACTATTGTAAAAGGACTTACTCCTGAAGGTTCTGACGCTGCTCGGACTACAGCAGGAAATTTAGCTGAAACTGCTTATGCAAAACCTTTTCCTTTAATGTCTGAATTAGTCGCTGAAAGTCCTTTATTAGAAGCAGCTTATAAATCAATTACAGGAAAAGCAAGAAAAGAACTAATAAGACGTTCTGGCGGTAGGATGCAAATAGCTTCCGATACTGTAGGAGAAATGCACCTTATGCGTCTTTATTTAGATGATTTAATAAAAGAATCTAAAAGAGCGGGTTCAAGTATAGCTGAAACATCTGCTGTCAGAAGAGACTTGTTAGCGCTTGCTGACACTTTTGCTCCAGAATACGCTTTGTCTAGGAATTTAAACCAACGTTTGATTTTACAAGACGAAATAATAGGAGCGTTAGAGACTGCAAAAAAGAACGACCCTAGAGGAGTTACTTCAACTTTTTACAAAACATATTTAGAAAGTGCTTCAAAATCAAAAGATTTTATGAAAAAAATAAATAACATTACAGATGAGTCTGTTCGTGCAAATGTATTAGAAAATATAAAAGCTATAGAACCTTTGCTTAAAGCCGTACATAACAGCCCTTTAGACAAAGCACTAGGATTAACTACAAGAGAGCTAGAAGCAAGAGCAGCAGGTGTAGGCGGTCCTAGAGGGATACTTCTTAATTTAACAACAAACATAACGGATGGGTTATTAGACAATAAAGTTGCTCAGTTTATAACAAGCCCTTCTTGGATTAATAAGTTTAAAAGTACAACAAAAAACGCTACACCTGCTGCTAAAAATAGAGCTATTCTTAAATTATTTTACGAATACTTAGGTAAAACATCGCCTACTGTAGCTGCTTCTATACAAAGAGGTAAATATAAAGAAGAACAAGCACAACTTCCTAATCAATAACTAAGGAGAAAGACTATGCCATACGGTAAAGGAACATACGGTAGTAAGGTCGGTAGACCACCTAAGAAAAAAGCAATGACTACAGCTAAGAAGAAACCAATGAAGAAGATGAGGAAGCGATAGAATGGCTAACGGTCTTTATAAAAACATCCAAAACAAAAGACGCAGGATAAAGGCAGGTAGCGGTGAGACTATGCGTAAGGCAGGTAGTAAAGGCGCTCCTACAAACAAAGCCTTTAAACAAGCCAAGAAAACAGCAAAAAAGAGATAAAAAAAAGCCTGCATAGTCTACGGAGGCAGAGACTATACAGGCTTCAGGCACTACACACAACACACTATATAGACTTAACTATACACCACAAACACCAGAAGCGCAAACACTTTCTGAGTTTTCTTCAAACACTACACCTTTATGCTTAGTAGCTTCTTTATAGCTACACATCGTTAAAGGCTGTCCACCTCTAGCACCGTCAGGGTAACAAGTAAAGCCTCTAAGTCTAGGAGCATACTTAGCTAGTATCTTAGCAAACTCCATAACTCTGTCCTCGTTGTTACCCTCACTGCCCCATGAAGGCAGGTTGATAGTAGAAGATATAGACATATCAACATAGTCTTGAACGTCAGCTTGGAACTTCAGTCTACGCTCAAAGTCATTAACCATAGATGAGGAGGTCTGTATCTTATCAGGGTCTAAGCCGTGAGAAGTGATTAAGTCTTCTGCTGTAGCGTCTACAACATACTCATACTTCCACTTGTCACCGCCTACCAAGTAACGTCTCTTGTAGGCTACAGCGTATAAAGGTTCAATACCAGTTGTCGTACCTGCTAGTATGCCTATTGTACCTGTAGGAGCTACTGCTCTGTACGCTACAGGTCTTGATATACCTCTAGCGTCACACAAGGCGTTAGCTGCTTTCTCAGACTCTTCACGGTAAACCTCTAACCACCTATGCAACTCTTCAGTCACTTCGTAGTCACTGCCACGCTTTAACAAGAACTCGTGCATACCCATCAAGCCCAAGCCAAGTCTCCTGTTTTTGTTCCGTACAGCATACACCTTTTTTGTGGGTAGGTCTGCTGTAAGCGTTCCTGATACAAGGAACATGGAGGCAACTCTAACAATTGTTCTGAATTCTTCAATATCGTCAATCGCACCAATATTAATGCTGCCAAGATTACAAACATCTGAGTCATCTTCGCTAGTAACTTCTGTACACGCGTTTCTGAGAGTTTCATTTTCTTTATCTCCGAAATTGAAGGAAAACCCCGGCTCCCCAGTCATCAAAGCCTGTCTACAGTTCTGTACAAACGTATCAGGCAAGAAGCCATTATTCACTGCATCCAAGAACTTATCATCATAGTTTAAACTGATGTTAGTCATGTCTAGGGGTGCAGGGAAGTTAAAGTTGTTTTGTTTAGCATCAAACACTGTAACACCGTCAGCGATGGGTAGTGAGTGCCAGTCTTTAGCTGTTAAGAACTGGTGTGCATCGCCGTGTTGCCAGTTAAGCGATGCGTAGATAGCTGACCGTCTACTACCGCCCTGCATCACGTTCCTGCCTATCTCGTTAATACTGTTCATTAACGGTAATGGTCCTGACGCTTCACCACCAGTACGACCTAACGGTGAGCCACTAGGACGGAACACGCTATAGTCTATGCCTATACCACCTCCGCTCATCAAGCAGTCACTAGCTCTTTGTACTAGCTTACCCCACTCTTCTCTAGTATCTTCCTCACCTTTAAGCAAGTAGCAGTTGTTATAAAAACTAGCCTGTCGTCCTGCGTAGTAAATATAACGACCTCCTGCCATGAACTTAAACTCTTTCATGGCTTTCTCTAATACGTCCATGTCATCCTTCTCAAGGATGCCAGTACAAACGTCAGTGACAATATCTTTAACCTTCTCCGACCACGTTTGTGTCTCGTTAAGAGCGTACTTGTTGCGGAAGATTGACTCACCAAAACTGTTCCTAAACTCACTCATTATAAACATACCTCCTTGATTAAACGTTCAATATACCAACGTGCTTTCCTTAAATCCTCTATACCATTCTTATTCTTCCAACGATGCACATACTTTATTAAATTACCGTTTAAGTAGCCTAAAAACTCTTCTTTACTAGAACGTTCTTTAATGTAGTCAATACACTCTATACCTTCGCCCTTGTAGTGGCTTGGGTTGATAGGGTCTTTAATATCTGATGACTCTTCTTCTAACTCTCTCCTAGCCTTTACAGCTTCTATCTGTCTTTCTTTTATCTGCCTAGCTACTCTATCCCAGTCTTCTGGGGTACTTTTGTCAAGATAGCTCATCAGTCTCACCTCCTAAGTCTTCAATTATCTTATCTAGTTTATCTTCAATCTTGTCTTCAAAGCGTTCTACTAGCTCAGTAGAGTTAATCTCTAACACCTCTAAAACAAGAATCTCATCTAACAAGGACAACTGCTCTTTTATTTCAGTAAAAGTATAACTCATTTTACAGGCTCTCCATACTTCTTTCTCAAGTAAGACATACTTATAGGCAACTCGTCAAAGCTACCGTTATTGACTTCGTTAAAGACCCATATACCACGCCAAGACTGGTTAGTCTGTGGTGATAGATAGCTCTGGTCTTCTTGATAAAAGATACCTGCAAATAAACCAGTAACAGAAACACCGTCGGCTCTACGTGCGTAAGCAATGTCTCTGTCCTGTACGTGACCCATAACACAGCTAACCATCTTCTTAGTAAGCATCAGTTTAGCTGAACTAACAGGTCTGCCCATAACACCGGAAGTAAAGTAGTGAGAGTAAGCTATACCGTTAATCATCTTAACTTCTAAAAACGGTACAACTTCCCATCCCATCTTCTCTAAACCAAGATCAGCAAAAGACATTAAACCCTCAAGCTCTGGACTACCTTCTACTGCTCTAGTAATCCTGTTCTCGTGGTTGCCTAACAAGAATACTAGCTTTGGTTTCCACACCTTATGCTTGTTAGTCCTCTGTCGCTTCTGCTCATCTCTAATAGGCTTTAAGAAAACCTCCATAGCTTTCTTACCTGCCTCAACATCAGCTTGGTAGCGTCTGCCTTCAAAAGACTTAGTGCCTTTATCGTAGCTAGATAAGCTAGGGAAGTCCCAGTGATCGCCTAAATGAACTATGACTTCTGGCTTCATAGCTACAGCGTACTGTCCCGCCCACGCTAAATGGTCTGTGTTAGAGTCTGGTTTGACTTGAGTATCTGGAATAATAAAGTGTCTCATAGTTTCTTCCTCGCTTCACGTTCTGAGTTAGTCTTAGCTTGATGACATTCTAAACATAAAACTTGCATACCGTCTGACTCACAGAACAGGCGCTCTGAGAATCCTGCAATGTCTTCATAACTGCTTAAAGACCCTGCAGGGACTATATGGTCAACTTGAATTTCTTTATTAGTGTGCCACTTGTTACACTCAGCACATTGATACTCGTACTTATGTCTCTTACCTTTTACTGTACGTTCTGCTTCTTTCTTTACTTGGAATTTAACAGGGTAGCGACTGTAAGCCTGTCTTAGCGCTGACCGTATGAACTGCCAATATCTAGCCTCTGTCCATTGCTTTCCTGCTCTAGTGCGTTCTACTCGTTGGTTCGCCATAGAATCGTACCCCTTCAGGTCTTTCTCGTGGAGGCATCCATAGCTGACCCGCTACTCGTCTAAGCCAAAGCAACCTAGCGTTCTCAAGCGCTCTGTCATAGCCTAACTGGTCTTCGCAGATGTCCCACATATCGGTTTCTTTTTTACAGCCTCCTATGAGGTCTTGAGCACCTCCCATTCCAATACCATCAACTCCTATGATATTGTCAATAGAATCGCCAACAAGAATCTGCTTATAAAAATGCTTTAATCCAAACTCTGAAGTAACGAAATACTCTTCACCTTTAACAAAGTTAAAATGTAACCCTGCAATCTGGTCAAAGTCTTTATCAATACTGACTATCACAGGACAGTCGTTTAGGTAGGCAGTAGAAGCAGCTATAGCAATAGCATCATCAGCTTCCTCACCTTCCACCACAACAGCGTCCCAATAACCTACAGCATGGTCGCGTACTTGCTGAAGCAATAACGGCTTCTCTCCCTTCCTGTTACCTTTATAAGGCGCTGTCACAGCGATGTCATGCCTAAAGTTATTACCACCAGTGATATAAACTATATACTCATGGTCTGGATAGGCAAGTAAAGTATCAGAGAGCAGAGAGTCAAAAGCTCTCTTAGCGTGTCTAAAGCCGTCATTAAAAGAAACCTGCGCGTCAGACTCGCACGCACAGGCTACTCGATAGCAATATATATCGCCATCTATCAACAACATTATAGAGCGTCTTCCAACGCTACATCTATCTCTCCACCGTCAGGTGAATACTCGTTGAGGTCTGTAATAACTAGCTTGAGGCAACTAGCAGATCGTCCTTGCTTGCCTTGAAACTGCCAGTCATAGTGACCCAACACAGCTTTAGCTTTAGAGCCGTTACCGACAAGACAGCTAATCTCATCACCATGAGTGTTATAAGCACGTATAGGGTTACTAGACTTTACTGTAATAAAGTTACCCCTATCATCGTCCTTAGTTTTTACAGACAATCCACGCTCTTCTAAAGCCTGAATAGCAGCATCAGAGAGTAAAGACATATCTACTTGATACTTACCAGACATATCATTTTTGTTCTGTAAATTAGCCCAGTAGAGAGTAGTGTTTAATGTTACAGGTTTATATGCTTCCATAATTGTATTCCTTTTAAGTTAAAATATAGAGATGTATATGCTAGTGTCTATCTAGCTGTTTAAAGCCTATACAGTCTATCATACAGGCTAACGAATATCAATGAGTTTCAGACCAGTTATTTCCAATCTTATACTCACCGTCCATAGGACAACGGAGGTCAAAGTCCTCACCTGCCTTACGTATCGCATTACGGAAGTGTATACCAACGGCTTTAGCAAAAGCCTCTGGAGTCTCTACCTGAAGCTCATCATGGACGTTAGCGACAATCTTGAATGGTATACCTACCGCCCTAAGACTATCAACGCCATTCAGTAATGCTTGCTTCATCAGAGAAGCCCCACTCCCTTGTAACAGGAAGTTTAAAGAGCTATACGCTTTCCTAATACGAATCCTTCTACCGTCTAAGCTAGGGACGCTATTGTTTTTAGTAACTATAGCCTCCACCGTTAGCTTTAACTTCTTGAGTGACGGTATGTTATCTAAAAAGTTAGTCTTTAACTTCTTACCAAGAACAGAGCCTCCACCTGCAATACTGCCTATCTTGCTGTCACCTGCACCGTACAGGAAAGCATAGATGAAAGTCTTAGCCTCGTCTCTGGTTTGTAGCCCTGCTGCTTGTTGGTTAGCGCTGTGTATGTCACCTTCCAGTATAGTTCTGACGTAGTTCTCGTCTTTCATATAGTGGGCAAGCATACGCAACTCAAGACCAGAAGCATCTATACCAACTAGCTTGTTGCCTTCCTCCACTATCCAACATGAACGACACTGACCGCCTAGTTCAGCCTTCAACTTCTGTACTGGTGTTAAGCCGTCATGGACTTTGCGCGTTGCAGGGACTTGAGCCATGTTAGGTGATATGTGCGTCATCCTACCTGTAGCTGCTCCGCTGCTAAACACTCTACCGTGTACCCTACCGTCATCTCCAACAGACTCTAGCCATGAACCTACCTGACTAGCTCTTTTCTGGACTAATAAATACTCAGCCACTAATTGCGCTAGTGGGTGGTCAATAGCTTCTAGTACGTCCTCGTCAATCCTGTAGCTACCGCCTTCCGTCTTCTCAGTAAAGCGTATACCAACACTCCGCAAACGCTTTGCTATCTGTTGCCTACTGCCTACGTTAAACTCCTCGACGTTATCCTTCAAACGCTTACCTGTTTTATCAGAGTAGCGCTTTGTAACGATGGGTTTAAACTCAGTCTGTAGCTGTGCCTCAATCTCGCGCATACGGAAGTTTAGAGAACTGTACAAATCATTAGCCTTATTCAAATCAATCTTAAAGCCGTTCTCTGTCTGTATCTCTAGCTCTTCTGTAACGCGATGCTCTAGCTCTATGCAGTCATTAGAAAACTTATCATTCTTCAGGTCTGCTAGTAGCTTCTTATAGACTTTAGTAGTCAGGTTAACGTCACGCTTGCAGTAGGTAATCATCTCCTCACACAAGCCTCCGTCATAGTCCGTGAAGTCATCTTTAGGGTACGATAGACGCTGACCCCAACTACGCAAACTGTGACCTCCCTGTACAGATGGATTATACAACCTTGACAACAGCATAGCGTCAACGTGCTTCTTACCGTCCACCGTTATATTCCAAACACGCTTCAATACAGGTATATCAAAGCCTATGCCGTTGTATGTGACAATGCCGTCATGCTCATCTATCAAAGCCTGTAACGTGCTAGGCTCAGTATGACACTCCGTCTGTCCAGTCTCTATGTCTTCAGTACACGCGCACCAGATAGTTGAGTGCTTAGTGTCTGTCTCAATATCAATAGTTAACATCGCTACTCCACTTCATAATCTGCAACGCCCAGTCCAATGTCTTGAGCAGTCTTTAAGTCTATGCGTTCCTCTAAAGCATAGTTAGCAGTAGAGCCTCTGACACAATCACTGCACTCATTCAGATAGTCACCAGTGCTTGCATCTTTCAGAGTTGCTTCGTAGTCAGTCAGAACAGCATTACAGGCTAAACATCTCATAACTCATCTCCTAAGTTTATTTCAGTCATCCTTCCAGTCTGGCTGTCAAAGAACAAATCAGAACAGCGTCCAGTCTCACCGCTAAAGCGATTCTTTAGCACTCTAACCTTAGTCGTGTTTCTGACGTTAATGTCATCAGCCTGTCCGTCACGCTCAAGCCCTAGCACTATGTCGCTCAGTTGAGCGATAGAAGCAGAGCCTCTGAGTTGTGACAAGGACGTAGCAGCGCCTTCCTCATGTCCCTTGCTGTCAGGTCTTCTCAAATGACTAACAACAAACAGAGATATTTCTGTCTCCTGTACAAGCATCCGTAACTTAGTCATTATCTCGTCTAATGCTTTACGCTCGTCTAGGTTAGACTGAGCTGACACAACGATAGAGACATGATCTAAGAATATATACCGACAGTCCAACGCTTTAGCCATGTAGCGCACACGCCCTACGATGTTGTCCACATCAGTTGATCCGAAGTGATCTAACAAGTACAGGCGGTCATTACCAAGCGTCTCGTCAAATGCTTTCCTGCGCTCTTCCTCAGTGCTAACCGTGGTCGGTAGGTGTAACTGTTTGTTTGCAGATAGAGACATAATTGATAGTGCTGTCTTCCTCGTGCTTTCCTCCAAGAACAACAGACCAATATTATGCTCACTCTGCTGTAAAGCTGAGTAAATAATCTCCTTCATAAACTGAGATTTACCTAGTCCACTTCCTGCGGTTACAGTCACAAGCTCTGCGGTACGGATGCCATAAGTCAACTCATTAACGCCGTTAAAAGGATAAACCACTTCAGCCTTCTGCATTGGCGTGTTGACCTCATCCCACAGGGTAGAAGCTCTAACGATGCCGTCAGGTACGTAGCGTTCAGCTTGCCAAAATGCTTGAGTAAAAAGTTCCTTATCGTCATTGATGAGGTAGTCGCAAGCGTCTTTGTAATCCTTCTTATGCTTGACGATCTTAGCCTTGCCTCCAAACAATTGCCCCACTTCATCAGACGCTATAATGCCTTGCTCGTCTGCGTCAAAGCAAACAACAATAGTCTCAAAGCTGTCTAACCATTCGTAAGACGCTTTACAGTCCTTGAGCGCACTTCCTGCACCGTTGCGGATGCTGACGACAGGGTATTTACTGCCTTGCATCTGGTAAGCCGCTAAAGCGTCATACTCGCCCTCACAGACGGTGACGTACTTACCGCCTTTAGAGAATAACTGCTGACCAAAAAGACCACCTTTAGCCCAGTCTCCGCTAGTCTGGAAACGCTTATCGGGGTGTCGTATTTTGACCGCCACAGGGGTTACAGGCTCCTCAACATCAAAATAAGGATAAAGCACCTGATTAGACTTGACCACAACGCCGTATGCCTTCAGTGTAGTAGCACTCAGACCTCTCTCAGGAACTCCTACGAAGCTCTCTGTGGCTAGTAAGGGTAGGACAGCGTCAAAACCGTCTCGTCCTGTCAGTGGCTTCTCTGGAAGCCTAACAGCCACTTCTGACGGTCTTTTATATACTCCGCAACTGTGGCACTTTGTCGATCCATCTTGGTTAATTGCAAGTGCGTCACTACTCCCACAGTCATTGCATGGTTGGTGTGTGTTCTGGTAATTACTCATCTGTGTATTTTACCTCCAAAAGTTGTATACATAAAAAAGGCAGCATTAGCTCAAAACCACCAATAACGATTGGCTTCTCATAGCCAAAAGAATCATAGCCTATATCGTCCCTTTCTGGTAGTGTGCCAAGATATACGCCAAACCCATGATTGAATTTAAACATCAAGTGCCAACTAACCATGATTTACTCCTTTACAGTTTTTAAAATTCATGTTAATCTACTGATGTCACCCCCGCCGGTATAGCCCCAACTGAGACACTACCTTCCGCGTCCGTTCGACCAGATCCTTAACTTTATTATCTTCAAGCATTAAAGACGTTAATGCCTGTGGTGGATGGTTTAAGTCATAAACTACGCGACACACACAGGCGTTGTTATCATCTTTTAACGTCTCGCACTTATTGCATACCATAATGAAAATCTTCTAAGACTTCTTGATAAGTCTGGTGGGTAAGGTCAATATGAATATCTGCAATGTGAGCTAGATAGTCCACAGCTCCGCGTCTAAGATGCTTACGGACAGCTGTAGCGTCCGACAGGTTGCCACTAATAGCAAACTGCATAAGAACGTCAGCGCTTTCTTCGCCGTCGTACATATCAAACAGCGCACTATTCAGCGAGTCTGCTTGATCTATCGCGCCTTTGGTAAAGTTAGCTTCTATGAGATCGTCTATTTCAGACTCTGGCACTTTCTCCCAATGTATACCAGAGTCTTCATCGTAATAGTCCATCGCTACGTGTGGCTCTTCGAGCCATTTTAGAATGTTATAATCCATTATTAAGCACCTCCACAGCTTCACTAAGCCTGTTAATTTCCTGTTGGATTAAAGCAATAGTAACGTGATGAAAATCGTCACTACCGCAAGAGTTGTAGTCTTTCATGTCCTGTAAATTTTCCTGCAATAAATGCAGATTATTTTTTAAGTGAAAAGTTACCATTCCTAGCGTCCTCCGCTTTTTTTAGTTTCTGTAATTGTTCGCCGTACACGCCTAACTGACGTACTAGCTGTGATATTTCATACTCATCGACGCGGTTAGGTTGTCTGATTCTTAACAGACGCGCAAGGCGTCGTGACTTCGCTACATCATACATCTTAAAACTCCTTGACAACAGCTTCAGTTTTAAAACTATAGCCTAGAGCTTTAGCGTGTCTGATAATGTCGTGCGTTATGGTTGTACTACCTGCGAGCTTTGCGATTAACAAAGCTGTTTCGTTCATAGGATACAAACGAGTTTGTCCGTACACTGAACGCTCTTCGATTATTGCTATCTTGTTTTCCATCTTACAGCTCCTCATTGTCGTTAGTAATTGCGATATACATCATGTATACACTTGACGCACTAATAGCGAACAATAAAACAAATTGCGTCGCGCTTGTCAAGTGGAAATGATTATTTAGTAAACCCGATAGCGCTATCAGTAGCGCCGGTAATGTTATTGCCAGTAGTTTTTCAAGTGACATTATTTTAAACCTCCCTAAGATTGTTATATAAAACCATGCTGTACTCTTCGTTCTCGTTCCTGCCTGACATTCGTATTCCTTTACCCGCCTTTAAGTAATTCCAAGCGCTCTCCGACAGTTGTATGGCTGTTTCATTGTTAATATTGATCTGGACGAAATTGGGCGATATTTGACAATTCCTTGCTCGCATACCCTCGATAACGTCCGTAATCGTTGCTTCTTTCCCGTTTATATCTATCTTCATTTTAAACCTCCTTCATCATTTTCCTATGGATAATCTTCAGACCGCAAAGCCCAATTCCACGCTTCCTCTACGTCGTCGGTTTCAGTTTCTTCGACTGAGGCTAGGGGTTCGTAAAACATGTCTCCAACTGCCATATCCCAAGCGCTTACTTTTGTGACCAACAGGTCTTCAACAAGCTCATCAATCTTCGCTTGGGCAATCCTCTTGGCTTCTTCCTCACTGTCAGCTACAACATCGACAAAACGATCGAGACAAACCGATACGTTAAAACGACGAAGTTTTGTAACCTCTGACGCTATTTCATTGTGTTCCGCTCTCTCAAACTCATTAAAAGCTTTAGCTATTTCATCGGATCTTGAGTTAGGCTGTTCGTCCGGATCAGCCCCGCATTTTTCGCAAGGCTCAACATCGCTCATATGATGGATGTAATCGGTATTGCATTCACAATCCCAGTAATGTGCGTCGGTTACTACGCCCCCAATATTTTCATACCTAGTCATCATCGTTCTCCTTGTCATCTTTCTTTGGATAATCTTCAGACCGCAAAGCCCAATGCCACGCCTCTTCTTCATCGTCGGTTTCAGTTTCTTCGACTGAGGCTAAGGGTTCGTAGAACATATCTCCGACTGCCATATTCCATTTTTTAACGTCTGTTGCTAGCAAGTCTCGCACCAGCCCATCAATTCTTGCTTGTGCAATCCTCTCGGCTTCTTCCTCGTTGTCAGCTACGACATCGACAAATCTGTCAAGAACTACGGATAGTTGATAGCGACGTAATTTTTGTTGTTTATTCACTATGTACGCTCCTTTATAATGCGTTCTGCTGTATTTTCTAGGTTATAGGATTGGCCCGCAAACCCGCCTCCAAAATCTTTACCACGATAGATTTTAAAGCCTATTGCGTTGGCTTTCTGACGGGCTTCGTCGTATTCATCAGCAAAGGCTAACCAGTGGATAACGTAACGCGGGTTGCCGTTAACGTCGTTAGTTGCTCTGTAAAAGTCATAGCCTAACTGCTCTGCTGTTTTATAGTCTAAATGTGCTTTGTTCATTGTAAACCTCCTATACTAAGTACCAGTTGATTAATGTTAAACGAGTGTCGTGTTGTGCGTTAGCTCTTTTTTTAATCCAGTCGTTCAAGATAACAAGCTGATTTTCTGGGTTAGTTTCTATCATGTCATACTCGCCATGAGACACCGAAAAGTTGCTAATGTCAATCTCTCTGACCACTTCCTCGCCTTCTTCAGTTCGCATTGTTACAATAATTGATTGCATTGTTATAGCTCCTATAAAAATTTATATTAAATATTGTATCTGCGATGATTTTTGATCTGCCATTTTTCAATGACAGGCTCTCCGTAATCATTAATATCTACGATAATGTAAGCGGTCTTTTTTAGAATTTTTGCATACCGCCAACTCCCTTCATTATCTACAAACACTCTGTGTTGAAATTCTGGGTATACCGTGTCCTCAATAAAATTATTGTGAGCGGAATACTCAAAAAAATTGTCGGTCTCAGACTCTCGGAAATAACCACCATTTTCTAGTGGGTAAAATTGTGATGGTGCGTATGACATAACTATACCTCTCTTAAAGTGATTGGATCTATAAACTGGTAGTGTCTAACTCGACGGACTACCACATCATCAAGTAATAAATGTCTCTGCATCTCATAATTAGATGCTATTTTTAAAGCCTCAGATTCATTATCAGCATGGAATATATCAACAGAAAAATCCTCCCAAGTAACTTCAATCTCCCAGTCTTCAATTAGCCTCATATCTATACCTCCGTTGTGTGTGTGTTTAACCTGTCTCATCAGGCAAGAGCGGGTAAATGCTCCTGCGACGCTCGTTAGAGCGTTTCGACTAGCAATATAGTAATTTATCAACTTTATGATATTCAGCTAATGAGGACAGCAACGGAACAATAAACTTTTTAGCGTATTCGTCCTTAGTTAAATTTGTAAAACTGCTTTCAACTGATAAATAACAAACTCCGTTTTCGTCAACAATATTGTAGTTAAATTTATTCATTGTTATAGCTCCTTTTTTAGTATCGAATAACTTCGTTGGTTGGTGTGATTTTGTAAACGCTTTCTATCCGTTTGTTACTAGGTCTAATGTCATTGCGCGCCCAGTCTTGCATGACGCCGTCTTTAACACAACTGACATGACCGCGTGTATAAAGATAGTAAGCGCCTTTTGTATTCGCTAGCTCCCTTTGAGCTGTCTTTAACGTCTTGGAGCGTATAGAGACATACTCGCACTTATAGCCCATTAAATCCAACAGCTTATGGACTTGCGCGGGATATGTTCCTTTGCCATTAGTTCTATTAATCATCTTAGCCATGATAGCTCTTGCTCGGCTAAAGGCAATGTCGCAAGCCACAGACATGGCAACGACTGAACAGAATTTATCATCGTTATGATGCCTACGACCAACGTGAACGCATTCTTCATACGTCATAATGTGGCGCTTAATTCTTCTTAACTTTTTAAGTGGTATCTTCATTTTTTTAACTCCGTCAATGTCTACTTATATAGCCATCATAAGATAGCTATATAGGTAGACACTAAGCCGTCAAGAGATTGCAATAAATTGCGAAGTTTATTTATTCCTTACGACAACCTAAAAGGCATTCTCGGCTTTTATAAACTAAACTCTTTAACGGCTCAATGTCTTTAAACGACCTCTCTGGTAAAACCTCTGATTCATACAGCCATAGCTGCAATCGTGTAGCTTTAACAGCTCGTTTAAGAGCCTATAATATGCCCTCTCTCTACTCAGTCCATCTTGATAACCGTGTCTTATGTAAGGGTTGCTATGGCTTCTTACCGACTAGATGGATACGTATATACTGAGTTTTGATCTTGCGTATCAGCTCACCCTTTTTTTATGTCTCTTCCAGTGTGAACGTCTGGCGTAAGTGGTTAACCTCAACCACATTTGTAATACTACTCCTTTGTCGGTCGATTGCAACCTTTATTTAGCATTTTATTTAACTATTTATTAGGCACTCCAATAACGCCTTAAATAGGCGCTCTATTAGTGGTACTTTTTAATTTTGCTTTCTAAGCGACTTTCTAACGATACCCTATGCACTTTTATAGCCTATCAATAAAGTTTAATACAGCGCCTCTCTGAAGCTCTAACACCTATGTATAAACTTGGCACGGTAGTTGCTAGGTGTTTTGATGGTATGCAATAACTATGCCAGTGTTGACTGTGGAGTGCTATGCAATAATTATGCCAATTAGGTACGCGCATAGAAACATACACTTGTCAACCCAAGCAATAAACGTGCCAACTCTGCAGACAATATTGACAAGCAAAAACTATGCCAACTATGCAGATTGTGGATAACTATTTAGCCTGTGCATAAGCTGTGGATAACTTGTGCATAACCTGTGGATAACTTCTGAGCCTGTGGATAAGCTGTGGATAAGTAGGCGGGGTTGTCTTTGAAGGGCGGGGGTGTTAACGCTGTCGGAGTAATTATAACGGTAGGCTACCAAACACAAAATAGTTGGATTTAGCATCGTTAATATTAACAAAAATAGCAAAAAAGATTATATAATCAATAACAACGTAACTAACTGTATTAATTGAGGAAATGATTGCGACTGCGGAGACAATTTAATAACGATAAATCCGCATAGTCGTTAACAGTGAAATAGTTAACAAAAAGACTTGACATTTGAGCAAAAGTATGCTATAAATACTACCCAGTTCTAAGGATCAAATAACTTTAACGTTCCTAAAGAGGATAAAACAATGCTACTGTTTAAAATAGCAGTTGGTTTAACACTTACTGTAGTAACAGTTTTTTGTTATTACTGTTTACAGCTCACTAAAGATATAGAGAATTGGTTAAAATGACGACTTTAATAAAGAAAAAGAGAGGTCGTCCACCTAAAGCAAAAATAGAGTCTAACAAAAAAGGCAATAGAGGTAAAGTAGGTCGTCCTAGAGGTGATGCTTCAGCAATTGAAGAGTATAAAGCTAGGATGTTAGCTAGTCCTAAGAGCCGAGAAGTAATGGATTCAATCTTTAACGCTGCTTTAGACGATGACCACAAAAATCAATCTGCTGCGTGGAAACTAATTGTTGATAGAATTATGCCGTTGTCTTATTTTGAAAAAGATAAGTTAAGCAATGGTAGAGCTGCTGTAAGCATTACAATTAATGGTTTAGAAACAGACAATCCTATCAATATAGGTGAAACTATAGACGGTGAATTAGAAGATGACGTTTAAATACTTTGAGTTAAATGAATTTGCGTGTAAGCATACAGGTAAAAATGAAATAAAACCTGAATTCATTAATAAGTTAGATGCGTTAAGAGAAGCGTGTGACTTCCCTTTTGTTATAACCAGTGGCTATAGAGACATTACACACCCTGCTGAAGCTAAGAAAAGTAAAGGTGGTGTACATACACAGGGTATAGCAGCAGATATAGGTGTTAGTAACGGCGTTGAAAGAGCTACAATTATTCGTAACGCTATTGCATTAGGTTTTAACGGTATTGGTGTTGCTAGAGGCTTTATACACGTAGATATACGCAGTTCGCCACAAGTGGTTTGGACGTACTAAGTGTCAGCAACACAAGAGTTAGAAATAAACCTGCTTCCGTGGCAGCAAGAGGTGTGGACGGATGAGTCTAGGTTTAAGGTTGTAGCAGCAGGTAGACGAACTGGTAAGACCAGATTAGCAGCTTCATTGTTGTTAGTTAAGGCACTATCGTCTAAGAATGGAAAAGTCTTCTATGTAGCGCCGACGCAGGGCCAAGCTAGAGACGTTATTTGGGATATGCTGCTTGAGTTAGGTCAGGGCGTTATTACACATAGCCATGTTAACAACCTAACTCTAAAATTAGTAAATGGTGCTTCTATATCGTTAAAAGGAAGTGACCGTCCTGAAACAATGCGTGGTGTCTCGTTAAGCTATGTTGTGCTTGACGAGTTTGCTGACTTTAAGCCTGAAGTGTGGGAGTTGATATTACGTCCTGCTTTGAGTGACTTAAAAGGACAGGCATTGTTTATTGGTACGCCAATGGGTAGGAATCATTTCTATGATCTTTACTCAGAAGCGTCAGTAGGTAAGTTAGAGGACTATAATGCGTGGCACTTTACAAGCTACGACAACCCTCTAATAGACCCTACAGAAATAGACAGCGCTAAACGTACATTGTCTAGTTACGCCTTTAGGCAAGAGTTTATGGCTTCGTTTGAAGCTAGAGGCTCTGAGATGTTTAAAGAAGATTGGGTTAAGTTTAACGAAGAAGAGCCAGAAGGCGATTACTATATAGCTTGTGACTTAGCAGGTTTTGAAGAGCTTGGTAAGAAAAGCAACAAACGTTTAGATAACAGTTCTATAGCTGTTGTAAAGGTTAGTGAAAACGGTTGGTGGGTAAAGGACATTATTATTGGTAGATGGACGTTAGATGAGACAGCAGCACGTATATTTGACGCTGTTAAAGAACATCAACCAATAGCAGTAGGTATTGAGAAAGGTATTAGCAGACAGGCAGTAATGTCTCCTATCACTGACTTAATGAGGCGCTATAACAAATACTTTAGAGTTGAAGAACTTAGCCACGGAAACAAGAAAAAGACTGATAGGATTATGTGGGCTTTGCAGGGTAGGTTTGAAAACGGACATATAACGCTAAACAAAGGAGAATGGAACATACAGTTTATGGATGAATTGTTTCAGTTCCCTAACCATTTAGTGCATGACGATACCGTGGACTCACTAGCGTATATTGACCAATTAGCTAACGTAGCTTACGACTGGGGCTATCAAATAGACGACTACGCAGAATCTCTTGATTCTTATACAGGATATTGATATGGAAGATTATACTGAAGACTCAGTAAAGATGCTTGAAGAGAACCTAGAAGACTGGGTGATGTATAAAGTTGACGATTGGCGTGAGTTCTTTGAGAGCAACTACGATAGAAAGTTTGATGAATACTATCGTCTGTGGCGTGGTATTTGGTCAGATGAAGATAAGACAAGAGAAAGCGAAAGAAGCAAGATAGTTAGCCCTGCTCTTTTACAGGCGGTAGAGAATAACGTAGCTGACATTGAAGAGGCTACGTTTGGTCGTGGTAAATTCTTTGATATTGAAGATGATCTAGGCGATACAGATAAAAGTGATGTACGCTTTTTGCGTGAAGCTCTGTCTCAAGAGTTTGCTAAAAATAAAATAAGAAAAGCTGTAGGCGAATGTCTCATTAACGCTGCTGTATACGGCACAGGTATTGGTGAGATTGTATTAGAAAAGAAAAAAGAGATGGTTCCTGCAACCGAACCAGTCATGGAAGGCGCTATGACCGCTGTAGGCGTTAACGTCCGTGACCGTACTGTGGTGAAGCTACGTCCTATACAGCCACAAAACTTTCTTATAGACCCTGTAGCTACAGACATAGAAAGCGCTGTAGGTGTAGCTATTGATGAGTATGTGTCTTCACACTTAGTAGAGCAGTTACAAGAAGAAGGTGTATACAAGAAAGGCTACATTGGCACAGCAGCTTCAGACTTAGACTTAGAGCCTGATGAAGAGTTAAGTCAGCAGCCAGAGGACAAGGTTAGGCTGACTAAATACTATGGTTTAGTGCCTAGACATATGCTTGAGAATGCTTTTGACGAAGAAGACGAAGACATGGTCAACTTCGACAGTGAAACAGATGACGAAGGAAGAGAGAACTACTACGTTGAGGCTATTGTCGTTATAGCTAACGGTGGTCATTTGTTAAAAGCTGAAGCATCTCCGTACATGATGGAAGACCGTCCTGTAGTGGCTTTTCCTTGGGACGTAGTTCCTAGCCGTTTCTGGGGCATGGGCGTGTGCGAGAAGGGCTTTAACAGTCAAAAAGCGCTTGATGCTGAGTTAAGAGCAAGGATTGATGCTCTAGCCCTAACTGTACATCCAATGCTTGCTATGGACGCTACACGGATGCCTAGAGGCATTAAACCAGAGGTTAAGGCAGGTAAGCTGCTTCTAACTAACGGAAACCCTGCTGAAGTGTTACAGCCTTTTAACTTTGGACAGGTTAATCAAATAACCTTTGCTCAAGCAGAAGCTCTACAGCGTATGGTACAGGCTGCTACAGGCAGCTTAGACACAGCTCAACAGGCTATGAACGGCGGTGGCACAACGTCAGCAGGTAGCTCTATGAGTTTAGGTGGGATTATTAAACGCCAGAAGCGAACGTTAGTGAACTTCCAAGAAGCGTTCTTACTGCCTTTTATTGAAAAAGCTGCGTGGCGCTATATGCAGTTTGAGCCAGAGTTGTTCCCAGTTAATGACTATAAGTTTGTAGCTACCAGTACGCTAGGCATTATTGCTCGTGAGTACGAAGTAGCACAACTAGTACAGCTACTACAAACAATGCCACAAGAAAGCCCTGTATACCCTGTAATCTTACAGTCTGTTATTGATAACATGAACATCACTAACCGTGAAGACTTGATACAGACTATGGTAGAAGCTCAACAGCCTAATCCAGAACAGCAACAGATGCAGCAAGCACTAGCAGAAGAAGAGAGAGCTTTTAAAAACAGCCAGACAGCAGCGCTATCGGCACAGGCTAACGAATCTAACGCTAGAGCGCAGAAGATTGGTTTAGAGGCTAGAGGAGTGCCTGTAGAGCTAGAAACAGACCGTATTAAGGCTGTAGCTGCGTCTCAGAGGGCTAATGAAGACGATAAAGACTTTGAAAAACGCATGAGAATAGCTAATTTAGCGTTAGATGAGAAAAAACTAGGACTAGAGGTAGTCAAGGAGAACGGTAATGGTCAGCCACAAAGAACTGGAGAGCGTAGTTGAACAGATTAATGAATCTTATGCTCGTTTAGACAATCGAATAGCTGAACTAGAACAAACTATAAAGAAATTAGCAGTAAAAACAGTAAAGAAAGAAAGTACAAAAAAGACTTGACTTTTCTATAGTTTTATGGTATAGTCGCGCCAATTAACATACTTGTCGATAGAAGTCAACAACTATTGTCCTAAAGAGGAGAAACAATATGGCAGTTTTGACAGATGATATAATACACTATGAGCAAATACAAGATATGTTGCTCACAGAAGGTTGGAAAAACGTAGAAAAAGAGATTTCTAACCTAGTAATTGGGATAGGGGGCATTGAAGCAGTTAAAAACAACGATGAACTCTATTTTAAGAAAGGGCAGCTAAATATAGCAAATCTTATACTTAATCTACCTACAACAGTAGACCAAGCTATAGATGCTCTTAGAAAGGAGTCGCAAGATGCCTAGACGTATCTACGAATTCCGTTGTTCCGACAATCACATCACTGAGCAATACATTGATGAGAAAGAAGGACAAACAACGTGTTCAATATGCGACAAAACAGCGTTTAGGATAGTATCTGCTGTAAAGTGTTCTTTAGACCCTATATCTGGTCATTTTCCAGATGCTACGGCTAAATGGGCTAAAAACAGAGACTATCAAATTAAACGCGAACGCCGTGAGGAGAACTCGTAAGAGCCTCACATGACCATCAATCTCCATAATGATTTAATCACGGAGTTTAATAATGGCTACACTGATAGATGAAGAAACAGGACGACAAGAGGAACAAGCAGTAGCACCAGAAGTAGACACTATGTCTGATCTAGCCTCTGAAGAACCAGAACAAGCTAGTGAAGAAGAACAACTGCCAGACAAGTATCGCAATAAAAGCGCTGCTGATCTGGTACAAATGCACCAAGAAGCCGAGCGTATGCTTGGTCGTCAAAGTGGAGAAGTTGGAGAGCTACGGAAGGTTGTTGATGAGTTTGTATTGTCACAATCCACAAAGAAAGAAGAAACTGTAGACGAAGAGGTTGATTACTTTACTGACCCTGAAAAGGCGATACAGAAAGCAATAGAAAATCACCCTGCTGTAAAGGAAGCTCAAAAGGCTTCTGTAGATATGAAGAAGAACAGCGCTCAGTCCATACTCAAGGATAAACACCCTGACATGGCTGAGATACTAGCTGATTCTAAGTTCGTTGATTGGGTGCAAGAAAGTTCTTTTAGAACTAAGCTATTGCAACAAGCTGATCGAAACTTTGATTACGAAGCTGCTGATGAGATATTCAGTTTGTGGAAAGATCGACAGTCTTTGATTGGTCAAACTGTAAACGCTGAGAAGTCTAGTAGGAGTGCTTCTATAAAGAGCGCATCTACTGGAGGAGCATCAGGGACAGCAGAAACAAAAAGTAAGAAAGTCTTTAGGCGTGCAGACATTATTAAACTAATGAAAACTGACCCTAACAGGTACGCAGCTTTATCAGACGAGATAATGTTAGCTTATCAGGAGGGTCGCGTTAAATGATTAAATAATTAAGGAAGAAATATAATGGCTAGTTCAACATATCCCGCCCAAGGCGGTGTAGTAAATAACACCAAAGCAGCAACCTTTATTCCCGAAATTTGGAGCGATGAAGTACGTGCAGCATATGAGAAATCGCTTGTCCTCGCTAACCTAGTTAAGAAAATGGGTATGCAAGGCAAGAAAGGCGATACAATAAACGTACCTGCTCCTATCCGTGGTACGGCGACGGCTAAAGCGTCAGGCACAGCGGTTAGCATTCAAGGCAATACAGAGGGTAACGTAGCAGTATTGATTGATAAGCATTTTGAGTATTCAAGACTTATCGAAGATATTACTGAGACACAAGCTCTTTCAAGTCTTCGCCAGTTTTATACTGGGGACGCAGGTTATGCCCTAGCGCGTCAGGTCGATACAGACCTCCATGGACTAGCAACAACATTAGGTAATGCTACAGGTAACTATGTAAACACAGCTTCGTTTTACTGTGACGCATCAACAGGTTTGACTGCTTTTGCGGCTGACACAGTAACAACAGCAGACGTATTTACAGATGCTTGTTTCCGTGACCTAATTCAAAAGATGGACGACGCAGACGTTCCTTTTGATAATCGTTGCTTTGTAATACCACCTTCATTGCGTAATGCAATCATGGGTGTTGATCGTTATGTCTCCTCTGACTTCGTAAGTGGTCAGCCTGTACAGAACGGTAAAATTGGTAACTTATACGGCATTGACGTATTTGTTTCTACTAATTGTGCTGTTTCTGAGACTGCTGCTAATAACGCAGCGGGTGGAGAGATCAAAGCTGCTCTACTACTTCATAAAGACACGTTCGTGTTAGCAGAGCAAATGGGTGTACGTTCGCAGACACAGTATAAGCAAGAATGGCTTGCTAATCTATATACTGCTGACCAGTTGTACGGCGTAAAGACTATGCGTCCTGATTCTGGTTTTATTATGAACGTTAATGCCTAAATAGGAGTGGGGGAGACAGCATTTCGGTGTTGTCTCCCTATTTTCTTTATGCGTAAAAAAGACCCTAAATTGACCAGACTTGGAGTTAGTGGGTATAATAAGCCAAAACGTACTCCTAACCATCCTACAAAAAGTCATGTTGTATTGGCTAAAGATGGCAACACAGTAAAAACTATAAGATTTGGACAACAAGGCGTTTCAGGAGCAGGTAGCAACCCTAAGACTTCTAAGAACAAAGCCAGACAAAAATCATTTAAAGCTAGACACGCAAAAAACATAGCTAGAGGGAAAACATCAGCAGCTTATTGGGCTGATAAAGTAAAGTGGTAATTAACAGGACATTCCCATGACAGTCATTATAACTAAAAATAGCTCTACCGCTTCTGATGTGCCTACTAGCTCAGACCTAGTGAAAGGCGAATTAGCCGTCAACGTAGCGGATAAACGACTTTATACAGAAGATGCTTCAGCAAACATTATTGAGATAGGAACTAATCCTAGCTCTATTACTACTGCTACTGGAACTGTCACAGGCACACTCACCGCTAACGGTACGTTAAACTCTAGTAATGCCGTCCTCACAGGCGGTACAGTTAACGGTATGGTTATAGG
>Ga0208134_1000666_pt1 | contig 22265 bp, 33 predicted proteins | sample VirMetDEL_Mar_31_FD_184515 | JGI IMG/M metagenome (GOLD analysis project Ga0208134, IMG submission 184515) | Aqueous microbial communities from the Delaware River and Bay under freshwater to marine salinity gradient to study organic matter... | ecosystem: Environmental > Aquatic > Marine >... | reverse complement strand
CTATACCATGTCTTGCTGCTGTGTCTGAATGAGTTAATTCATCCATACTAAAATTAGGACTTGCCATTATCATTTATTTAAACCATTTTTCTTTTCGTATGATCTTAAACCACCTAGACCTAGCATACCCATAAGTACAGGTAACATAGTTGCTGTATCAGCTTGAGGTATTATTACTCCAAAAGGTGCAGCAAGTGGTGATATAAGAAAGTTTATAGCAAACCCTGCAACACAAACCCATCCTACTGCTGGTCGCCATCCTGCTTGAAACCATGCACCTTTAGCATCCTCTTTGTTTACTGCTATCTGTGCTAACGCAATCTCATGTGCTTGTCTTTCTGCAAGTGTAGCTATCTCATGTGCTAGTTTATTTTTAGTATCTGCATCAGGTATAAACTTGTCTAGCAATGCCGCTACTGGCGATATAAGTGCTGCTAACATTATTTTTTACTCCATACATTTGACATAGCAAGACATAATAATCCTGCACCTATGCCTGTAACGATTGCTTCTGTAGATGCTCCACCAAATCCTGAATGGTGTGACATCATATCAGCAATTGCTGTAAAGAATCCTATAGCTCCTGCCATAGCAAACTTATTATTTGACCAATCTTTGTTACCATAAATTACAACAATTACAGTAGCTACAGATGCAATTAATCCTACCTGTAACGCTTTACCCCAATGACCTAGAGTCATAGCTAGTAAGTTTCCTTGTGTCATCATTACCATGCACGAAGTAGTAGACTCTGAAAGTCTTTTTAATAAAATGCTTATGTTATTCATTAGTTACTCCATCCATAAATTAAACATAAAATAATAGGTGTAATAGGTAGTGCTGCTAATACAGCAAGAGTAACAATAACTGGCTTACCAAAAAGTTTATTAAAAGATTTTTGTTTGTTGTTCATTATTGCATCCAGTTTCTAATAGCTATAGATATTAAGCCACCCACAAAAGAAGCTATTCCCATACCCATCCAAAAACCCCCTTTAGATTTATTAGCTAAAGCCAACATTTCTTTCATGTCTTTTCGTAGTTCGTCTTGACCTTTTTGTAATTGCTCGATCTGTTCTTTCATTTTGCCAAACTCTACTGGGTTAATATCGGTCATTAATTAGGTATCTCCCCTAACAAACTTTTTGAAACAGATGGAATTCCATATCCTTCTTCTTCATAATTAGGGTCATACAAATCTAACAAAGAACGAGGAACTAAAGGAAAGGCTGCTGATGTATCTATTGTGTTTAAATTAACACCAGGCTTATATTTATTTGGCTGCCCACCAGTTGCTATATCCATCATTATATTACCCATTTTGTTTGTGCTTCTGCTATTAAGTTTGGCTTTTGCTGCCAATCCAGTTCCATAAGCACCACCTGCTGCAACAGCAGCTCCAGTTGGTCCACCAAAATAAGCTCCAATTAATGCTGGACCTCCCAATGATACGCCTCCACCAAAAGCAATTCTTTCTGGTGCAAATCCAGAAACTCTCTGTAAAGTTTTATCCCATTTTCCACCTTGAGCAAAATCTTTTAACGATTTTATTTCTTCAGCCGACCATCCCCTTCTCCTTTTCTTGTTAGTTAATAAAGCACCAACCTCTTGACGCATAACTTCCATTGCAGATTTGTTGGTAGTTTGAACGCCTTGTTTAATATTTGACCTTTCACCTAACCATTCTAACTCATTAATTTTTACCTTTCTTTTCCAATTCATTCTTGCATCTTTTAATGCAGCTACAGCTTCATCTGTTCCAGAAACTAATGAATTTTTATTTAATGAATTTGCAAAATCATCAATTTCACCAATTAAATCACCACCTAATTTAGCTGTTGTTGAATCTAATTCTCTTGTTGCATTTAAAGCCATTTTTCTATATCTTTCTAATTCATCTAATCTTATGGGTCTTTTTTTATTTGCTAACTCTCTTAATCTTTTAATAGTTACCATAATTGAATTTTGAGTTTCAAGCAATGGGTCATATCCTTCTGCACCTAATGCTTCTTCCAATCTATCTGCCCAGTTTTTAAAATTACTTTGCTTAATAGTAGCACCAACTTCTTCTGCTCTATTGTATGATGCCTGTGCATCATCTTTAATTTGTTTAGCAGTAGGTCTTTCACTTTTTTTACTTAGCAAATTATTTTTTGTTCTTAATTTTTGTCTTTTTATTGCTTGATTTTTTAAAGAAGCACTATAGCCACCACCCATTGTAGGTGGTAATCCTTGCATAAGTTTTGCCATTTCAGATTCAGCAAATGTAGTTAGCCAATCTTGTGATTTTTTCCCAGAAGGATTATATCCATCTGCCCAATCTACCCATTTAGGAAACGCTTTATCTGGGTTTTGTTTTTTCCATTCTTCTTTAAATCCAGTCATTATAAAAGCTAAAGGAGATGTTCCTACTGCTCCAATAGTTTCAACAACTCCATAAGCATTTTCCCCTATTGTTTTTTGTAATGGAGTTTTGCTTTCTTCGTAGGCTTGTTCTTTTTGTAGATTATTTTCAGTTACTCTATCAATTTGAATTTGAGCTAATTCTTGAACTTCACTTTTAGATGCGTTTCTTGGAGCTCTAACAGATATAATTCTATCTGGACTGCCATCTTTCTTTTGTTTGTAAGGAACATCCCAAGTTACTATGTCATTATCTTTTGCCATTATTGTTCCCTTATTGTTGGTTCACCGAGCTTTTCACCTCTTGCTATAAGTCCCATTTCTACTCGTTCTTGAGCAACACCTTCCCAATACTTTGCAACCATTTCATAAGCTCCATCATCCATTGCTCCTCGTTTTTTAGGTCTGCCATAAGCATCAACAGTTCCTGCCTTATATTCACGCATCATTTTAGATAGTTTTATTTGCCTGTTAGCCGAGTCCCTAGCAAATTCTATCATTAATTTATTTGCTCCTGCTGTATTTTGAATACCAGGAACAGACTCTAAAAATACTTTAAAATCTTTATCTGTCATAACACCAGAACTTTTTGGTCTTAAAGCAATAGCTAACTTATTAGACAAAGCTCTAGCAGCTTGTTCAGAGTCTAATTCTGTTTCATCTACCTCAAACCCAAATCTTTTTCCTAATGCTTTAGCATCTGTAAAATTTCCTTGTTGAAGACCTTGATTAGCATTAGCTAATAAATTTTCCATTCGTGCAAGGTTGGTTAAGTTTCCAGCAGCAGAAACACCAACATTCATGGTATCTACAAACAATGTTCCTAAATCTTTATTAATAACATCTTGACCAGGCATATTTATTGTTGTGTTATTTTTATTTGCTTCTGCAATTATTTTATATGCTTTGTTTTTTATTGTTTGCAAATCTGCATCTGGCTCTTGTTGTTGTAAATAAGATACTGTGTCATTAAATTGTTGCATATTAAAAGCTAAAGGTTTTTTTGGAGTCATTTTTATTTTAGCAGATTCAGCTATAATTTTATCTTGTGTAGCATCATCTAAATTTCTAATGTGTTCCATATTTGGATTATTTAAAATAAACTGGTCAATACCTAAAGCTCTTTTACCTCTTTGCTCTAAAACTCTTTTTTGTTCAGCAATTTGTGTGTCCATTGCATATTTATCTCCTATCCTTTGAAATGGAGCTTGTGCAGCTTTATTAGCTGCTAAATAAGATTGTGCAATATAAGGTATACCACTTCCAAATCCTTGATTTTTTGGCATAGCAAGGTAATTAGCTAATCCAGTTACAATACCTGTGCCTATAGACCTTCTGTTAGCTGCTTCTACAGTTTCTGGTGTTATAAATTCTGAATCTAATAGGCTCTTAGTTCTTGCATCTGGACCTGCTCCAAAGGCGTTCATACCTTCAAAGATATTAAATAAATTATTTATTTCTGGTTTATTTGCCATAGTTTTCCCTTATGATCCTGCTCTTGATATGTATGGACCACCAATACCTTGATAGCCACCCTGACCTAACAAGCTACCAGTTTGTCCTCTTGATACCATTGCTTGTTGGTGTCGTATTCTTTCTTCTTGTTCTGGAGTAAGTGCATTAACTCCCATATTTAATGCTAACCCACCTAAATCTTTTTTAGTTGGGACAAAATCACCTAGATAATTTAATAGTCCATTGTCAAACATTCCTGATTGTTCATATCCACCTGTTCCTTGTTCTGCACCTGTTATTGGAGTAAAGTCTGGTTGATAATTTAATTGTTCAGCACCTAATGTTGAATCATAACCACCACCAGTTACAGGTAAAGGATTTGTTGAATTTAATCCAATAGGAGTATCAATACCTATTGAGTTCATGCCACTCATATCTAGTCCTAATTTTTGATTTTCCATCATGCTTAAATCGCCAGTATAAACATCTGAAGGTGCTATTTGTGCATTGTATGCAGAATCCATTAATAGGTTTGATGTGTTTTCTGGAGTTACTACATTTCCAATTTGTCCAACTCCTAGTCCTGCATTTACAGCAGAGTTCATGCCTAATGCGTTCATACCTTGAAATGTATTCATGCCACCACTACCAAGTGCTGTTCCTGCGTCTAATGAGTTAGCTGCTGTGTTTCCAACCATACCTTTTCCTCCTGCTGCTGCTTCAGCTCCACCACCAAATCCAAAACCAGCCACAGCTCCTTTTAATCCCTTACCACCCATCATTTTATCAGCCAAAAATCCTATTGCCATTGGAGCTATTACTGAAGAAAAAATTGCCATTATTTACCACCCCCACTTGAGGTAGTAGTTTGATTAACTGGTGCTGGTGCTCCATAAGCTGCTGATAAATAACTTTGTAGTTTGTTGTAAGGAGCATTTTGACCAAATTCAAATCTACCAATATCTGCATTAAGAGCAGATGTATCATAACCTTCTTGCATTTTACCTACATTCATTAGTTGCTGAATGTCAGAATAATCTTGTCCTGCTATTGCTCCAGCATTTCCTATTGCTTGATCTTGTCTACCTCTTTCGGTAGCGTAATTTTGATAAGCTAATTCTGAACCTCTTTGTGATAAAGCATTTGCTAAATTTTCTGATGCTTGTGATTCCATTTCACCCATAGCTCCAGAACCATATCTTCCTGATGCTGCTGTTCGTGAACCTATATCTCTAATAGCTGTATTAAATTCATTAACTACTGGTCTAGCTGCATTAGCCATCATAGATGCAAAGTAAGGATTTCCTGCTGATAACCTATCACCTTGTATTGTGCTTAATGCTTGAGTTTGAGCTGCTGGTATTAATGGACTACCTGCTGTTGCTCTAGCTTCTGCTAATCCCATTGCTGATGTTGTTTGTGCAGATGGGTCTACATAAGTTTGACCTGGATAATAATTTGGACCATCACTTTTATAGAGGTCTTGGGCTTCTTCTAATCCATAGGTTATATAGGGAAGAATAGCAGGGTCAATATTTTGTGTAGTTTGTTGGCTCTGACCACCACCTCCACCCTTGTGGAATTGTCTACCCAACTTACCATTGTCAATAGATTGGTTTCCATCTAGTTCTGGAAAATAATCGTGCATCATAATTTTAGCTCCATTAATGTATACTTCTTTTTATAGTTGTATAGTCTTGACCAAAGTCTTTCTATACTTTCAAATTTAGTAGAACCTTGTATAGCAGTTCCACCATTACTTTTTGCCCAATTTTTAAATTGTTCAAATCCTGCTTTAGTATTTTTACCACCTATATAAGTGATATAACAAACTCTGTCGTTAGGGTACATAATCCATTGCACAGTCAAAGCACAGTAACATTTATCATCTTTCATTAAGAGTAATAATTGTTGTTGCCCTTGTGATACCATTAACTTTAATTGACTTGCTGTAAACTCGTCATTACCTTTATCTAAAGCTAGTTGTAATAATGGTTCAGCTAGATGCCAATACTGTTGCACATGAGTTGTGGGTACAATATATAATTTCATAAAACAATAATAACACTTAACCTACTATAATATAATCAAAGTTTAAATCAGCACTTGCTACACTTGTGTGTGTTATTACTACACTTCCTTTAGCTTTAGTAGAAATATAAGGATTCTGTGCTGCTGCATTTGCAGTTAAAGGCGATAATAAAACAACACTATCAAATCCTAGTCTTTCATCATTTAATGTTGTTGTTGTATTAGAAGCTCTTAAAGTAACAGAACCAGTATTATTGGTTTTGCCATTCATTGCGTTGTTAGTTACTTCTGCAACAGCTCTAGGCTCTCCACCTTGATATGGCAAAGTTCTATACATTCTTGCCATTATCTATTGCCTTGTGTTTTAAAGTCTACATCTATAGCCATAGCATTTGTCCATGAGCCAGTAGGTTTAACAGATACTCTATGATACCTACCACCAGTTCTTATATTAACTCTACCTTCTGATGTGGTAGATACCTCTGCACCAAATATAACAGAATCATCTAATTCTCTGCGACTAGCTACAGAAACATCTGCACTACCATTATCTATTTGTGGTCTTAATAAATTAATCACAGAATTGTAGCCAACTTCAAGATCGGTTGTTACTAATTCACTATTATATGTTGAGCCTGTAAATGTAGATATTTTTGTGCCTGTAGCACCAGCAAATAAGAATTTACCACCTACCCAAAGTCTTGCATCTAGTGATGCAGGTAATACATCTATGTCGGTGTACCCTAAAGTACCTAAACCTTCTAAAGTCGTTCCGACAGTCGCTATATTGCCTAGAACAGTAGCTGTGGTTTCTACCCTAGACCACTTACCTAATGTCCAATTATAAACTAACATACTTCTACCGCCACCTACATTAGCATAATTCCAAATAGCAATATTTAATGCTGGGTTTATAGAAGCAGTCATGTTACTTAATAGACTTAAATCTACATCCTCAAAAAACCAACGATCAATTTTTTCATTTCCAATTGGTGTTACTTGACTACCATCGCAAGAATAAAATCCATCATCACTTAAAAAGAATGAAACTTGATTGTATTGACAAATAGAATTTCCATTTAAACAACCTAATCCTCTTGATATGTTGTCAAACTGAAAGAATAAAGGACTTCCAACATAAGACATTCTTACTATTGATTTCTCTAAAAAGACTAAACCAAATTCACCACCTGTAAGTCCAACAACATTACCACCATCTGCAATTACTTGTAAATCTGATTGTGATGTAGCACCTGCTGTCCAGTCAGTCTCATCATTAATGTCACTCCACCTTACTGTAGAACGACCTAAAGTTCCTGCTGCTACACTTCCTGTAACTACAAAATCTCTAACAACTGTTATATGTTTTGCTGTTGGTGAGGTTGCTACATCTGCAAAAGCTGTTGAAGTTCCTATTGTCCAATATTGAATAGGTGCTGTACCATTAACAGCTAAAACTGTTTTTCCAAACTGAACAAACTTCCAAGCAAATGTGCTTGTATAACCACCTGATTTAGATTTATCTTCTAACGCTTCTGTAGATGAATTAAACTTAAATATTTTAGTAGCACCACCTGCAAACAACACTACTTCTGTATCAAATTTTGCTACAAAAACAGAGTTAATATTTTCTGCTGCTGCTCCACTAAAATCTTCAGCATTAGGAAAAGGTTGATAACCAACAGATACTGGTGTTACATTTTTAGCTTCATTTAAAGCACCTGAATTATCTGGCTGATCTGGTAGCCAATCTGTGAACTGAACTCGTTTAGTAGGCATTAGTTTACTTGCCCTCCTGATATTGTTCCTGATGTAACATAAGTTATATAGGAATGTCCATCTATAGCATTACCTGCTGCTCCACCTGCATTATTACTGCTAGTACCAACATTGCCTAAATTTCCACCAGCTCCACCACATCTTCCACCAAAGACATCACAGCTACCTGCTCCACCTGTTGTTTTAGTTCCATCTGCTGCTGCTGGAGAAGTGCTACCATCTGTTCTTGGACCAGCTCCTATTCCACCAAAACCTGCTGGTACTAATCTGTTATTACCTGGTGATAAACCTGTATTTGTTCCACCTGGAGGTCTAGTAGTATCTATTGTGTCTGAATTTTGTTCTTCGTGATAACCACCTGCACCACCACCACCATTTCCAGCAGGGTTATAAACTCTACGACCACCACCACCCCCACCTCCTCCACCACCACCACCAATTATTCCATTATTGGTTAATGATATTGGGAATCTTGTGTATAATCCTGTGCCACCAAAATCTCCAGATAATCCTGTTCCACCTTCACTATCAGAACCATATCCACCATTACCACCCCTACCAGTAATACTAGAATCACTTGGAATTGAAAGTAATACTGAACTTCCAACAGGTAATGAACCAACATCAAATGCTGGTACTATGTTGCTAGTTGAAACAAAGTTTGTAGCTGCTGCTACTGTGATAGAAAAAATTGCTGGTGAAGTAACTCCTAAATGAGTAGCTAAATTAAAGTTTTTTATTAAACCATCAGAATCACCTGTTAATGTAACATAAGTAACACCATGCACTAATTCCCAAGAACCAGAATGTTTTACATATACTTCATTAGCTGATTTCCATACACCACCAGTTTTAACAAACACTTGTCTAACTTCTTTGTTTGCACCATCATTAACATAGATAGTCATTTAGTCTACCTTATACCAAATATCACCATCAGAACCACCAGTAGGATTAGATGCAGAAACAGTTTTTGTTCCACTACCATTACTTCCTACAGTAATTGAATTTATAGTTGTACCAGCAATAGTGCCACCAGTAATATTAACTGCACCAGAACTTTGAGCTGCCATTGTGCCTACAGTACCTACTTTTGTTTGAACAAAAGCTGTAGTAGCTAATTGAGTTGTGTTTGTTCCAGCAACTGCTGTTGGTCCAGTAGGAACTCCTGTTAAAGTTGTTGTACCATCTACTGTTAAATTTCCACCGACTACAAAATTATCATTATCATAACCTGTAGAAAAATCTTTAACTTGAGCCATTATTTCTCTAATAGCATTATTGATCGTAGCTGGAGGGCAACCCTCATTAATATTAATTCCACCTACATCAGTATTAGAACCTGCTGTTGCTGACCATTCTGATATTTTATCTCTGCTCATAATTTACGCTATCCTATTCCATGTGTTTGAAGTTACAGGTACTACTGTCCAATTATTACCTTGAATATGTCCATCTACGACTACTGTTCCTGTTGCTGATATTGCTGCATTACCTGACCAAGTAACTGTGCTACTTGCAGTTACAGTTGCAGAACCAATAATACTTCCCTGTGCTGATACTGTAAAACCACCTATTCCTTGTAATGTACCAGTTCCAGATATAGAGCCTGTTCCATAAACAAACTGTCCAGCAGATAAAGCAACTACTGTGCCTGTTCCTACTATTGCTCCAGTACCTAATACTATTTGACCTGATGTTATTACAGCTAAAGTAGCTGTTCCATTTATTCCAGCATTTCCCTCTACAATCTGACCAGTAGTTATAACTGATAAAGTAGCTGTACCATTTACACTTCCAGTTCCATAAACAAATTGTCCTGCTGTCAGTACAGTTACAGTTGCAGTTCCATTAATTGCTGCAATTCCACTAAATGTAGAACTTGCTAACGAGCTGAATGGTACTTCTGAATATGTACTTATACCAAACATTGTTTATCCTTTTGGATTATCTGTTTTTACTTGTGCTATTGCATCTGCCCATGTTGTTGTGTTATTTACACTGTCCCAATACTGCATATCTAGTTGGTCACCTATAGATGGATAAGCTGATTGTCTATTACCTTTCCAAGCATTAGCTTCTGCTTCTGCATGAGCTGCTAATTCTTCTGGTGTCCAATCTACAACTTCTGTAGTTTGAGTTCCATCAGGATGGTTAGTTACTATTGTGTTTTTTTCTGCTGCCATTTTATTGCTCCTAGTTAATTAATTATTTACATCCATAAACTTCTATTTTTCCATTATCAAATGTAGCTGATGATTCCCAAGAACAGCTAACAGATGTGCTAGAAGATGACCTTAAATTTGTTCCTATGTTATATCGTAAATGTCCTGTACCACCACCCACAAAATCAGAACCTGATGTAATTGGAGTGTTACCTGGTGATTGTGGAAAATGACCTATATTTGACCTTAAATCAAATATCAATTGTCCTATAGAACAATTACCATTTGCTACTGGGTCGCCTACTGCGAAATCTGCATTACCTGCTATACCAATTTGTAATTTTCTACTTCCACCTGTATCTGAATGACTAACTTGTGCCACAACAAAAATTAAGAAATTTAAGTCAGTAAAATCTAATCCTGTTATTGTTTGAGTTGTACCTGATGTTGTAGTCATTGTGCCTAAATGAGTTACACCTCCACCACTTGGTGTTGCCCAAGCATTATCACCTCTTAAAAATGTAGAACTAGATGCTGTGCCTGTTGCTGATAACTCTGCTATACCAATAGCATCATCTGCTACTTTAGCATTGCTAACAGTATTGTCTTGTATTTGACTAGCACCTGTAGAACCATTTATTGTTGTTGCCATTATTTAACTCCATATATTTCTGCTGAACCAGCATCAAAAGTTTGTCCTTCCATTGCTATAGTTATAGCACCACTTGTTACTGCTCTGTAATTTGTACTTAAATTATAATAACCACCTGTTGTTGGTAAATTATCAAATGTGCCTGAACCAGATGTAGCTGCTGCTGGATAAGCAAAAGTATTAAGAAAAGTATTAGTTCTTAAATCAATTCTAAACCATGCCCACATACCTGAAGCTGCTGGAATTTGAGCACTTACATTTATAACTGCGTCGCCATTAAGTCCTACTTGAAAATCAGCAGCACCACCAGCACTTACATTATCAGTAACAATCCATATTTGATTATATAAACTAAAATTTTGAGCAGCTAGAGCTTGGGTTGTTCCACTTGTAGTTGTTAATGTTCCTAAATGAGTTACACCTCCACTAGAAATCCCTGTTAAAGCTGCACCACTAATAGCAGGTAAAGCTCCAGTTAATTTGCTAGAAACTAAAGCACTATTAGTATCTAATATTGTCCCTGTCGTTGCAGGTAATGTAAGTGTATTAGTTCCTGCTGCTGCTGGAGCTGATACTGTGATCACTCCACTTGAATCACCTGTTAATTTTATACTAGCCATTAGCTATTACTCCATTCTTCTATTGGTTGAGGTGGCAAATTACTTCCATCATCAAAATAAACATCTTGTAGAGGATCTTGTAATAAAACTGTTCTTATTAATTTTCTCCATTCTTGAAATGCTGCTTTACATTCTGGTGTTAAAGTATTGTTTGGTAAATCTGTCCAGTCTGTATCTACTAACAATTGTTTGCAATGTGTTTTTAAATTTGGGTTAATTAAATTAGTCATTATAATACTTCTCCTAATAAAATTTCTGTTTGGCTAATAGCTTTTCCAACTCTAGGAGTTCCTAAATTAGCATTATTTGTGAATGTGCCATCAAAAGTATTGTTAATATAAAAAACTTCATTAACTGTCATACCTGAATATCCAGGAACTACTCCTGAAACATATACACTTACATTTCCAGATGAAGCTGTAGTTGCTGCTACACCACCATAATTAAAAGGAGGAGTAGAATAAGCATTAACTGTATAAGTTTGAAATCCATATACACCAAGAAGTAAATTCCAAACATTAAATACATTACCTGAACCTGAATAATTTACCTGTGCAGAAGCAAGTGCTGAAGTTTTTATATTTGTTCCTAAAATACTAAAATCAGTATCTAATCCAACACTATTAATTATTCCAGCTGCATCTGGAGAGTTTGCTAGTACGAAATTTTTACTATCTTTAAATACAAAATGTTTAGTTGATTCAGTTCCTGATGGCAATACAAAAGTATCAATTAATGTAACTGAAGCACCATCTGCTGCTATTGTAAAAGTTTTCATCTTTCTATTACCACCAGTATCTACATATATCTGTATACAATGGGTAGAATCTAACATTGAAGTTTGTCCATCTGAATCATAATCCGCAGATAAAGTTATATTAACAGGAGTAGTGCTTTGGATAACATGAGAAGCTACTACTAGTGTTCTTAAACCATTGGGAGCTACTTGTATAAATCTATTAGCAGCAGCATTTTCTAGTCCAGATAATTTTTGGTATTGATTTACAGCTAGAGCATTATTATTTACTGTACTCATTTCATAGCCATAAGTATAATCGTATCTAGTTACATCAGAAGTTGTAGGAGCTGCCCATCCAGAATCTGTATCATAATAAAATTCAAAATACCCATAAGTGTTAGCTTGTAGTCTTACTTGAATCCTATCTTCGCCATATATTTTTGCAGCAAAACCAGATGTTCCTGCTGAACCTGTTCCAACACCAACGCCAAAAGTTGCTTGACGAGCAGTTCCTGTTACAGATGGTGCTCCTGTAGATTCATTAACAACAACAGTATACATAATTACACACGCTGTTGCATATGTACCATTATTACCTCTAGCAAAATTAGCTACTTGAAATTTTCCGTCTGGTGTTCTCCAAATATAAGCAACACCATTATCAATTTCAAAATTAGCACCACTACCCAGTTCATCAGGAGCAACAACTGTTAACCCTGTACTATTATTTACCCAAACATTACTTCCATTTAAATATTGTCCAAATACTGTCATATCAGTTTTAGAGGTATTAGAAGAATTTCTGTTTCCACCAGCAGCTTTAATTGCTGTCTTACCAGTACCATTATTCTGAACAAGTCCTGCCATTGTTGTATTAGTAGCAGAACCAACAGTATTACCAACAGGATAAGTGCCTACATTACCAGTACTAGCAGCATTAGAAACACCTCTTAAAGCTGTTACTGCTCCTGTAACTGCTTTAGTTATTTGTAAATTTGTTGGAACAGAACTTATACCAGTTAATTGAGAACCATCTCCAGTAAGACCTGTTGAATTAACTCCTGCTTTTGTAGTCCCTGCTGATTGAAATTCTATTACGCCAGAAGTATCTGAAGTTATTTTTAAACCATTACTTGTATCTGCATTTATTGTTGTAGCCATTATACGATCACCCAATTAGAGCCACTAGGAACTGTTACTGTTACACCACTTGCTACAGTAACTGGACCTGCCGACATTCCATTATGATTAGCAACAAATGTGTAATTTGTAGCTACCTCATTTTTGTTTGTAAAAATACCATTTGATGCAAGATGTTGTGGTGCTATTGCATTATTATTTGAATCTTGAGCTACAGCTTTTTCTGCTGGATAAGTACAAAATACATCACTTGTTCCAGATAGTGATATTTTAGAACCACTATTACTAGATTCTAAAACTGTATCTCTTGATAAAGTTGTGCCTGATAAAGTATAAGTACCTAAACCTACCTCAAAGTTTTCACCACTAACAAGTGTGTAGTAAGTAGTGTTTGCATTACCAATTACAGTAAAAGCCTGAAAACCATCTGAAGCACCTGCAAGTGTAACTGTGCCAGTACCAGAAGTCGTAGTCGTTTCTTTGACTCTGTCTTTAAATACAAGTGCCATGATTAATCCTCTATGCTAATGTTACTGATAAGTTACCAGCAGTGATCTTAAAAATATCCCCTGAATCAATTGTTTTAGGAGCATCTAAAGCTGTATGGTAAAGCAAGTTACCACTAGAAGCTGCATCCCAAAGACCAATCCATCCTACTGTTCCCCAATTAGCTGTTGCTGTAGGAAAGGTTGCTGTTGCATCTGTTACTACTGCTCCTGAAGTTCCAGAAGCTGTTGCAAAAGAAGAAGCAACTCTAGCGTAAGAAGTGCCTGAAGTAGAAACTTCTGCACCAGTACCTGCATCTGTAGGGTCTGCTGTGTGTAAAGAAATGTAAGGGTTATTAACTGCTGTAAAAGCTACCCCATTGAGTGTTTCGTTTAGAAGGGCTACTTCTAAATAATCTGACATATTAGCCATTGTTGTTTACCTCGTAGTTGTTGTTATAGACATTGGATGAGCAGGAAATTCCCCCTCATCATCTGATTTACTTAAAGATTGAACACCTCTGTCGTACATTGCTGACCAAGTTGCTAATCTTTCATCATTCATCAAGAAAGGCTCTGCTTCACCAAGTGCTGCGTAAAGCAGTAAATCAGGTGTATTTGCTAACCAGAGGTTTGATGAAACTGTTGAGCTCATATATGGTGGTTTCACATAATAGAGCATTTGTATTGTATCTGTTGAAGAACCAATCGGAGCAAATCTAAACTCGCTACCTAATGCAGTATAAAAAGAAGGTAACCCTGATGTTGATGCTCTTGTATTTCTAAAGAAATTACTAGGTGATTGGAATGTAACAGTTTGTATAGGATCGCTAGAAGATATATGTATATCTTTCATAGCTAAAAAATCTGCTGGTATTTCTACTGTTCCATTAGTAGAGTCAATAGTAGTTGTTGCTATTTGTAACATTTGTCTTATACGCAAATCTCTACTTAATCTATCTTCTGCTAACCTAATAAATTCAGGTATAGATGCAGTTAGATCACTACGAGCTAAATAATTAGCTATTGTAGTTTGTAGTGTTGCGTAATCAGTAAAAAATGCCATTTAGATTCTGCCCTGTTTTGTTCTAAAAAATCTGTTTTCTGGGTCATTTAACCACTTAGAAAAAGCCTTTTGGTCTAATACATGATGCCCTCTCATGATGCCTTGTTGATTTAGTTTATCTACAACTGTCATAGGTAGAGACGCTATTTTGTTACCAAGAGGTTCATCACTCCATTTTGTTGAGCTGTTGTTATATTCTATTTTGTTTCTTTCAATAATATCACTTACATCTTGCACAACTTCTATAACTTTTCCATCAGAAGTATCATGTGCTTTGTAATTTCTGTATTCTAATTTTTTTAAATAATCGTTATATTTTCCCATATTAATCCTTAATAATACTGCCCACCGAAGTGGGCAACATTAATTTTTATTACGCTACTAATAAGTCAGCAACAATACCATGTGCTTTCTCGTTAGATACTTGTAGAGTGTACTCAACAAGCATTTGATGCTTTTCACTATCACCAGTTTTAGCCAATAAATTTGATTGAAATGGTCGTAGTGTAGCAATAGATGCCATAGTTGGGTCAAGCAATAATGCTTGTTCACCGCCACCAGTTCCACCATCAGGAGTCATAAATCTGTCAGGTACAACAGATAAAGTACCAAAGTCTGATAAATAGACATCAGCAGCACCAATAATAGTTGTTTGTTTAGCAGCAGGTGCCATGAAACGCTGTTCTGCAATACCTGCAAATGCTGATACTGCTTGTTTTTGTGTTGGTGGTACAACTAATAAAGTTGGATTACCGCCATTTTCAAAACATGATTTAACTGCTGCTTTTAGTTTATCTTCGCCAAAAGCAAGATAGTTACCAGAACCAGCTGAAGTACGAACTGCTGTACCATTACCACCTACTGGACCTGCTGGAGAACCTGCTGTTGCTTCTGTAACAAAGTTAGTTAATAACCATGTTTGGATAGAACCAAGTAGTCTAGCTACTGATGCACTACCAGCATTTTGAGCTACATTTCCAAGAATAGTTTTTTCCATATCTCGTTTTAGCTCTTGTCCTGCTTTAGCTAATTGGTAAGCTGTTTCTGTCTTACGACCAGCTTTATCAACTGCATCAAGAGTTCCAGAGATGTGTACTGTTTTACCTTGAATTTGTGTTCTGTTACCTACACGAGTTGTAGGAGTATCAGAAGCACCAGCTGCATCATCACCTTCTTTTAAACCTGCTGCTGAAGCTGCTAATAGTGTATCTGTCTGCCATTCATGGTATGTTGCTGTTGCTTTTGTTTTACCAATAGATGAAACTACTGGTGTTTCGGTTGGTGCAATGTTGTAGATTGTGTTACTTAAATCTTCCCTTTGCCCAATCGCTGTAAAAGTTCTAAATTCTGCCATTGTTATTTTTCCTTACATTAAGTTTTCAAAAATAGCTGCTGCATCTCTGGCTGAACCAGTTTGCTGCAACCTTTGCATTTGTTTTTTAGTTCTATCTGTTGCATTTTGTTTTACTTTTGCTCCACCCTTCACCATTTTTGGTGCTTTTGCAACTTTCTTCTTTACACCTGATTTAGATGATTGAAGTTTGTCCCATTGTGCAGCTTTATGTAAAACTAGAACATGGCGTGAATCATAGACAGAAGATAATTCTTCATCTGTGAAACCAACCTTTTTTCCATAGTTGCGAATCTCATTTCTGATCTGTTCGCCTTTGGTTTTGTCTGAAAACTCTGGCAAGGATTGTGTCAGTTTTTGTGCTTCTTGTTCTACAAACTTTTGCATTTCATCTGATCTTACTGCGTTTTGCTCTTGAGCAAGGCGTTCTCGTTCAGATTGCACTTGTTGTAACTGTTCTTTCTTTTCGGTCATTTCTGCGACCTTAACTGCATATCCTATTGGGTCGTTCTCTTTCATAGCTGTTAAATCTTCTGGACTGTCATTACTGCCAACCAAAAATTCTTCAACTGCTTGAAGTCGTTGAGCATAATCATCCCTAACTTTTCTAGCTTCAATAATAGCTTTAGCTTCTTGTTCTATAACTTTACGCTGTTCAGCTACTTCTTGAGTCTTTTTAGTATAATCAGAGCCAAGTTGATAAGATTTTTTAAGTTCATCAAGGGTAACTTCTTTTTCTTCACCTGCTGCTTTTACTGTGAAAGTTTGTTCTTCCTCAACTACTTCTTCATCTTCAATCTCGGATTCATCTTCAGTTTCTTCTTCAGCTTCTTCAACTTCTTCAGTTTCTTCAGCTTCAAATTCAACCTCTGCTTCTTCTACTTCTGCTTCTTGTGTATCTTCTTCCTTTTCAGTTGGTTGCTCTTTCGAGTCCTCTGGTGTGGACAACATACCTTCAAATGCAGATGCTGCTTCTGATATTGTTAGGTCTGACCCACTTTCCATTGAATCGGAAGTCATGGTTTCTTCACTCATTGTATTTCCTTAATCGCCATCTAGGTGTGGCATTACCATACAGGCTAAATGCCTATAATATTGTCCATGATTTATCCTTAATCTTGTCGCTATCTACGACTGATTGAAGTCTAGTCATCATGTTATCTATTGCTTTAATCCTGTGATAAGCTCTTTCTCTTATAGCTACATCCTCTGGATTAGAGTTTTCTATTTCTGCATAACACTCTTTAGTCATATCTTTTATTTCATCAAGAAATGATTGAGTATTTAATACACTATTAATTTCAGCTTTTTTATCCATTACATTCCTGCAATGTTATTAATCTTGTCTAAAGCATTTATAAGTTCTTTAGATTGAGATACATCATTTTTTGCACTATCATTCTGTGCTTTTTGCATTAGCTCCATTTCTTTTAAAGCCATTTCTTTTTCAAACTGTATTTCTTTTTGTTGTAGCTCAAGCATTTCTTTTTGCACTTTAAGTTCAAGCTCTTGTTTGTCCATTTCTAATTGTGCCATTTTAGACTGCATCTGCATTTCAGCTTTTTCTTTTTCTACTTGTGCAAGTATTTTAGCTGCTTCAGTATTAGGGTCAGTCTGTGGACTTTCTGCTTGTTGTTGTGCTAGTTGGTCTGACTGTTCTTGAGATATATCTTTTAAGAATCCAGACTCATCTTTAAATCCTGCCATGTTTACAAATTTAGCTAATGTATCTCTGTATTGTTTAAGACTTACTAATGGGTTGCTAAGACCATATTGTGTCAGCATCTGCTCTTGTTTATCTAGAACCATTTGCATAACACTTAATTGTTCTGATTTACTACCAGTACCTAATCCAACATTAACAGTTACATTGTATTCTGTATTCCACTCTCTAGGATTCATAGGTACAAATTTATTATTAACTTTAATAATTCTTTCTTTGTTTTGATATTTACATACGAGTTGTAAGATACCCTTCATTAAAGATGAAACTCCAGTATCAGCAAAGATACGAGCTATCAATTCTATTTTTCCACCTGCTGCACTTGACATAGCAGCGACTGCTGTAGCTGTTACATTCTGTAATATGTTAGGGTCTAATCCTTGTGATGCTTCGCTAACGCCAGTTCTTTTAGCTTGTATAGAGTCTAAATACTCAAGCATAGGGAATGATTGTCCAGCACTAGATTGGACTGTAAGTGGAACTAAAGCATTAGGATTCTTAATTCTAATAACACCACCTGCTGTAGATGTAAGTAAGTCATCAAGATTAACTTGACCCTCAACTGCACCAACACGATAGTTATTAGTTAGGTATAAATTGTCTAACATTTGTCTAGTAATAGTAGACTTAATTAATTGTAAATCCATTGTACGATCAGCTAATGATTCACCAAAGAACTTATGTGGTATTGGGAAAGGGCATATAGAGTGAAATGGTTGATAATCACATTCTTCGTGCATAAGCACTTTGTTGTCTGCGTAACAAACTCTATGTCTTTCTGCTATACCATCACCATCTAAGTCAGAACGAATATAACATTCATAATATTCAATTCGCTCCATACTTTCATCTTCAGTATTATTTGTATTAAAAGGTTCTTCACCACTTCCATATCTGGCAACTCTTTCTGGAGTAAAATCTAATGTATCACCCATAGATAATTCTGCTACAACATCCTTATCGTAACCCATAGCAATTAAATCACTACGAGTAACTAAACTTCTTTGTGCAACAAAATCTGCATCTTCAATGTTAATAGCTCTTTTATCAATTAAAAATTCTTCTGGAGCAACTGATTCAATTTTAACTTTAGATGAGTCTTTAGTTCTTTTGCATTTAATATTGTAATAAGTATTAACAATAGGTTCTACATCCATCATTAATGTTTCGCCCATATCATTAATTAAAGGCTGTCCTGTTTCTGGATTTATTGCTGGTTGTGGCTCTTGCTCTATAACTTCTTCTACAACTTCTTGAGAAACTATTTCTACTTCTTCGTCTTGCATAATCATTGCAAGTTCGTCTTCAGTTAGATTTTCATATTTTTCTTTTGTTACATCTTTCTTGTCATCCCAATATGCTTTTAGTACACCAACTTTTTGACAAAGAGCATCCCACATCATGTCATGCAGCAATTCAATTCCATTGTTATCTTTATAAAAAATGTGGTTCACATAGGATGTTGCCTGTTCTGCCATTTCGCCATCGCCTTCGTTTGTTGGCTCGAATACAACAGCGTTTTGAGATTGAGTAAAGACTTTCATTAGTTGTGGTAATGCACCATCAACTGCTTCTGCAACTTCTGCTGTTACAATTTGACTACGACCCTCGACCTCGTTACCATAAACTTCCCTCATATAATACGAGAGACTTCTTTGTCTTGATAGAGAAGTTTCAGTTGAAATAAAGCCTAATGAGTCATCAATGTGTGATTCAACAATATTTACTAATTCTCGGTTATCATCAGAATCTTTATTCATCATTTTTTTATCGTATGCCATTTATACTATCCATTGTTTATTAATTTCAAGAGGTTTATCCCATCCATTATCTGTTTCGTTTAATCCTACTGCCAGGTATCTAAATGAATCAGCAGCATGACTTGTAAAATCATGTAAAGGCTTATCAAAAAATACATCTCGTTTTTCATCATAAGTTCTACGATAATTCCTTAATAGATCAACTGCATCTTTAACTTTCGTATTGAACCAACATCTTGGCAACATTCTGCGTACAGCTTGTATGCCATCATCTATTCCTAGCTTTGGTACAACTCTGCAATTTAATCCAGCTTCTTCTAATACTTCAAGTCTGGACTTTCCTGTTCCTAATTCTCTTACTTGTATATCATGAGGGAGTAGCTGTTCTGCTGTATCGTATCGGTTGTCTCTTAACCAATTAATATAATAATCTAGTCCCTGACCATGATTCTCTAAAAAATCTATAATGTGTATTTCTTGTCCTGCTGATTGTGCCACAAATAGTGCACTGCTATCACCCATACCTAAATCCCATGAAACAAATGTTTTGCAAATATCATCACGAATTACACTATCGTTTATCTGTTGCTTAAACTCTAAATCATTTATAAGGCTACCATAATAAGCACCCTCTACTGGTGTGTGGAAGTTTACCTCAAACTCTTGTGAGTATTTATCCTCACCCATTTCTTTAAGTGCTGCATCTAATTCTTCCTGGTCTACTAATCCAGTTTCACTAGCTTTAAACTCTAATAGCTTCCAACTGTCTTTGCCAGTTGCTGCTTTATCTCTTAATGTAGCAAAATGGTTTCTACCTTTAGGAGTTCCTATAAAAAGAACTTTACCTTTTCTGTCTGCAATAGCAGGTCTTATAATCTCACTAAATAGACTTGGGTTAATCTGTGCGTATTCGTCAATACAAACCAAATCAAAATACTGCCCTCTTAAAGCATCAATATTATCGCATCCAAAAAGAGATATTCTGCGACCCATAAAGTCTGATCTTAACTCTGCAATATTATTTATAGCTTTTAATGGTCTTGTATATTCAGTAAGTATATCCCAAGCTACTCTTTTAGCTTGTGAATAAGTTGGAGCTAAATAAGCCATTCTTGGATTCTTTAACTCACAATTTAATGCACTATGTATTAATTGGTTAATAGCACCAACAGTCTTACCCATTCTTCGGTGAGCTACTATACAAACAAATCTGTTATCTTTTACAGCTTTGTGAATCTGTCTTTGAGGTTCTCTGGGTACATATCCAGTATTAATCGTTGTCATTGATTCCAGTAATAACCTTAATCATTAATGGTTCATCACTATCACCAGATATTTTAGATTCTTGGACCACTTTGCCATCAGTTCTATCTAGCACTTCTTTGATAGCATGGACATCACCATCTTCTGCTTTTGTTATTAAAGCATCAACTACTTTGTTAGCTCTTACAGCTTCATCTTGTATTAACTTGCGTTTAAGTGTATCTCCAAGCAACCTATTGATTTTGCTAGAGTTTGTATTTCCTTTATTTACCTCTGAACTGCGTTTAGCAGCTAACTCTTTTCTTTCTTCTTTGTCCATTGTTATGCAACTCCATTATGGGTCATTGCTCCGTAGTTAATTAAAAACCATATTTAAGCATCAACTGTGCCATGTAATCTCCATTGCGATTTTTACTATAATTTGCATTAAAGTTACTGTTATCAGTTAATTTATTATTATATCCTAAATTTAAACCAGTTCCATTGTCTGTATTTGTTACTGCTCCACTTATAGATCTGTTCTTGTCTAAATAATGTTGTAATAAAAGTTTTTTAGTGTTGTTATTTTTTAAGAAATCTAAAGATGTATCAGGTGTTAGATTAATGTTTCCTCTGTATTCATTTCCCCCACTAAAGTCTTTTTGAAAACTCAATCCACCTCTATCATTTTGATACCCAGCTTTTAATGTAGAGTTGTTAGCGTTATCTTTAAGATATTTGGTGTAAGCATTTCCACCTAAAAGCCCTGCATTTATATTTGCTTCCCTTCCATCTTGATCGTAAATAAGACTAGCATTTAAATTATCATTATCCTTGTATGATAATCCATATCTTGGGTCTACTGTGCTTTGTCCAAGAACTGCGTCTGCTCCAATTATGCTATCTATATAACCAGTTCCTACATCTGCTCTACTTGCTAGATTAGCTGTTGCTTCTGGTTTTGTGCCACGCATCATAGCTTCAAAATTTGGCAATAAATATTCTAATTCACCAAGAGGAGTATTTATATAATCAAATTCAGCCATTATATTTTACCATTTCTTACAAGACCAATATCCTGCACTTAATTTACTTTTCTTTTCATCACATTTATGTCTTGCTCTAAAAGACTTTTTTCTAGCTGGTTGGTCTTTTTTAATAGTCATATTAGCATCACCGAATCTTACTAATTTAATTGTAGTTCCTTCTTTAGCTAATACAGCAAACTTTTTAGTTTTAGTTCTAGCTCTTTTAGGCTTGTTGTAACCAGAAAATTTTTCACCTCTGTAATCAATAGCCATTATGATCTAGCTTTAGCTGTTTTAGACAACTCTTTATAATGCACTAATTTTTGTGAGGTTTTAGTATGGGTTTTATTTGTATGCAAACTGCCATTAGGCATTGTGTGCATATTGCCCTTCCATTCTTTACCATCTTTAGTGTAGTGTTTTACGCCTTTCATAATTTATCCCATTGCATATTTTTTAGCTTTGTTTGATGATTTTACTTTAACACAAGAATCTTTGCCTTTTTTTGTTCCTGCAAATCTATAACCTTTCCAACAGGCTTTTCCATCTGCACCTTTTTTTTTGGCAGTCATACGCAATCACTCATAGCATCAAACCATCTTCTTAATTCTTCTAATTTGTTGTTTA
>Ga0208134_1000661_pt1 | contig 22333 bp, 46 predicted proteins | sample VirMetDEL_Mar_31_FD_184515 | JGI IMG/M metagenome (GOLD analysis project Ga0208134, IMG submission 184515) | Aqueous microbial communities from the Delaware River and Bay under freshwater to marine salinity gradient to study organic matter... | ecosystem: Environmental > Aquatic > Marine >... | reverse complement strand
TTGAGACCGAAGAGATGACCGACTGGGAGGTCGAGAAAACCTTCGGACTGTCGTTACCACCGGTGACGTCACCCGAGTATCCTGCTGAACTCTACTAAGAACAAGGAGTAGCGGGATGAAATACCGTGTTATCGGCTGCGGGGGTGTCACCCCGCTACTCTACCCCCCTGGCTGCGGTTGCCTGGGTCGTCTAGTGGGAGTGGCTCAATACAGCTTGCGGTTGGAAGTCGTCGGCTGCCGGGCCAATCATGGACTTTGGTGGTATGACAACCCGTTCCCGTATTCCACGGATGAACTCTTCTTTTACTGTGAGGGGGGTGACTGCTGGGCGGTGACAAAGCGAGACCCTAGCGAGCAAACCGTCATGACGAAACTTTATGCAAGGAGACCTGCTAATGATCATTAACTGCGGGGACAACTCCCCACTATTCTACTTTCCGAGCTGCAGTTGTCTGGGCCGTGTGCAGAAGCTTCGTCAGTACTCGATGAACCTCACGGTCTTTGGTCTCATAACTGGTAACCGCTTTAAGTGCCTCGAGAAGCCAATACGGTTCGCCACGAGTGAGAGCTATCTTTACTGCGAAGCGGGTCACAGATGGAGGATCACGCGGCGAGATCTTGAGGAGCAGGTTCTTGCTCTGGAACAAAGGGGATAACCAATGAAGAAAATGATTATCGACTATGTCGAAGAGTCTCCGTTATTCTTTATAACAAGTACTTCCCACCTCGGTACGCTGGTCGAGTACGAGGGTGATAGCCTTGCATTCAGAGTAGTCGCCGTCGGTTATAGGTCTAAGACTCGTTTTCTCAAGAGGCCTTTTCTGAATAGTGTTGGCCGTCAGCCTCTGATCTGCGAACAGGGGTGGTCTTGGGTGGTGGAGTCGGTGAACTACTCGACAACAAGAATCACACTTGTGGAGCATGAGAGGGAGACGGGGCAATGGTAGTTAACTTTGGAAACGACGGTCCGTTGTTCTTCTACAAAGGGTCTTACGTAGGTCGAATAGTGGGTTCGAGACACGGTTGCTTAGCCCTTGTACCTCTTTTAGACGAACAAGGCCAGGTGATCTCTCGCCATCTTCGGCGGCAGCATCTGCTCTCTTTTGAAGAAGCAATGGTTTGTGTGCAAGGTCGACGATGGTTCATCGCGAAGATAGACTTTCGAAAGAGAAAGACTTTGTTGAAGGAAAAAGGAAAATGGAGATATACATCAAGGAGACTCAGCCGCTGGTTTACATCCCTCATGCTAAATTGGTGGTCAGGATACTGAGTACAACACACAATCAACTACAGGTCCGTATTGTCGGTATCACAACCCTTGAGCAAGACTACTTTAGGGACAAGAACGGCGAGACTACAACAAAACGCTTCGTCTGTGAGAGGGGTCATACCTGGGAAATAACAGAACGAGACGTCATTGCTCAGAGTCTCACTGTGGAGCCTGTTAGAGAGGTTGACGGACTGAGGGAGATAGAATAAGAATGAGAGGAAGAAAGAATGGGAAGAAGAAGTAAAGAGTTCAAGGTACCCTTTCCGGTGCTCATGAGGGGTACTACTACTCCTGTGATTGTGAAGTCTCTGCAGAGCGAGGACTATGATCAACATGGTCGTTTCATCAATGTGAGGATTATCTCTTCCAATGTTAGCGGACTACACCCTGAGCTTAATGAGGCTCTGGAGTTCTTCCAGGACATTGAAGGGGTCCGCTGGAGGTATCACAGTAAGCCGGGGGATCACTCAGTTCTCTGCAAGGAGGTTGTAGAGGAGGGAAAGAAGGGGGTTCCCTAGGGTCTCACCGGGGGTGGGTCCTCCCTCTTTATCGTTACCTGGTAGAAAGCCAATGAAATCAAGGAGATTAAAGATGGCAAAAAGTTGTCCAGTAGCGGCTGAACTTTTCAAGAACCAGAAGCTCATCCAGATGCGCGATGCACCCCACTTCGCATTCCTAGTTGATCCTAGTAGGATCGTCGCTTTTCTCCCAAACGACAAAAGTAGAGTGTTTTTCATTGGCGACTTCCAATACATGCCGCTGAATATCGTACCGACCAGATGGTCTTCAGTAAACGACTGGTTCTTTCCTAATTGCTTATCTGAAGGGGGGCACATAATACAGATCGTCCCCTCTGAAGCCTTGGCCATTGCCGAGAAGGCGGGAGTTGCCCTCCCACACCGAAAAGACCTGGCCGCGAGCTTCTTGGATGCCTGCCGGGATAATAGATCAGTGTTTGGCTAGTGTAACAAAACAGGGGAGGGCTTCGGTCCTCCTCTCTACCTCTTGGATTTTTTTATCATTTTAGAAGAAGGAAGTAGACTGAGCAACCTTAGCCTTGCTGTTTGAGATTGGCCAGTTGAACTCAACGATATACCGGAGACCATCGGTGAAGTGTTCAATGTTGCCGCTCTTGTCAATCATTGCCGTCTCAGGTCGGTTCTCGAGCCAAACAGTTCGCTCAATACTGTTGATGACACCCTTACAGCGTGGGTGAATAAGAAGATCAACGTCTCCGTTAGCGTTAAGTAGCTTACGGTTCACCGCAGCAACAGAGTCAACAATCGGGGGAGCCTTCTTCTTTGCCATCACCTGAAAACCAGCCTCCCTGAGAATAGAGAAGTCGGTAACACCAATTGGTGCGCTTGTCTTACGAGCCTTACCTGACGGGTCGGGGAAGCAGACGATTTTCTTTCCTGGGTACTTGGCCTTAATAACTCTAGCCAGTTCCTCAGTGTTTGCTGACCCTTGGTGCTCGTCTAGACAATGGAGCTGGTCTCCGCGAATAGCATGAAAACTAGTTGCGTTCATCATGATGTTAAAGTCGATGGCCGCATAAACTGTCTCGTCTTCCTCAAAATCAGGGAGGTCTGGGTCAACATGGGTCTTCCGGTCGAAGGTGTAGAACACATTCAGACCTGAGTCCTCAAAGCTGGCCAGATATTCGCGAGCAAACTTAATCGGATCACTATGCTTACGGGCAAGTTCAATCTCATCTTGAGACAACAAAGGAGAGTCTTTATATGTATAATAGAATGTTTTCCATCTGGTGTCAATGTGCTCTCTTTGCGCTAGGTCATAGAAAAAGTCTTTACCCATCGGAGTCGAGGGAATCAGAGCCCGACCTGGACTTGGAGCCCCAACCAGCCGTGCCTGCTTTGGCGACCAACGTGTCACCATCGTCGGCTCAATCACCGACTCCCAAGCGTCTTTATGAGACCCACCGGGCACCGACCAAGAGGGCATCTCATCGGCCACCACAAAATACTGCCCGGTCCCTCGGAGTCGCGCGTAAGCGTCGGCGGACCAAGCCCTGACTTCAGTGCCGTTAGGAAACCAAAACTTACCTGCGGACCGGGAGTGCTTCGAACAACGGGACTCAAGACCGAACTGATAAGCAAGTAGCGGCCAGTAAATATCAGTGACCTGAGTATGGGTACCGCAAAGTAGGGCTATGTTCTTGTTAGGGACTGAAGCGTCTAGCTGCTCTAGTTCATTAATTGCGAGAGAGACAGCAGCGCCTGAAAGAAAAGACTTGCCGAGTCCCCGAGAGCCCACCACAGTTGAAAACTTCATCTGGTAGTCATTGTCCTTGATGAACAAATGCCTGATAACCTCAGACTGGGCGGGATGTAATCTAATATCTGGCATAAGGATCCTATATGTCGAGCTACACGAAAAAAGAAATAGTTGATGAGCTGATAGAGACCTTCCCAGAGTTGACTAGGGATGGCGCTATCATGCTTGTTAATGAGGTTGTAGCAGGCCTCATCAAGGCGGTGGAACGTGGTGACGATGTAGTACTTAACGGGTTGTTTTCCATTGGGTACACCGTCAGAAGTCGAACCAGTGGTTACTTTGGGCAAAAATCAGGAGCTAACGAGCCTGTACCAACTAAGGTGGCAAAGGTTAGAGTAGCGGAAGCTCTCAGAACTCAAATCAGGGAGTTACCTATCTCTCCTGAAGAGATGGAAGAATGGGAAGCACAGCGGGAGTACAATCGAAAACGCCGTGCCTCTTTTATGTATGAAAGGAACTCGAATGACGACTGAAAAAACAGAGTGGGGACCCTGGATCGACCACGATCTTTCTGGCTGTCCTGTAGACGACGGCTTCATTCTTGAGCTAGAGTTCAAGGACGACAAAGGCGATGACTTTGCCGGAGTAGTGCACATGGGCCGTGACTACGAAGTTGTAACCTGGAATATCTTGGACAAGAATTGTACCTTTATCCTCGAAAAGTGGGGACGACGGATCGGCATCTTGCGTTATCGCGTGAAGAAACCGAAAGCACTTCAGGAGCTTCTGAACATCAAGGTTGAGAAGCCTAACGAGTTACTACTTTGTTAATAAGAGAGGGAGCCAAAAGGCCCCCTACGTCAAGCCAAGAAGGCTTTGATCTTATTTGCGAGGCTCCCCCCATTCGGGCGGGCCTTCAGCATCTCTGTGACTCGTTCTAGAGCCGCAGTATCTGGGTCAACTTTGACTGTCTTCTTGACTGTCTCTTTGACCGGTTCATCTTTATTGGTTGGTTCGTCCATTATAGTACTCCAATGTATTGGAGGGCAAAGTAGCCTCCAAGGGCAAAAAGGCCACCTTGAACAAGGCTGCCAATTACGTAGCCGAGAGCGGCTCCTAGTGCTTCAGGGATTGTCATCATCGGTTTTATCCTCCGTGGATAGAATTATTCGAATAGGATCTCTAGAATCCTCGTGCTCAACCGTCGTTATCGGTGCCTTGCCATAACGGTAAGGGAGCAGGACTTCTAGAATCCGGGTTCGTAGAGCTTTTAGTTTTTCAATGTAGGACCAACGAGGGGACGAAGAAGTTCGTTCCTCCATGATCATACGGTTTAAATCTTCTAGCTCTCGGATCAATTCGTCGATTGGGTCGAAGTCGAGTTCGCGTAACTTGTCAGTCGCAACCCGGTGGTTCTTCAACCCTGAGCTTTTTTGGACCATTGCTATCGCCTTTCTCGCTTCTAATGAAAACTTAGGTTTGTTAGTGGATACGAATTTCTTTTGAGTCGGATGAAACCCCCGACTGAACGGATGCTTTTTCCTCATGAGTTAATTCTCTTACCTTATTGTGGAAATAGTTTGTGTAATTCATAATGAATCTCCTTCTTTAACGTTACCTGGTAAAAAACAAGGAAATACACGATATGTTTAGACTTTACTCCCACGAGGGCTTGTGCTGCGGTTGCTCTCAAGTGAAGGTGCTCTCCGCCCGTGATGGCCTCAACGATCTTGGACTGGCCCTCCAGACAATAGAAGCCTCGGCGGCAACTCGAGGGAACTTCGTGTTCTCTAAGGCCCTCCGGATCCCAACAACTTCTCTCCTGGTTGCTAGGAACGTTGCTGAGGTCTTGAGAGGTAAGGGCTGGCCCTACTCGGTTGCCCGAAGAGGTAGGGGGCCTGGTGGAGTCGTGGTGACTTCTCCCGTCACCGCGCGAGCCGGGATCCACCAAGCGCAAGCTCCGTCTCAGAGGAACCTACCGGGGCGGCTGGCGCGTCGTGGTAACACGCTGTACCGCTTCAGATCAAACGCGGACTTCTCAGAGGACTTTGAAGAGATGCGGCAGAACAACAGGGAAGCAGTTTTGACAACCGACCAGTTGACTTACTGTGGAGACCCCCTGAGGAGAGCAGGGATGGCTGTCTTCTTCGCGTGGAGGAACCGCAACACTGGTAGGGTATGTAACTGGATTGTACCCACCGATTCAATTGTAGAAATTTGGCGTCCACAGGAGAGACATGATGGTTGATAAAGAGTTTCTTTACAAAGGAGTAGCTGTAAACCTCCGAGCAGCCTTCGAAAACAACGGTCAAGTGGTGGCGGTTATTCAGTCAACGGCAAACCGAAGTCTCAACCTTGTTGACATGAACGATTTGCGAGAACCTGGTTATACCGCTAACTGTGTCCTTCGATTTGTTGAAGACCCCACTGGCAGGATCTCACTCGAGATTGAAGGAACCAATTTGACGGTGCTTAACCAACCGGACGTGGCAAGTGAGAGGTTGATACCAAAATGAGAGCAGGCGACTTTGTATTCAAGAGCTACATGGGGCTAGATACCTACTTTGCTAACAGGAAAGCCTCAAATCTACCGAAGCCAGCAGTGAAGATCTTATTCATCAAGGGTGACAAGATCGTCGTTGAAAGCCAAGAAACAGAATCAGTAACTGTACAAAACAAGCAGGAGTTCTCTAAACATGAAAAAGTTCTCGCGGGTAGCGTTCAAGTCTACCGAAACGAGAGAGGCGAAAAGGTTGCAGCTCTTTTTCCGGTCGGTCATCAAGGGCCTCCGGAAGTCGATCAATCATTTCGATTTGTTACTCTTCGATCTAAACTCGAAAACGATCAAATCGACTTCTTTACAGAACACGTTATTGAGTAGGACAGTGAAGTACGACGTTCGAAACGGAAACTCCCCAACGATAAGGATGGGCTAATGTATATTTTTGTTTATGGCACCCTGAAGCAAGGCTTCGGAAATCACCGCTTTCTGCTTGAGGCGGAATTCATCGGAGCAGCAACAACCGACCGGGAGTACTTTCTCTCAGACTGTGGCTTTCCCTTTGCCTCTGAAACGGGTAGCCAGACGCTTCAGGTAGTCGGTGAGGTCTACCGCGTAGACGATCCTCAGATCGCTAACCGAGTGGACCAGCTTGAGGGCCACCCGACCTTCTACGAGCGCAAACAGGTGCCCGTAACCATTAAGGCCAGTGGGGTTCAGATACCTGACTGTTGGATGTATCTGGTACCGGAAGAGACGGCCTCACGATATCCTGCTTGCCCCATCATCAAAGACCACTATCATTGGAGACCTCATGAACATATTCGTAAGCCATCACTCGCCGATACAGTCAGCGCTTTTTCTTGACGATAAACGTGCTAATCAGATGGTGAGGGAATCGGGTCAGTTGCTCTCTACAGCTATTAGAGAGAAGACTGTCTACCCGCCTGAGGGGCTCTATGAGTCCTTCAACCCCAACCACCCTTGTGCTGTTTGGGCACGCTCTGCACCAGCTAGGTTCGCTTGGCTGATGCAACACATGGATGCGTTACTAAAACGCTCCCGACCAGAGGTTCATCTCCGAGCGAGGGAAGTCCTTCAGGTCACCAGCACCTGGTTTAAGGCCAACTATTTCAAATTTCCGAGAGATGGCCTTCTACCCTTCAACAACTCCGCAGCTAACAAGTCTCTCGGCGTCGATTTTACGAGAGTCGATAACACTGTGTTGGCCTATCGCACTTACCTGAACTACCGCTGGGCTCACGATGAAGTCACCCCTACGTGGAAGACAGGTCAAAAACCCGATTGGTTTCGGGACTTAGGAAGGAAAAACTGATGCAAGGTACAGAATTAGTTGTGGGTGCTGAGCTCAGAGAGGGTGACGTAATCATAACCTCTTCATCAATTGCCAATCGCTCTGGTACCTACGCGACTGTTTACAGCTTGACCGGCGGTAATCTCTTTTACAAAGACTGTAGCCTTAGCGTGCTCAGTGACAGCAAATTTCAGCGTCTGCTGAGAGATCCCGAGTGGTCTCCCACAAGCAATGAAAAGCCCTGGATGTTCCTCAGGGGATCGGAGAGGGAGAAGCTTCACACCTTTTCCAAGAAACATGGGTTCCTGCTGAGGCTGTCAAAACGTGGGGCTTGGGATAAGGTAACAACCTTTGGCTGGTCCAACCCCAACGAGTCAGCGATCTTTCGCACCGCAGAAGTCAGAGAGGTCGAAACACTGCTTTACGTTGGGAAGACAGGCACAGTCAGCTCCATGATCAGTCCAGGGTGCAAGATCATCAAAGTCTCTGTCGAAACCACTAATGGGGCTCTCGCGCCCGGTAACGTGAAGATCAAACTTAAGTGAGGAAAAGCTATGCAATTTTTAATGACTCTAGCTACGTGGGCCGCTCTTGCGGTTCCCGTTTCCGACAAAGATTACAGCAATGTTGCTGAAGTCTGCAGGGCCGTAGAGGCTATAACTGAGAGGAGGTATCATTGTTGGTCAAAGGAACGTGAAAAAGAGGGGCTTGCCTACTGGGCATGTCGTTTGAGTTCAGCAATAAAGGGCGACCACGGTGGTCGTCACTGCTGGGTAAAACTTAAGAAGTAAAGGAAAACAATGGATCTACTGGTAATCGTCGCACTTCTTTGCGTAATTCGTTATTCGAATACACCAAAGACAAGCCGTCGTAAGTAGATCTATTTAGCAGACCAAAAGAGCACCGCAAGGTGAAAGCTCAGAAAGGACTGATAGATTGAAGAATAAGAAAAAAGAGCAGGAGGACGACAATCTTGGGTTCTCATCAATGGTTCGGCAGTTAGATGAGAAGTGGGGACACACCTACGAAGACCCCGCACCAGGTAACGATAAAGCAGAAACGACAGAGGAGGATGTTATTGAGTCTCGTACTTGAGCGATTAATTACCGACCTAGAAGAGCGGCAAGAGTCGTTGAGAGCAGACAGGCACACCCACACTGTTTATCTCAAGGAACATGACGCTAGAGAAATCATTCTCAACTCGTTTGCCACGGTGCTGAAGGCAATCGAGAGAAAAGCCACACTGGTGGACATGTCGGTCAGCGTTGGCCGAAGAATCATGCAACAGCTGAGGCTACCAAGAAACTCCATTAGAGCTTGCCACACAGGGTGGTTTGTTCTAGTATCCTACATAGAGGCGGGTCTGATTGAGCATCGACTTCAGCACGTCAAGACTAAACGAAACAGGACTTCCAAGTACTTGACCTACCAGATATTGGTCAAGGACAAGAAGGCCCTGATGGAACTGTGGGATCAAATTGTTGAGGAAGAAAATATTGACCTCTTCCCCTCCAACGTTCCTCCTGCCCCTTGGGTTAGTGGGATGCACGAAACCGGAATTGGTATCGTGAAAAAGTCTCGTCCAGGTATCATCAAAGGGTTCAGCCCGGAGAAACAGCCTATTGTTTTCAATATGTTAAACAAGCTTGGACAGACGGCCTGGATGGTTAACAAGCCAATGTTCGAGGTCATAGAGTACTTCATCAACAACGAGCTAGACGACAATCCTCTGAAATTCACAAGCGAGGAGAACCAACAACGACGTGAGTCATTGTACATAGAGACTAGCAGTGTCTATCGTCTAGCAAAGAAACATCTAGAGACAAACTTCTACCACCTGTACAACACAGATTTCAGGGGTCGAGTTTACTGCAACACAGCGTTGTAAAGGCGTTGTATAAACCTCGTGAATTCGGTGGACATCTGTGCCAGGCAGACAATACCGAGCCAAGCCCTGACGGGAAGGTGTAGAGACTATTATGTAGAGCCAAGTGGTTCGAAGCGCGAGGCACCAATTTGGTGATGATATAGTCCGATCTGCATGGTGACATGCAGCAGTTATGGAGAAAAAATGCAAGAAAAATGGCATGCTGTTTCGGAAAAGGGCAAAACATTCAGACATCTCCACAAACGGCTGAGAGCTAACGATCCTCAGTGAACATAATGTTTTTCACGAGCAAGCTAGTGACACCGCCAAGGGCTTGTTACTACTAGCGAAAGGAGACGAGATAGGCGAAGACGGTTTTTACTGGCTGTTAGTTCAGGCAGCTAACTGCTTCGGTAACGACAAGATATCTCTAGATGACAGAGCTGAATGGGCACTCAACAAACATGAAGAGTTCCTTAGTTATGCTCAGGACCCCTACAACAATACTGGGTGGTTCAAGGCTGACAAACCCTTTGTCTTCCTAGCGACGTGTATGGAGTTAAACCTCCTTGCAGACTGGGTTGCCAAGGGTAACGAACAAGAAACTTTCATGTCGTGTCTTCCTGTTGCGCTTGACGGATCCAACAACGGTTCGCAGCACCTAGCAGCAATGGCACGTGATGAGCAGCTAGCACCTTACGTCAATCTTGTACCTCTCGATACTCCCGGAGATCTCTACGCCTACGTAGGGAAGTTGCTCTGGGACGAACTAGAGATGCTGGAGATGAGGCTACCTGCAGCGGTCTTTTCAAGGCTTGATAACGTTCTTGAAGAGACTACTAGGCTTCAGACAAACTACGACACAGCTCCAAGGGGCTCCGAGAAGAAGGCTAACGCCTGGGAGGCTGTACAGACCTATCGAAACAATAACAGGGTCCTCAGAGAGGCTCTTTTTCCAGCGTATTGGCGGAGGATTAAAGATCCCAAGCTTATACGGAAGATTGTTAAACGAGGGGTAATGACGTTGTCCTACGGGGCTACGCCCTTCGGAATGGGTCAACAAATCTGGGATGACACTCGAGATATGAACGAGTATCTAGGGTTGCAAGAAAAGCTCTGGTCAAACCAGTTGGGGGCTCTGCTTCACAAGGTCTCTCGGAAGAGACTCAACAAGCTAGGGTCCATGCTGCAGTTGTTTGAGACTGTAGCAGATAGGTTTAACGAGAGAGAAGAACACATTGAGTGGTTGACACCGTTCACTAACTTCCCTGTTGTTCAGAACTATCGTAAACCCACTGTAGCAAGAACTAAGCTGTCCTACGCTGGGCAGTCAATGAACATACAGCTAGAAGACTGGGACAACTCTGTCCTGTCTAAGGACTCCCAACGACTAGGGGCTTCCCCAAATCTAGTACACAGCTTCGATGCCTGTCACCTGATGTTGACGGCAGATGGTTGTGATTTCCCTCTGTCCTTGTGTCACGATTCTTTTGGCGCAACGGCGGGGAACATCTCTACACTCTTCCGAGTGGTTAGAGAGAAGTTTGTCGAGTTCTATGAAGCGGAGCCTCTTGAAGATGTTCTGGGACAACTCGACTGTTTAGACCTTGCTCCAAAGAAGGGCGAGTTGGATATAAAAAAAGTGTTAGAGAGCGATTTTGCGTTCTCGTAGGAGACTAAAAGTTATGGCTATTTTGAAAAATGTAGAGATCCACTGGGTAAAATGTAATCCTGAGCAACCGCAGCGCTTCCAAAACAAGGCAGACGCACCGGCTAAGTGGAGTGTACAGATCCGAACAAGCGACAAGGCCACGAAGAACGAGTGGGAGAAAGAGTACGGGATGTCAATGAAGGTGGTCGACGACGATGACGGCATCTACTACAAGACTTCCCTGAGCCGTTATGCTTTCTCAGCCGCCAAGGGTGGTGGTGAAGACGATAGCAGGCCCAACAAGCCAGTTAACGTGATTCTTGCTAATGGCGAGGCTATCGACCCTGACACCGTGGGTAACGGTTCAATCGCTAACATCTCGATGTTTGTGAAAGACGACAAGTCAGCCCGGACGCTGAAGGGTATTCAGGTGACAAAACTCATCAAGTTTGAGCCTCGTGCAGACGAGGATGAATTCGAGTTGACTGATGACTTCGAAATCATTGAAGACGCGGAGGGCAACGACGACCCTTATTGATAACTAACAGGAGAAACCATAAGGATGGCAAGGCACTTCTTAGCTAAATACCGCAAAGGGTACGACCCAGAAGCGGTAATAGTCGTCGGTAAAGTTGACTTAGTTAACAGCACCGTGACCAGCCCCCGCGGTGATACTCGACACTTTGACGTTGTAACCCACGACGGTTGCTACCTCGTCTTTGCTCTAGGGGAGAATTCCTAGTGGTAGACAAGTGGTCACCTCGAAGCCACATCGAAGGTTTGCGAACGCCTACATAACTAGATGGGCCCTTCGGGGCCTATCCAACCCATTTGGAGATGAAATGAAATATAGTATTCCGGGGTTCTTCCCCTTGTTGTTCCTCGTCTTTCTAACCCTCAAGTTGACCGAGCATATCAGCTGGTCGTGGTGGTGGGTAACCGCACCGCTCTGGGGTCCTCCGACGCTGACTCTTTCTGTGGCTGCCGTCCTCATGGTCATTGCACAGGTTAAGGTCAAATGATAGCTGAGCTTATCCTCGCCGCAACGGTCTCAACAGTCGCCCCTGATAAGGTCACTTGGAGTGACAGCTGGGCAAAGAACCAAGCAGTCAGCTACGTCCACCTACATGAGCCAACAAGCCCCGACGCTGTTGCTACTGTAACTTTCGCAAATGAGTTAGTCCACACAGGAGACGCTGAATTTGATCTAGAGTTTGAAGGAATCAAGGTGTCGTTCCTGATGCACTTTGATATGGACAGCGAGGGCCGTGAAAGGCTGGAAGTTTTTCCACCAGACGGGTATATCGCTCGTCCAAGATACGTCGATGTGAAAGACAAAGAATCAGGATTTGTCGATATAATTCAATGGATTGGAGGGTAGCTTGCTACAGAAGTTTGATAACTGGGTGATCGTGGAATCACCTGACAAGTCACACCACAGGGTTCTTGCGGGATCTTCAGGTAGTTACCTTAATGGTGATTCCTGGAAACTGAATTCAGGGATCGCTGCCGTGACGTATGATGACCCTCACTTGTTCGTCAAGGGAGAGTCGGGTTCGGTATACCAGCTGAATAAAGATAGCGAGCTCGTCAGGATGAACATCGCAGGTGTTCTTTCACAGATAGTTGAAAAAGGCTGGAAACGAGTTGATGATGCTTTCGGTAAGTTGTTACCTGAGCTGGAAAAGAATGAGGGCGTCCTGCACAAAGATGCCTGCAAAGCTCTCCTATTGAGCAGTGAGGAAATTAGCTAATGAATATTTTTAGGCGCTACCTTAACTACCTAATGACTTGGCGACTCCACAGGCAAGCAATCAAACAGTTAAACAAAATGACTGACAGAGAGCTGAAAGACATTGGGTTGAATCGAAACGATATTGACCAGATGGTTTGGCTGGAGGATGATAAGAATGTCAGGGCAAAGAGGGGATGGGATGATGGGATGGACGGGTAGAATTATGAAGAGTCGTACCTTCGATATCACTGCAGTTTTTGTTCACCTGTGCATTGTCGTGGTGTTTTTAGCGTTGTTTGGCAGCGGCTTTATAAACGTTAGGGACTGACTGATGACAGTCGACAACCATGGGAGGTGTGTGCATTGTGACTTTGACCTGAATGGAGAGAGAATCTACACCCACTTCCTGAAAGAGTATGGAGGTGACTGGCAGAAGGCACTGGATGCTGCTTCTATGTACGGAGCAGACCCAGATAGAGGTAGGTTTGGTAAAGAGATTTATGTAAAGGGTTACGATACAGACGGGAATAAACTACCCCCTTACTTTCAATGCCCTGAGTGCGGAGAAAAGTGTTATCAAAAGGAGAAAGAATGACAGACTCAACGATAAACGTAATTGGAAATAAATACGACGGCGACAAGCCACGAGTAGACCTGGTGCCTCCGGAAAGTGTCATAGCTTCGGCTGTGGTCTTCACCTACGGAGCCAACAAGTACGCTGACCGTAACTGGGAAGGTGGTATGCGTTGGGGACGGGTCTTCGCGGCCTTGATGCGTCATGCTTGGGCCTTCTGGCGAGGGGAAGACAACGACCCTGAGTCGGGTTATCCTCACGTCTACCACATGCACGCTTGCACCGCAATGCTGGTGACTTACTGGGATCGGAAAGTCGGTGACGATGACCGCCCAGAGATCAAACCAGTTGAGTCGAAACAAATGGAGTTAGACCTACAATGACACTAAAGAGTCAAGTCGCTGAAGTGATCAGAGATACTCCCGGAACACCCGAGGAAGTTGCTGACGCTATACTCAAGTTCATGGCGGAAGAATACGATAGGCAAGTGGCTGAGGCTCTGGCCCCGTCGTTTGTTGAGGTGGCCGTATCGAACAGTACATAATCAAGATAAGCTACAACGGCTACAACGAGCTAGTAGTCCTTGACAACTTGTCAGGGAAACCAAAAGTGTTCAACAGCGAGCAAGAAGCCGAAAACTGGCGGCAGAGCGTGTGGCCAGAATCATCAAGAGTGGAGAGGTTCCATGGAAATGTCGACATCAAAGCCTGAATTCATCAAAAACTCCATCAAGGAGTTTGATATAGAGCACAAAAAAGGTGGACGTAGCAGTACAGAGTTGCTGGAATACCTTCAGAAGCTAATCCAAGACTTCTATGCTCAGAACCCTGAAGCCTCCGATGTGAGTTTCGAGATCGAGGGAGCTTTCCTCTACGTTTATTATAGGTATCCTATGACGGAAGAAGAAATCGAAAGTCACGAACGGTACACGAAGATCCGAGAGCTAGCCGAAGAAAAAGGTTTGACCTTCAACGAGGCAGCTAGCTACATGCAACTAAAAGAAAAAGGAGTGATATAAATTGGACACTGTAAAAGCCAATTCGTTCACTGAGTACGAACTCCACCCAGAACTGCAGAACGTTTACGAGTCGGGTCGAGTGATCCGATACCACGCAAACCCCTACATGTCTATCTTTGGGCAAACCGACGCTGACCACCAGTGGGGGTGCGCAGCCTTGTTGTTCAAGCTGCATCCAGATCCTTCCCTTGAACTGATCAAGGCAGCTATCTTCCATGACGGTGGAGAGCGCTGGGCTGGTGACGTACCCTACCCAGCCAAGGTCGCCAACCCAGAACTGGCAGCTAAACACGCTGAGTTGGAGCACGAGATGGCGAGGGCAGCGGGGGTCCCACAGTACGATCTGACAGCGAGTGAGAAGGTCTGGTTGAAGTTTGCGGACCGACTTGAGTCGCATTTCTTCACATTGGTCAGCCGACCTGAGATCGTTTCCACGGTCGGTTTCGCCAGTCAAGAGCGGCTGGTCAAGGCGCAGGCAATCGCCCTCGGAGTTTGGGAACAAGTAGAACCTTGCTTCTCAGAGTTTAAAACAGAAACAAAGCAAGAGAGTTTGTTGCAATGGGTAAAAGAAGAGGTAATCTCAAGCGTAGGAACGCTGTTTGGAGCTTCGCGATCCACTCCGACCTCGACTCGGGTCCAAACCGAGTAGTCTTCAAGCCCGAAGAAGCGGCTAGGTTCTTTATGAAGATCAAGCGGATGGGCTGGACCAACGCTGGTATCAAGGCCAAACACCTAGAGACTGGTCTTGTTGCCGTATTTCGTAAGACTATTGAGTTTGACCAGCTACAGAAGAACTTAATTGAAAGAACTGGAGTCAGGAGATGACGCTACACCAAACCGCCAACCGGAACTGCAACAGGATTTTCGAAGTCCTCACAGCTAACATGTCAGATGCTGAGCGTTTGACTGTGCTCTCAGGGACCTTTGTTGCAGGGGGCTCGCTGCTACACTCAGAGGAATCGCCAAACGACTATGACGTATTCTTCAAGACGCCTGAAGCTGCCCTGACAGTCCTTAACGGGTTGGAGAGGGGGCTGCAACGGCAATGGTTAGCTGAGGTCGATCGTGGGGTGCTCGCGGAGGACCCAGTAAACCCCAACCTATCTAGCTTCAAGCTGGCTCTAAGAGCCTCAACCAAGAGAGGCTTAGAGAAGCAAAGGTCCGCTCGGCACCCCCTGTTCAGCTACCTTTCGTTAAACCGTCGAGTATCGATGGTGACCTCTAACGCTGTCAGCCTCTGCTCAAGGATTCAGTTGATCACGAGGTTCATCGGTCCAGTCGAGGATATCCTTAACACCTTTGATTTTGAGCACTGTAAGGTCTCTTGGGAGCCTTCTCTTGTATCCCCCACGGGGGGCACGTTACTCTACCATGGTGAGTCAGCCCGCGCCATCGCGGAAAAAACACTGGTTTACAAACCAAATAGCCGATTTATTTTCGCGGCCATGAAACGAATTGAAAAGTTCGTTAAACGGGGGTATTCTATCCCTGTCTCAACCATAATCAACCTCAAGCGATCGTTTGACACCTTGGATCTTTCCGATCCCGATGTTGTCGAACAAGAGCTGAGTAACTACTATGGGATAAATGAAGAGCTAGCTGCTCGAATTCGTGACTTCTGTTTGAACGCAGAGGGACGGGTCGACATCGAAGCTCTCGAAAAACTTGCAAAGGAACTGTAACAATGGCAAACGACTACGTAGTCATCGACAAAAACGATAAAAACACTTATAAAGGTGGACGTGGTTTTCAACAAAAATCAATTCTCCGAAAGCTAGGTTTCCCCACTGCCCCCTACTCTCTGGCGGGTGCGAAGACCTTGGTACGTCAAGCTAAACAGATTAACTCTAATCTGCAATTAGATGTAGTGCCCTTCAAGGAAAGTTGATGCGATCTATTGTATTTGACATTGAATGCGATGGGTTGCTGAAAGAGGTAAGTAAGGTCTGGATAGCTGTTGCAGTTGATACAGACTCTGGGGAGTGGTTTGAGTTTTCCGACTACGATCCCGAGTTACCCCCTCTCTCTGAATTTTTTAAGTTACTTGAGAACAGTCGTATGCTGGTAGGACATAACATACTTCTGTACGACATGTTGGTCCTTGAGAAGCTCTTTGGGTGGCGACCGAAGAGGCAGAAGCTGGTGGACACACTGGTAATGTCTCAAGTTCTTAACTACAAGCGCTTTGGGTTTGGTCATAGTCTTGCCCGCTGGGGTACGGCTCTTGGTCGAGAAAAACCAAAGCACGAAGACTGGTCAAAATACAGCAAGGAAATGCGTCATCGCTGTAGAGAAGATGTTGAGATCAATCTAGCCGTTTACAACAAGCTGCTAGCGGAATTGTCGCGTAAGAAAAATCAGAAGGCCATTAAGCTTGGATTGAAAGCGGAGCACGGAGCTTCACAGTTTGTGGGACGTGCTCAGCTTCATGGTTGGCCCTTTGATATCGTTGGCGCACGTAAGCTGATGAAAACATTAGAAGATAGAATGGAAGAGATCGCTAGTTACGTCGAGCCTAAGATGGGTAAGAAGTGCAAACAAGTGGATCGTAATCCTGAATTCAAGTCAACTGCTTGGGTTGCTAACGGCGACTACGCCAAAAGAACCTATGAGTGGTTTGACCTTGAGCCTTCCGAGGGTCAGGAAGGGAAGAGGCCCGTGACTGATGACTACTGCCGAGTGGAGTACATCGACATCAAGGTGGGCTCGACAGACCTAGTCAAGGAATACCTCTACCGAATAGGTTGGGTGCCTGACGACTGGAACTTCAAGATGATCAATGGCAAACTGACAAAGACAACACCAAAGCTGTCTGAGTCTTCCCTTGAGCCTCTCGGAGAGATCGGCAAGATGATAAGTGAGTTCTACACAATCAGAGCTCGACACTCTATCCTACGGACTTGGGTAGAGACTGACTACAACGGAGAGACTGGTCGCATCTACGGTGACTCCTTCGTCATCGGGACTCCAACTGGTCGATCGAGGCACCAGATCATTGCCAACATCCCTTCAGCAGACGCGCTGTATGGGCCAGAGATACGCAGGTTGTTTTCTACTATACCTGGGTATAAGGTGGTGGGAGCTGATAGCTCCTCGAACCAGAATAGGGCACTCTGCCACTATTTGAAGAACGAAGACTACACTCGGAAAGTTATCGAGGTCGACATCCACAGTGCTAACCTTGAAGTCTTGGAAAGCATTCTGGGTCCGCTAGGAGACGGTGGTCGTCGAAAGGCTAAGGCGTTCTTCTACGCGCTAATCTTTGGAGGCGGTGACGCTAAGCTGGGGTTGATCATCTCAGGTAAGCGTGACGCGTCTCTAGGGCGAAAAGTAAGAGACAAGTTCCTGAAAGCGATTCCAGGATTTGATACATTGGTCGCAAGGCTAAAACAGATGTACAAGGTCACAGACAAGAAGACTGGGAAACCACACATTTACGCGTTGGATACGCGCCCCATCTTCGTAGACTCTGATCACAAGTCTCTCAACTACCTTCTGCAGTCAGCTGAAAAGATCACCTGTGCTGCTGCAGTTGCAATGATTCAAGATCGTCTGGATTCAGAGGGTTTTGATTGGCAGCCGCTTATCATGTACCATGATGAACTAGCTTTCTTGGTCAGAGAAGATCAAGCAGAGAGAGCGGCTATAATCGCAAGAGAAGGCTTTGCTGAAGCCCCGAAATGGTTTGGGGTGGATATTATGGATGGCGAAGCTAAGATAGGACTCGACTGGTTCGAAGTCCATTGAGGAAAATAAATGCAGAAAACAATCACTGTTACCGACACGAACTTTAGCTTCCAGCTGGATATTGAAACAAAGAAGTTGGCGATCCACGACGCAGGCACCGCAGCGATTCACACCCCATCTTTCGTTGGCCGACGCAAGATCGATCTGGGTCGCCGCAAGGACGATCGCCTGAATGCCTTTGTTGACGCCTTGGTGCGCAGCAACTGGCGACCTCGCAGCGCCTTCCGTGTACCTGCTGCTCCTGACACGAAATACATTTGGCTGCCAACCGGTGAGCTGTACTACGTTGATGAGGAAAATCGGGCGTTTACCGTTAACGCCTCTGAAAACCGATTCAACATCATTCGTTCGCTCTTGAAAAAACTGTAAGGAACAACCATGAGAGACTTGCTTGTAGAGAAAGATTTTTCTGATGAGATTGAAGAAAAAACCACGGGGGAGACCTTTGACTACCAAGACACCATGAACCGCTGGATTGCGCGTGACTCTTTTCCACTGCTGGTGGAACTGTATCTCGCCGCCGCTTACTGCTACAAGATCAAGAACGAGCTAGCGCTGGTTAAGGGGGATTTTGACCAACTGTGTAGTTTTCTGCACACCAACTTCCTGTACATTCCAGCGTCCCATCGCTCTTCTGTCGTCAAGGACCAACTGGGTAACAACCGTTGTGATCTCAAGGTGGCAGAAGAAGGCGTTAAACCTAAATTGGGATCAAACTTCCCGCCCTACATGGAGAAACTCGTGGAGCGGCTGGATGAGATTGCAATGACGCAAGGATCACATTCAATTTGCTTGGACTCATAGATGGAGATGTACTGTTGCACAGCAGCCTCTGGCAAACAACAACTGTAAAGGGTGTAGTGGAAAACATAGAACGAAACCTTAGCGAGTGGACTATGGGGGCCTTCTGCGATGATGCGATTATCGCTCTGGGCTCTCGAGAGGGGAAGAACTATCGTGATGATCTCTTCCCTCTTTATAAGCAGTCCGTTTCTCGGGTGGCGGGGCGTAAAAAACGCCTCGACCACTCGGGTGACGCTAAAGCCTACATCGGACAACTGGATAACTGTGTTATCGTTGACAACATTGAAGCCGACGACTTGTTAGGTCACTGGGCCACACAGCTTGTAGGTGAATCAGTAGTGATCTCCGTGGACAAAGACCTTCGACAGATGGAGGGTACTTTCTTCAACCCACACAAGCGGGTAGGGGGCGTCTACGCAGAGGAGTATGCTGTTGTGAGCAGAGAAGGGGGAAATCTTTTCTTTCTTGAGCAGATGCTGTCCGGTGACTCAATGGACAATATTCCGGGTCTTCCGGGTGTTGGTTCAAAGACAGCGAAGAAGTGGATAGAAGAGGCCGACGATGTTCCTACAATGGTGGTGGACAAATACAAGGAGAAGTTTGAAGACGATTGGGAACACCATTTCTTGATCAACGGAAAACTACTCTTTATCCAACGTGAGCCTGATCAGCACTTCACCTTCAAACTATTTGAGGAGATGTTTGATGCCACTATTGTTAGAGTTTGACTCGCCTCACAGCGGGTATCTCAGGCTCCGAAAGTATTCGGATAGCCGTTTCACCTTGGAGCATATCGACAACGATTTGCGATCAACAACCTATCATTTCAACACTGAGAAAGAAGCTGTCAACGCTTACGATAAGATTCTTTCTGGAGAAATTCTATAATGGCGAAAAAGCAAACGCCGACAGATAAGTGACAAAGGCCACTGGAGCCGCTCGGTACGTGATCTAGACCCCGAGAACGCGGCTGGCTTTGTCTACATGATTATCGAGAAGTCTTCTGGCCGAAAATACATAGGTAAGAAGAATTTTCGTGGAAGAGGGAAACTGAACAAAGGACAGCAGTCCAACTGGAAGAGCTACACAAGTAGTAGCAAGTTTCTCAACGAGTCAATCAAGGAAGACGGAAAGGAGGCCTTTGAGTTCATAATCCTCGAACAGTACCACACACACGGTGGCCTATCCTTCGCGGAGGTATGGTCACAGGTGGTGATGGAGACCCCCTCGAACAACGAGGAGTTCATTAACAGGTTCATTGACAAGGTGACTTGGAAAGTTACTGAGCCAGTAACCAACAGACACAAAGAGAGGCTAGAGTTCTTTGTTAAAAACAGACCATTCCGTAAAGGTTGATGAAACAGTTGCCGTCAAACCCTTCGACGATATCCCCCGCACCTTGTTTTTTGTGAGGTACGTTGATGACGTTGTTGGGGGGTATGCAGTTGACGGTGTGCTGAAGGACGAGTACGGTGAGCCTGACATTGCTATGTTAGACCTCAGCATACGCGATCTAGACGATATGGAATTAAGAGAGGAGTTCAGGAAGTGTTTTAGTGGGACCGAAGTTCAATCTCGATGGAGTCACCAAGAGCTTCTTCATGAAGTTGAAAGGAGATTTGTCAATGATTGTGACGATAAAAACCCAAGATAACCGACTTGTTTCGGGCGAACCTCTTCACAAGACAGTTTGCGGAACCCACGCAATGGTCAAGGAAGGTGAGTTTGTTCGTTTCGGCATTATAACCCAATCGGAGGAAGAGAATGCCAGCAATACCAAAGACAGCTCACATGATCGTGGGGCTACCCGCTCTGGGTAAGACATACTTCAGGGCTAAGCTACTGAAATGTTTGACAAATGCCTTTATCTACTCGACAGACGATGTTATCGAGTTTGCGGCACTGAACAACAAACGGGGTAAAACCTTCAATGAGCTTCTTGAAACAGCGTCATTGCCTGCGCTGAAGCTCTGCACGAAGAACCTCAATCAGGCTATCCGGGAAGAACGGAACTTGGTAATCGACAACCTGAATCTAGCGGGCGGTGCTCGTAGAGCCATGGCGCAATGGTTCAGGAAAGAGGGCTACGAAACCATTGCTTGCCACTACTTCTTTCCTCCGACCAAGCTGGAAGTACGGGACATGCAAGAGTGGCTTTTCCGCCGGAAGTACTTGTTACAGTGCGGACGCGGTGTCTCAGACGGAACAATGCAAGCCATGGAAAAAAGTGACTATGAACCAAGCCTTGATGAAGGCTACAGCTCCATACATGGGTACAATCTTTGGGGCCGAGAAGTAAGCAGAAAGGGACGGTCAGTCTGGGCAGGATACTGAAAAGAAACCAGCCGTGTTCGAAGTGTAAGTCTTCGGATGCGGCACAACTCTACGACGATAACAAATATCACTGTTTCAGTTGTAGAGCAACCTACAAGAAGGACGAACACACAAAAGAAGAAGTCGAAGACAACTTCAAACGCTCACACTATCGGGCTACGGAGATTTCTCTGGAAGACGTCTCGGTTCTACCTTCACCGGGGATGCGAGAAAGAAAGATCTCTAAGTTAGTGTGTGAGTTCTTCGGAGTCAAGACCAGTTATCAATCTAATGGTGAGGTTGAGAAGCGATTTTATCCAATCTCTGAAGGACTTGTTGGCGAGCCTACGGGTTACAAGATCAAGGACCCTAACGATAAGAAGAACACCTTTGCCATAAAGGATGTGAAGGATGTCTTCGGTCTTGAGCACTTCAAGAACGGAGGCCGACGGCTAGTGATCACTGAGGGCGAGGAAGATGCGCTCTCCGTGGCCACCGCCTCCATGTGGAAGTACAACAAGATTTATCCTGTTTGTTCCATGGGCGGTGTAGACCAGATCAAGTTCATTGTCAAGAACCGTGAAACAATTCGTAAGTTCGATGAGGTGATTCTATGGTTCGATAACGACGCACAGGGCCAGACAGCCATCAAAGAGGCTGCTAGGGCTATAGGGGTGGACAAGGTAAAGGTCGTGGTATCCAATGAGAAAGATGCTAACGACACGGTCAAGAATGCCAAGGAGTTGAATGACGGTTTCAAAGCCGTTTGGAACTACATCTGGGATGCTACCGAGTACACACCCGCTGGCATCGTGAAGGGGGAGGACACTTGGGAGAAGGTCACTGAGTTTGACAACATGACCTTTGTCCCTTGGGCTCCTTTCCTTGGTCAACTTAACAAGCTAACCTACGGGAGGGCCTTTGGCACCATCACGATGTTGGCAGCAGGTACTTCGGTGGGTAAGTCAACGTGGTTACGAGAGGATATCTACCACATCATCCAGACCACCGATCACAAGGTTGGAGCCTGCTTTCTTGAGGAAGACGTGGGTGAAACCGTAACAGGTATTCTTGGCCTTCATCTGAACAAGAGACTAGGGATTCCTGATCACGGAGTCTCTAACGAGGAGAAACGACAAGCTTGGGAAGAGACTGTTGGGCTTCCTGGGAGGACCATGTTTGTGGACCACCAAGGCTCTGTGTCTGATGGTTCTCTAGTGGAAAAGATTGAACACTTGGCGGTTAATGGCTGCAAGCTGATTTATCTGGACCACATCACAATTGCTGTCTCAGAGACGGAA
>Ga0208134_1000658_pt1 | contig 22369 bp, 18 predicted proteins | sample VirMetDEL_Mar_31_FD_184515 | JGI IMG/M metagenome (GOLD analysis project Ga0208134, IMG submission 184515) | Aqueous microbial communities from the Delaware River and Bay under freshwater to marine salinity gradient to study organic matter... | ecosystem: Environmental > Aquatic > Marine >... | reverse complement strand
ACGTTCTGGGCTTTTCTGAAGAAAGGTGTCTTCAATTTCTTCTTTAATAATCTGTTTAAGTTGTGATTTGCTGATTTTCATTTTGAATCTCCTATGTTGCTAATCCATTCATACTTAGTTATCTTCTTGTCCTTGAGACATATCTTTAAGTTGTTGCATTAAAGATTCGTATACATGAGTTACTGCCTCATCCAATTCCGCTGCAAGTGCAGCAGTGTTGTCTCCATCGTCAGCTTCTATTGCTTTAAGTAACCGCGATGTAATTTCACGACACTGTTCATCTTCATTGACTGCATCATTTACAATCTTCATCAGTGTTTCTGCTTGTTTTTCGCTCATATCAGTCTGGGCTACAATTTGACTAATGCTGTCGCGAATACTATTTTGTGCAACTTTGAGCGGATCTTCTTTTTTGCTAAATTTATTAAACACATTTTTCATCCAAGATGGCATCTTAAGTTTTGTTTTAAGAGCCAACCAAGCGAAGCCACCTGCTAACATTAAAGGTATAGCGCTAGTTGAAAGAAAAAATGCAATCCCTGTTGCAGTTCCAGCATTTAATGCTGCTATATTTAGTGCCGCATATGCTGTTGTAGCAGAGACAGCCACCAAAGCAGACCATGGACCAACTGGCTGAATAGAGCCGCGGGCTCCTTCTGGACCGATATCAAACTCAATTGCAGACACCTCTTTAATAAGCTGCTTTTTTTGTGATTGTTTTTGTTCGTGAATTTCCCAAAAAACATCAACAGCATCTTTGCTGTTGTTTTCAAACTTTCGCCAATTTTCAAATATTAATTTCATGTTGCTAATCCATTCATACTTAGTATCGCAATCAATCCGGGCACATTCTTTCTGACATAGACGCCAGAGAAAAGTGTCTCGCATCGACCGCCGACATAAGCGATTGCCGACTCAATATTCTTGCTGACTTTGGGATCAGCTACCATCTCTTCCGAGACTACTAATACAAGAGAACCAGCCGCTGCTTTTCCCTTTGGCGGGGGGCACGCCGACCTATTCATACAATTGTGGAGAATCACCGATCCAAGCTTAGCAGTATTTGGGTCCTTTATCATAGTCGAGCCCATAAAAGCACGACCGTCATTACCCAAACATGTTTCCAAATCTTTGCTATCAAAAGATTGGATCGGTGAATCCTCAGTGGAGAGTTTTAACACTTGGGCAAGTGACTTAGCAAACTGTGTGTTGGCGACAGGGTACATGCCAAGCATGCCGATTCTGCCGCGGAGTAAGCGTGTAGCTCGTTCATTGTCTAGAATGATGTGTGGGTGCTTGGCAACATCATTTGCCAGCGTCAACGCATTACGAGCGATTGTGGGGTTAAGGTTTTCTTGTGCTGTTGGCCATGATACTACGTAAACGACTTTGCCAGTCGACTGCACAGAGCGCATGTAACGCTCAAAGACAGGGTGCAGAGCGGTAACACTACTACCGGTACCACCGCCACCGCCAGCAAGGACGAATAGCCAATCAACTTTACCGAGCTTGATACGCAGGGCATCTTCAACAATCGCACCATTTTGACTTAAAACCTCTTTTCCATATTCTACGTTCTTGCCGATTCCATCAGAATCGGGAATTAAAACGACGTGGTCCTCTTCAACATTCTTTGGAATATCCTTTCCTGTTGAGTTTACGAGTAGCGTCTTATTGAAGCCAAGTTCAATAAACGCATTCGCCATTTTATTGCCTCCACCGCCGACACCGACAAAACCAACATTGATAGATGAGGGTGCTGTATTCTCGGGGAGTAAATCTTCATCAGAGTATTCCATCTGTAATCCGAAGTCCTCAACCATACCGAAGTCTTCTGCATCTACTGCTTCGTGGTAGCTGTCTTTCTCCTGCGCAAATGCGGGAGGTGGTTCTGCGGGAGGCAGAAAATCAAATTCGTTCTTATCGTCGTTTTCGTCTGACATTGAGTGTCTCCTATTGGTTTACTCTTGCGTATCCGTCTTTCTTTTCGATTACGATCTGCGTATCAACACAATCTTTGAGTGAATCTAGGTGTGAGATCAACAAAACGTTCTTAAAATACACTTTAATTAGTTCCAAGATCCTAATAAAACCCTCCATATTTTCTTCGTCGAGGGCGGTTCCCGGTTCATCAAGCACAAATATGTCTCCAGTTGGGAGTGAAGATACTCCCAAAAGCGCTAGACGGATAGCTATCGCCGACAAAGACTTTTCTGCTCCGGAGGCCATTTCAATCGGTCGTTCATCATATTGTGGATGCTTAATAAAAATATCAAATTTATTTCCAGATGCCTCAAAAAAGATTTCGAAGTCTACAATATTGGCAAGGACCTTTGCAATTTCTTCATTGATTACTGGAATCTTCTTTTTGATAATATCATAGGCAATTCCATTTGAGTGCATACATTGCATATATAAGTCATATGCAGCAAACTCTCTTTGAAGTTCTATGTATTCTTTTTTCTGGCTTACAAGGTTTTCTGTTTTTTGTTCAAGGGAGCCCACTGATTTAACAAAATCCAAGGTTAGTTTTTCACACTTTTCTATTCCGCTGTTTGCTTTCTTTATTTCGAACTGGCACTTATTCAATTGAGATATCAGAGCTTCAAGATTTTCTATAGCTTCTTTGTTTTGTTCGTACTCATCTCTCGTTGTTCGCAGGGTGGCCATCTGCACGTCAATTGTGTGTATGGAGTTCTTGTTTCTTTCAATCTCAAGATTTAAATCAGCGATAGCAGAGGAGACACTATGCTTGCTCTTTTGCACATTTTCATATTTTTCCAGTTGTATTTCAACTTCTTGAGGATTTAATGTTTTTATTTCTCGCGAAATTCGTTCTATGTATCTCAGAGCATCTTTTTGCTCTGCTTCAACAGACGACTTCATGGTAACCGCGTCGTGGGCCTCTTTGACAAACTCATTCTCACAACAGTATTTGCACTCTGGATCATATTCATGTTCTTGCAGTAACTTTTCTTTCTTTAAAATATTACCGTGAGCATCTAACAATTTATCAAGACTATCTTCTTGTTGCTTTAAATTTGCCCTATGGGTGCCTATCTTTTCTCTCAAGGTCTCATATTTCTCCAACTCAAATTCTTGCAGGAAATCAACGACCTTTTTATAAACCCCTTGTTTGGTTTTGAGTTCTTTTTCACCATCACCAATCTTGATCTTAAGAGCAGTAGTTTGGTTTTCCTTGGTTCTAATCTCGTTATTTATCGCAGCAATATCTATAACCTCTGCAGGGATCGAATCTATTTTTGCCTGCGTGTCTGCACACTGAATCATCAGCGTAGACAAGCCGCCCTTCAGGCTAGTACACTTATCCTGTTGGTGATGGAGATCTTCACGCGTCTGTGTTAATTCCTGTTGGGCGCTGAGAATTTCATCATCATAGTTTCGGGTACTGAGTCTTTTGAGGGCGCCCTTAAGGTCTACAGAATCTTCTTTAGATAACTTAAACTTTTGTTCAAACAATTCCAAATCCAAGAACTTCGCTATAATTTCCTTGCGCCGTGTTGACCCTTCATCAATAAAAGCCAGGGCACCATGCTGGGACGATAACGACGATACTGAAAAGTCATCGAGTGTTCCGAAATGCTTGCGAATATTCGCATCCGTCTGAGTACGGGTAAGACCATTAAGTGATGTTGTATCACCCATCACTTTATCAAATACCTCAAAGTTCAGTTCAGTCTTTGCCTCATTCGTTTCTTCTCCCTTAAGCCGCTTAATGTACTTGGATGCGGTTCTTTCAATTTTATAAAGTTTGTCTCCGATCTCAATTTCAATCTGGCCGGCGGCACAATCTTTATTTTGATTAATGACATTGATGTTTTTGCGCTCATTCTTAGATGTCGAATTAAACATAGTCCAAAGCGCCGCATCGATAATGCTGCTCTTTCCGGAGAAGTTTTTACCAAAGACACCAACAATGCCACTAAGTTCTTCAAAGTTTACATTGTTGTCTTCACCATAGTTAAACAAGTTATCAAAACCAAAAGACTTTAATTTCCAATTGATATTTCGTGAAATGTCCTCATTGTCTTCAACCATCTTATTATATTTTTTATTTAATTCAAACACCTTTTCTAATGTCTCTGGCGTTGCTTCATAGCCAGCAAGATATTCGTCAATCAATTCTTCTTGCACCTCAATATCCCTAAGGTTTTCAGTTTTAAGACCGTCAGCAAGGCCTTCGACGCTGCCACGATCTCCTGATGCCCTATTAAGAAATGAGATGCTCTCGGGCTTGAATCTATGCTTCGCAATGTCTACTGCGCGCTTCATGATGTCTAACGGAAGATTGTTATTACTAACGAGACGAAGGCGAGCGCCAAGCGGAACAGAAACATTCTTTGGCATTCGTCCCTTGCGAGTAAGTTCAATCGTGATAAAAGGCTTTGGATTGACAAGCGAAACGTGGCGAGTAGACCATTTATTCTTATCTTCAATTTCCCAAATAAGGTAGCCCTTATCGTTACTCTCACCATGGTTCTGTTGCACCAGGGATCCTGGATATCTCGCACGGCCGTCTGCGTCCACTTTTTGATCAGTTTTATGAATATCACCAAGTAAAGCATAGTCGTATTTTTCTACCGTGTTTAGATCGATATCACCATGAGTCATCATCCAACCAGTGTCAGTAACAGAGCCGACAACAGAGCCATGATATAAGGCGATATTAACCCGTTCCTCTGGCAATGTCTCTTGCCAGTTCTCCGGATCTACAATAGATAGTACGTGTAAATCAATACCGTCCGCTACTTCAATGACTTCTGAGTGCTTATGAAAGTGTAGGTTAGGGTGATTTAAATTGTCAACGATAGGGCTGATCGCGTCAAGGCGGCCGCTATTCTTCAAGTTCATATCATGATTCCCAAGAATCATATAATAAGGTGCAATATCTGCCAAGCCGGCAAACAAGTCGCTCATCATTCGAATCGCCTCGGGACTCAAATCGAGTTTGGTGTGAAAGGTGTCGCCAGTATTGACAATAATGTCTGGCTTTTCCTCTTTCAACTTCTCATATAACTGTTCAAATACCGCGCGGTATTCCTTATGGTACTTCAATTTTCGGACATGAATATCCGATACATGTGCAATCTTAATGCTCACAAAAACTCCTAGTTTAACATCATCCAGAAGAGAGCATTAAATCCATACCACGAAGTGTAGATAATAGTTGCTTTTCTGAGTGTATCCATAACAAAACTAAGCATAAGTGCCTCCTCTTATACATATACTATATCACTCTAGAGCCGTGCTGTCAAGCGTTTTATCTAGGTTTTTCTTTTTGTGCCTTTTGAAACGCTGAATAATCTGCGTTCAATAGTTTAATCGGTACCGTATTTCCGTTGGCATCCGCGGTTGAACCAACCGTTTTAAACTTTCCGTAACCAAAGGAACCAAATGACTGAAGGTTTTTATCCATAAATGAATCAAGTTTATCTGGCGCCATCATACTGTAATACTTTAGTTTGCCATCGATACCTGATTTTCCAGTGGAGAAGTCAGTATAGGTGGAATCAATGTTATCATATGGGACATAGTAAAAAACAGCCCCATCAACAGGGTCGCGCAGTGGCCGGCCATTGGCACCTGTCGCCATCTCAAGGTCTCCCTGGTACTTTTGTACAAAGTTGTCCGTATCACTCACTCTCTTTTTATCTCCACTGTCAACCCCCAGATCGGCAGTGCCGCGGTCAATAGCTACTTGAACGGCTTTCTGTAGTTCTTTGTTCTTTAGTGTCTGTACGTAATCTCTAGCAGTTGACGCGTCGGACATTTGCTGTGCTAACGATGGATTAACACCCACATCATTTAAAACCTGCAGATCATTACCGATCTGACTTCCAAATGCTGCGGCCGCCATAAAGGCAATTAACTTAAAATTGTTACCGGTTGCCTTTTTTAATGCGTCCAGAACCGATTGCTCTAGCAAAATTCTTTGTTCTTCTGTGAGATCTATCTGCATCTCACTCACGACTTCTGTAATCGTTTGTTTGACGATTCGAAGTTCGGCTTCTTCGCGGATGATTTGCCGAAGTTTAGATTCAGCTATTCTCATCAGACCTTTCCTTGCCAGCCTGTTCCGCCTTGTTTTTCTTTCTTCTTTGCTGCCTTCTTAAATCTCTTGGCGAGGGCCTTGCGTGCTGGCGTGCAAGTTGACTTCGTCATAGGAGTGCAGGCGCCTTCGTGTTCAGGATCGACTGCTTTCTGAATCCAGTCTTCATCCTCAGTCATTAAAGCCTCAACCTCTACTTTAATAATTTGTTCAATCGATTCTCTTGTAAATTGTGGCGGCTTACTGGATTTTTTCTTGGCGGTTTTTAAGTGGCCGCGTCGAGAGCCTGTCTTATTAGCCAACGCCAGTGCATCGACGAGAGAGACGATTTGGCGCCCCAAACGATCGTTTTCAACAGCCAACTTTATATTATCCATATATTTTTCTAGAGATATATTAAGGCCTGCGTCTTCAAGAAATTGGGCTATCGTTGGCTTGTCAAAAACACTAAGCGCGCCGCCGGCGGCTTTCCATGCAGCTTTTTCTTGAGCGTCAGGTTTTCTTTCGGCGCTGCGCTTCTCTAGATCTGGGTTGGGTATCTTAGTAAATGTGTCTTTAAACTTTCCACGAACCTTTGGTGGTACCATGTCTCGCATCCGAAAGCCTTCCTCAATAATGGCAGAAATCTCTTCCTTGATTATTCCCTCAAGTTCTTGTTGGGTGATTTTCATAATGCGTCATTGTCCTTTAATGCTTGGTGTAGAGCTTGTATAACACCACCATTAAGGTGGGAATATTGCGGAGGTTCTTTTGCAGCATCCTCGGCTGCTTCTCTCAACATATCAGCTAATTTTCTTTTAACCTGCTCAACAGTCAAAATACCATAGCCCGGGATCTGAATTTCAGGGCTACGTGATTGACCGCCCGTATAGTCTCTTAACTCTTCATTGATAATCTGTTTAAGTTTTGCTTTGGTAATTTTCATATCGGTTCCTCAAATAGCTGATAACAAATTCAACAATAAATAGTTGTCTCTATCGATAAAGGCTGCATTATTCTTTCTTTCCTGAAAGACTGTCTTTGGCATCGACCCGACGTCTTCATATCCCGACACATCTATTTTGTAAAGCTCAATGTCATATCTAAGAAGCATTTGAATGATCTTGTTTTCTTTTTTTCTTGCGTCTGGATCAAGGGCAATGTAAACCGGAGTGTCATTAAATACAATTTTACGCAACAAATCAGAGCTTGGCCGCAAAGTGGAGCCTAGAATAGGAACAGCATTTCCGGCGACGATGGCATCGAAAACTCCTTCTACTAATATTAAGTCCGCAGTCCAATCTACAAATAGGTCGTTAAAGACCACGTCCTTCGATGCTCTCGGGTTTTTGTACTTGTAGGAGTCCCCAGTATAGGATCTTGCTATAAAGTAGCTACAATCGCCATTCTCGGCGAAAGAGGGAATAATGATCCTATTGCGATACTCACCGCTAAAACAATAACCGATCTTCCACTTGAGAATGTCAGCCTTGGTTAGTCCTCTTTTCTGGAGATATCGGTAGGCATACGTGCCGGTGGCTGGTGTGCTGTTGGATGAGAGGCTTGTGAACTCTTCTGGGAGTTCCACTTTTTCTTTGTCTTCTCGACGCTCTGTTTCCATAAAGAGGTCAGCAAATTTCTCAAGATCACTTCTGCCTGATATTGCGTCCCATTTCTGTAGTTGCAGATAAGAACCATAGCGCCTAATAATACGCCTAATATTACGACCGCGATAATCGCAAATCCAACACTTATAAACATGCTTATCCAAGTTAACAGAGAACTTACGCTTGTGGTGATTGCACGAAGGACACGAGAAAAGTAATTCGTTTCCTTTGTCAATGCTGTTTCCAAGCGTTTCATGTAATATCTTCTTTGCCTCTTTCTTATTCATACGCCCTCGTTCTTAAGGTAACACACGGGAGTACTAAAGTCAATAAAAAAACGGCCCTCTATAAAAAATAGAGAGCCGTCTATCAGATGTGGGCACCTACTATGATGTAGATGCTTCGTCATTCACCGAAACCAACTCAATCTCAAAGTTAAGCTCTTCGCCGGCGAGTGGGTGGTTAAAGTCTAAAAGAACATCCTCTTCCCTCTCTTCCTGAATCTTTGCCATAAACGGGCCGCGAGGGCCATTGCCTTGTACAACCTCTCCTACAAGAAATTCAAATCCCTCGCCGAAAGCAGACTTTGGCACGGTTTGTACTGCGTCATCAACGCGCTCACCATATGCGTCATCCGCACTTAAAGAAATGCTCTTTGTCTCGCCTGCAGACATACCCACTAATGCGCTGTCAAACCCTGGAATCATCATTCCCGAGCCGACTTGAAAATTCAAGGCCTCACCGCGAGTTTTTGAATTATCAAATTCTGTCCCGTCACTCAGGGTGCCGCGGTAGTGCACACTGACGTTGTTTCCGTTTTCTACTTTCATCATATCTCCTGTTTTGTAATGAAATTTACTCTATTAATATAATACACTTTTCAACAAGTGTCAAGCCTTTTCTGTATCTTTTTATACTGCCTATCACAGCGGCTTTTGAAATGCATAAATAAGGCCGCGTTGTACTGGTTTCCCATGGGTTACGTGACTTTGATGATTATTAAGGTCAGTAACATCAATAGTTGTAAACCCATACCATTTCAAAGTCCGTAAAAACAATTCTGATTTAAGGGTACCGGAGATAATCTCGGCGGCAGATCTGGTGTCAACATGAATGACGGCCATGGCGCCAGGTTTTAGAACTCGAAATATTTCTTTTAGATATAAATCTAACATTAATGGTGCTGCATTCGTCAAAGAATCTAGTGAAAAAACAAAATCAGCGCTTTGATCAAAAAGCCCACTGAGTTCATACCCCAATGTTTCATAGAAATATATCTTCTTTGCTTTTACTTTGTCGGGGTATCTCTCTCTGATCGTGTCAAACCTGTCGGAGAAGATATCGACACAGGTTACTTTATCACAGTATTCGAACAAGAGACCTTCCCACTTTCCGTTTAGGCTACCGATGTCTACCGCCATATCAAGCGACCCGGGTTTAATTAATAACCTATATTCGAGAAAGTTTTTTACTCTTTGTTCATAATCTTCCTTTAAATTCCAGGGGCCATCATCGGGAAAATTACTATATGTAAGCCTTTGTTGAGATACCATCGACTCGGTATCGGGATCCGGAGCGCGTAAAGGTGGTGCCACCTTTGCACCTTTAATTCTATACTTCACATTCACCTCTTTCTTCTATCGTGGCGCCGGCTTTTGCAATTATAATAGCATCGGCGCGGTCGTAGGATTCAGGCTTAGGATTTCCGTGCTTGGTATATTCTATTTTGAATGCCGGCTCTGTTTCCAGCAAGTGTTCTAACACAACTTGCTTTGCCTTTTGGCCGCGGGGAACTTTAATGCCTGCTTCCTTGCGGGCACTGCTAGCACCAATAAACTTTGGCTCGATTTCAAAAGTTTCATAAAGAAGCCATGACACAATGCCATTGAATCTTGTGAGAAGAGATAATGTTTTTGCAGACGATTTGCCGCCCATGAACATGTGAAGTGACTGTTCAATGTAAATATGCTCTATCGGAAACTGTGAATGTCCGAATGCAAGGACATCTTCGTTATTGCATTGATACATCTCATATAAATCAAGTATCTTTTCTTTGATTGCGACTGTCTTTTCAAAGATGCCTTTGTGTTTACGCAAATCAATTGAATCATAATAAACTATTTGCTCATCAGCAACCACGGCGAAGCCTGTGATGCTGGTACTTATATCGACACCTAAAACCATTTTAAACCTTATATTTGCGCCAGCTATATGATTTTCTATTATCTAAATAACTTTCGTTAAACATCTGAGCATATGCTTCTTGCTCAAAACGAATCCTACGGTACGCTAGATCTTTATTTCGGAATTTTATATACCCTTTCAGGTAATCCCAACCATACAACATATAAAAGAATACCACAAAAAGTTCTTTTTGTTGAAGAATATGTATAGTTTCATGTCGTAAAACATCATCCGACATTTCATCGTGAGAAATTATGAACGGATACAGAGTAATTGCTGTGATATCTACCACTATGGAAAGCATCCTAGTAATCTTGGGAGCGATTATGACTATTGGGTTCATTATATATCCAACTTAAGTTTGAAAGTGTAATCTTGATCTTCTTCTTTTAGCACTGGGTTTGCTAATGTGGCTAAGCCAATGAGATTCTGGTCTTTATCGTACAACCCTACCCTAGATATATACACTTGGCGCTTGAAAGGTGCATCAAAGGTAGCAAAACTTGAAGATGCTGTGTTTTTAATTTTGCGCACGGGGTTTTCTTCGTATATCTGAGAACCGGTTGCTTGTATGAGTTCTTGTCCGTACCTTATAAATGTCGGGTTATTGGAATAGTTGGCTTGGCCACGCGCGGCTTTTGCAAACATTGTTTGAACTTGGGTTTCTGTTTGACCATGAAAGTTTATTGAGAAGGATGCGGAAGCAAAATCAACATTATCGACTGTTTGAGAGTTTATGCCGTCACTAGCTCCAGCGCCGAAATAAACCCATTTAGATGTAACCAGGCCGCCGGCCGTAGTGCCGTCGACCAAAGGCAACTCTTGATCGTTAATTTCCCAGGAACCAGTCAAAAGCAAAAACCCTTCACTGTATAAGACAACCCCGGCGACTGCTCCCACATTGGAACCAGTTACTTCGATCAACTCTCCGTTTTGCTTTGTATCTCTTAACTCAGCTTTTTTCGAACCGCTAACAAAGTATTTTAAGACAACGGTACCTTCTTTGATTTTAGAGCCGTAAAAAATCGAAGGGACTGATATGAGGTTGATGGGCTGCTCGGCTTTGTCCCAGTGATAATCGCTGCCGGCAGTGCCACCAACGATTGCGTAGTGTTCGCTTAAGTATTGGTAGTGGTTTAACCTGTTCTTAAGGGCATAGAAGTGCGGGTATTCTGCGGCGCCACCACTGAGTTGACTCGTACTATCAAAAGTATTGAGGGCTGGTTCCCGATAACCAGGGTTGGGCGACATAAATTCTCTTGTGATTGAGGCAGTTAACGGATAGTTTGCCCTGATGATGTCACCGTATTTAAATTCGTTATTGTAGGAGACCTTGCCGGCTGTTTTGAATGATGCCCGGGCAGATCCTTTAGTGATGTAGGGAGTAATAAGATTGTTGGGGCCGCTGCCCAAAGCCGAGCTTGTAAGAATTGACTCATCGGCGTTTAAGGCATACGTTCCAGCGCGGTCTACGTTGTATTCATAAAGGCTTATGCCGCCGCTGACACTGGAAGTTATGCAAAGAATGTTATCCGAGAAAGCGCCGCTTTGATGAGGGGTGTTATTGTAATACACCTGGGTATTGTACACCACAAACTCAACCGCCGGGAAGGCGCGCATTGTGTTTAGCACAATGTCGTTTTGGCCAAACTTACGAAAAGACATTTTAGTAGTCCAATCGGACTCTGATCGTCAACTCGTTTTGTGGTGTCTTCTTCAGGGGCTCGGACAACTTGGCGACGGCCAGAAGTTCGTTTTGAGCGTTGTAGAGGCCTACGGTGGAGGCATATGCGACCGGAAGGTCGGACGCGTTATTCTTGACGCGGATCTTGCTGCCACTAGTGTATGTTGGGTTTGTACTATAGTTAAACTTGTTAACTGGCAGGCGGCAGAAATATATTGTAGAGTTGATTTCTGTAGAGTTATTGAATGTTAGATTTGTTATTCTGTGTCTCAGGGCATCGCATGTACCAGAGATTGACGACGTTGCAATGGATGCACTGCATGCCAGAGGCGTCATATTACCTGCACCGCCGCTGAGGTAAGAGCCACTGCTAAACTGATTATAACCGGGCAATGTAATACCTTCATCCCAGATTGAAGAAGAAAGAACTGCGATGCCGGCCTGATAGAACACTACGCCGTAACTGGAAGTGTTAGTAGCGGTTGTGGCTGAAGCCGTGGTGTCGAATAGGACTCCGTAATCACCGCCGATTGTGGACAAGGTCCCATCACCACTAGTGGATGCCTTTAGATCTTGCAAGGTTATGGTAGTAGAGTGAGCAGTAGCCCAAGCGCCGCGGCCTAGCTCTAATGAGAAAGTACCTTTCTTAATTTGGTCTTTGGTTAGAAGACGAGAGAAGGATACCACAAATACATCTTGCATAGTACCGACGTTGTCAAGCAGCAGGTCATCTTCAAACAGTCTAACAGTATTGTTAGAACCAGTGTAACCAAGGAGCACTTGGGCAAACTGGTTGTACATGTTGATTTTCTTGTTGTTCTGGACGTTCGTGGATGCCGACAAGGTTGAAGACTCGTCATAGCCAACCGAGATGTCAAAAATATGGTTAGCGGAAGAACTAAGGTACGGGTAGTCATATACAGATTGGAACATTCCGTGTGTGTAGTTCTTGATGTTCTCGTCACTGTACGTGCCGGAAACGATTGTTCCCGTGAGGGGTATAACCTCATGCAGTATTGTTTTGGTGTTGGTAACGTCAGTATTTACGTTAAGTGGTTCATACGAAACAGGCATTCATTTTCTCCGGTTTAGGTTTGCGCTAATTTAATAATTCTTATGGGCAATTGAATCGTGGCATTTGTCGCGACTCCTTGAACATATATAGTTGTATCGATAAAATCGAAAAGAGTGCCGTCCGCAAATAAATCATTAGATGTTGTACCATATTTAGTATAATCAGATTGTGGTAGGTTCGACACAATGTTAAAGTTTAAAGCAGTAAAGACACCACGTGGCCCAGTAATTGCTGAGTAGTTAGTACTGGTATCGGTGCTTGAGCCGTCTACTAATGCATACACCCTACTCAGGGAGGCGTTAACAGTAGTTTCATTATAGTTTGAAAGCTCTCTTGACTTACGAGTATTCTGAGATGATACCAGTGATACCTCTAAAGTGGCGCCGTTGGCGTTGCTGTTAGAGAACGTTGAAGACGGGGATGGGCCAATGGCGCTGCCAATAAACCTGTTGTCGTATCGAACTAAGAAGCTGTTATCTGCTAAGCCAACGGATGTGATATAGGCTGATTGGTTTGTAGAATCTGACGTCAAATCGGTTGAGTTAATACCGGTTTCTATCAGTACAAATCGACCCGAAGTATCGCTGCTTTTAAGGATATTGGTCTCAGAACCACCGGCGGTTGCCATGGCTGCGCTTGTCACAACTCCGGCAGTGTTTGTTTTTGTGTCATCTGCCAGATAAATGACATTTTTAGTCGTCGACTTTAACACGATTCGAGAGTTGAATGTTTTCTGGTTTAACTCGATTGTAGGAATATACAATAAGTCCTGTCTTGCATAAGAGGTTAGTCCGTAATTAATGTTAGCGTTCATCTGAGTGAACGCCTCAAGCACGGGTGTTTGGAGGATCTCTAGGTCGTAGTATGCGGAACCCGATGGGTGTTCTTTATTGTATAACCCATAGTCAATCTCGTCATCGCCAATAGCAAATTTAGAAATTCTAAAATTACCTTTCGCCATTCTTCTTCTGCCCGTATCGGTCAGAACGGCGTCCAAAATGATGTCGCCGGAGTTATCTAAAAATGCCATTTAATTTCCTCTCTATATAAATAGTCTTGGTTTTTTAATCTTCTTCTAATTTTTAGTAGGATCAGTATAAGTAACGTTCAAATCGATTTTTTTGCCAGTTTTCTTGGAAGTTAATCGAATTTTGAAAGTCTTGCCCCATATTAAATCTTCAGCGGTACCTATGTCAACATTTGGATATTCTATTTCTGCTGACTTGCTAAAATCTGCGTCATCTGAGTTGATTTCTGTTTGTGCCAAACTTGGGGTTAGTTGAAGAATCTTTTTAAACTGTGTTGATGATTTTGTGAAGTCATCAACTTGTAAATCTTCTTCAAATAAGACTTCAAAAGTAGCGTATTTATACCCTCCGTCATTTATTAGTTCTGCTTCTAAGATTGTATCAACATTACCGGGAATCCCTTGTTCATTGAGCGCTCTAAAAAGATAATAATATTTTTGATTTGACTTTACAATATCATTAAATACGGCTGTTGTGTAAGAAAAATCACTGGCTTCTATTGCCAAGGACAGTGTTGACAGGAGATTTCCTGAGAAATCTCTAAAACTTTTCGGTTTTGTACTGAGTCTGTATACTTCTACTATTCTTTGCGGGGATACTGTTTCTTTGTCGATCATTGTTGTTGCAAGGAAATCGTTTGCTTGTAGAAATTCTTCTTCAACGGTTACGTCCAGGTTATTGATCGGCCTAGGGTAAGAGTGAGCGCTAAATGTTTGGTAAGCAAGATCAAAATGCAGTCGATTAGAATTGTCCAGTACGTAATTCGGAACAACATTCAATTCATTCGGTGGGTTATCTAATACCTTGTACGACTTTGTCATCAACGGCACTTCAACTATTTTAAGAGATGGCTGCAATGTTACAATAAAATTAGCGACGTAAGGGGGCAACACACGCTCGTCCGCGCCGCGTTTGGAAGACACTGCTGTACGCAGGGATTCGTCACTCAAAGAAGAAACAGGAATCGAGGATTCTTCACCGTAGACCTCTGGAATATTCTCTAGCAAATCTTTGCTTCGTTCATTGGTAAATGGATCATAGTATTCAATGCAATATCCCGATGGCTGATCAACCGGGCCATCAGCCAATCCTGAGGCAGCTTCGACTGAGCCAGGGGCTCCGTCGCTGGACACTTGACCAATTATTCTGCTTATCTGTAAGTCAGAGTACCGGTATTTGAACCCCTTAATCGCGTAATAGGCGTATACCTTATAGGTGTAGGTTGTATCATATTTTATTTGCGAATCTATAAGATTTAAAGTGTTTAAGCTTTCATCATTAAAGATCCAAAAGTTTTGTAGCGCGGATTGAGTATTCGAGTCGCCGGTGACCGGGCCTCCTATTTTCTCTACTCGATAAGCAACTATTTCACTTGGCTTGCTTTGGGGCTGCAGATAGTTGAATGAGTCAACGTCATAGTCTATTGACTCATTTTGGGAGTTCAATATGCTGTTTATATTGTTGACCTTGGTAGCGTGTTCAACATTACCAAATGTTGCCAATATATCATTGATGGTCCTAATAGAGTTACGACTCGTGTATGATCTATAAACTGCTTTCGTATCATAGGTCGCATCGGTATCCACGCTGTTATAGTCGACAACAAAAAAGTCCTCTTCTTGCGGTTCAATATTGTCGTGTATATGCAGCAGCACCTTAACCAAGTCAACAGTCTTATATGATTTGGTTGATGTGGTGCTTGTTTCAATGTTGCCGGCAGCAGCAGCAGAAGAAGACATAAACATTTCATTTTGCATAAACTGTTTATTTGCGACTGGTACTGTTTCTGCAGCTTGATCTAAGAATATTTCCTTGAGAGACCTTAAAAACAAGGTCTGACATTCATTGTTTTTGAGAATGGAAGAATATTGACCAGAAAATGCAGTTGGAAAATTAATTTTATTGTAATATGGGAAAGCTACAGCTAGTTCTGCTAACTCATTGTCTTCGTCCAGCACATTTGGCCTTCCAAACAAAATATTTTTATTATGCTGCATAGCATATTCTAAAGCCGTCGCACTAATTTTTGAACTATTTTGTACCAAAGCACCCGTTAGGTATGCCGCTAGTGGTACTTGCCATGTTGGAGTCAGTTCTGTGACCGGGTCTGTTGGAATGACATAGTTTGTTAGTTCTTCGAACTTGAGTGTTCCACCTAAGCGGTAGTGGTCAAAGATGTTTGGATTTAGTAGACTCAGTATCTCGTCTTGGCCGGCCATGGCGCCCATGGTGCGTGAAACGTGCAAGGGGGCATATGCAGCCAATGTCAGAGCATAGTAATTTGGAATCAGTAATTCGCTATCTAACGATGACGCATATACTTGGTATTCACTTAAATAATGATTATAATCGTATGTAGCTGCAATGAATTGTTTTTCATCGGCTGTATCTTGTAAGTACTGTTTTTCTATATTGGGATATGGCAATGTTGTTGTTATGTAATGATCGTCATAGGTGGCGTTGTTATACATTGACTCAACTGTAGAATATTCATATGCCCCACCGGTGAACATTTTTTCCCAATACTTGTTTCCTTTAAGTACATCGGCTAAATATGGAGCACTGGGATTTCCCTCCACCCTACACACAAATTGTGTACTTGGTATAATTGTTTGCTGATAATATTCGCTGCCTTCGCCAAAGCCGCGTGCGCGGACTGCTTCTTGGTCACTCGTTGTTGTACCTGCCACATAAGTGGAAATGGCGTCATCAACTGCCGGGCCGGCATACGAAACAACCGAATATATGTACTGGTTTGTATTATTCATGGGAAGGAACTTATAAAATAACGGTGGCACAAAATACTTCCCACTTGCGTCAAAGTCGTTAAAGAATACTCCGCCTAGGGTATGCCTAAATCGATCGCTGGTGCCTTCTAACAAATTTAAATCAACCAGGGAAACCTTTTTTGAGGTAGGTGTGGTATACGACGGCTGATTGCTGATAAGTTCGAGCTTAGTTGTTTCTTCACTCATCAGTATCCACCCCCTGTTGTTGTCGTACTAGCTTGGCGAGTAGTGCCCACCGAGACTGCTATTTCTTCAATCTCTTCTACTTCGTTGCTTGTAATTTTCTCATACACTGCATTAGATACTTTAAAATGAGGAGTTGTTCTTGTTATATTTGCCCGGGCAGTGTAGCCTGTCTGCATAGCATCCACTAAGGGCGTCATAGCATCTTCTAATCGCTGCATCGTGCCTCTGTATGCGTCCGAATCATATGACGGGTCATAGCAGCCAAATTTTGCTTCCAGTGCATCGTGCTCTGCCGGCGCATACACAAACGGATCTTCGTAAAGCCTATTGCCATACGGATCAGCATCAGCGTCAGCTAGCGGCACCACATTGAGTGTCGGGTCGCCCATTTCGTTGTTAGGGGAGGCATGTGCGTACATGGGCGCAGTGCGGATGCCCTGAATTCCTATTTCCGGATCGACATATTGGACGGACATATTGTATCTCATTATTGCAACTGCGTTTGACATAGAATTGTCAAAGTCGCTAGCCCACTCAGGAATTGAACTAAAATCTTCCCAGCCATATTCGTTGTTAATAAACCCCTCTGTCAAAGTAGTAAAAACAGTTTCTATTTGATCTGTGTCGATACAGCCAGGAGTCAACGAAGAAAGGTGCTCTGACACGTTTTGCCCAGTAAGCATATATGTATCGGTGCGCGCTATTTCTGTTGTTTCATCGATTACATCAATTGGCCAATCTTCAAAAGTTGAATATTCTGCTTCCACCTCTGCATCGCCGGACTCTGGGACCGTCTCGCCGAAGCCGCCGCGGCCGCCAAAGCCGCCTGGACCAGTGTATATGCCGCCACTAGGGCCAAGACGTAGAGTAAAGTCTCCAACGTCTTCATATTCAACACACAGGCCCTCTGTTTCACCATAAGGGGAGTCTTCTCCCTTCTCTGGTGGCGGGAGATCTGGATCTATATCTGGTCCTGGCATTTACCTACTCCTTAAAATACTTATTTTTTCCAAAGTATTTTCCACTTTGGTTTAAGATGGTCATATTTGATGTTATATATGACACATCTGCGTTAATTACTACCTCGCCGGTAATGTCTGATTTTGTTTTTTTATAACTAATCAACGAGTTAACATCATCATCTAATTGAAAGAACGGATCCGATTTCGCGATAAACTTATCTGTTGTTGCGATCGCTTCATTTATGGTATTTTGAAAATCTTTTCTATCCATTATATTTTTGTTCTTTATTGCCGTTTTATCAGAATCTGCTTCTAGCAAAGAAAAATCTCTTTGTATATCAACGATACCCACGTTCATTAAATGAAGGGTTTCCGCGGCGATTATATTTCTTCTGTTGTCCCTGCGGCTGGTTCGCATTTGACTTAGACTTGTATAGGGGCCCGTTGATAGCATAAGTGCCACGCGGGCGGATTCAATATTAAACAATGTTGGTTCAGTTCGCTTATCAACGATTTTATCAACAAAAATTTGCGAGTTATTGCGACGTGCAGATGTTGGTTGGCGTTTATTTCTAATAGGATTTAATTTAGTTATCATTTTTTTTCTCTTGGTTCGAATAATTAGTGTCAATATGTATTTTAATCGTCTCTGAATATCCCCATGGTGTCTGCGCGTTCTGTGTAATCTCCGATATGGTCAATAACTACTTCGGAAATAATCTTGTGTATTGTGAAGATGCGCATCTGGCTACCGATATCTCCTCTCTCTGCGGCGCCGACTATTTCGTATGTACGTACATAGGCGTCATTGAGTTGTTCGCGGAGTGCGTCGACTTGTTGGAAAAAGTCTAAAAGGTATCTCAAGGTGCCAGTCTCTGGGCGTATAGACTCTATTATACTATTTGCACTTTCTTCCATTCTTGCCTTGTCTCCCTTGTATGTATTTGTAAATATATTTATATACAAAGTGTAGATTGCCACCATTCTAAACCACGGAGAAGAGCGTGGGTCAGGAAATCTTACTAACATCTCTTCCGTAAAGAAGTCATTGAATTTAAAATCGTAGTTGTTATATGCGCAACCTTCTATTGCCAGGTTATAGTATTCTTCAAAATCTTCAAATATTTTTACATAATGATCGTATAAAGCCTTAACTATTTTATGAGACTTATCAACGACCGTAACTTCTAATGTAACCGCATCGTTTGAATAAGGTGCTGGCTGGAAAAAAGGATTAACAAAAGCATTATCGTCATCCATAAACATTTGATAATGAAAACACATTAACCGGTAATCATCGCGCCAAGTTTTGCCGGCGTACAAAGTATTGTCGTTAAAACCAGGAAAAGCATAGTTTCTAGCAACTATCATGGTATGTTGATCAACTGGCTGATATATAGGGTCTGACAATAGTGCAGCCATATCTACTTCGCCAGGAGGGGCGGTGTCTGCCGTTGTGGCCCCTGTTGATGTCGCAGTGGTGCCGCCTGTCTCTGCGTCAGGGTCATACGTAGTGATAGTGGCTCCAGTGAAGTCAACGTCAGTCAGCACGGGCGATGAAAGAGCCACGCCCGCTTCGGAGTAACTCATTCCACTCGTAGTTAACCTATTATTTGTGTATTCGGTTATCTGATCAAACGTGATGTTGGAGAGTGTATTTACTTTTGAATAAATATAAGGAACTCCATCTGAGTTTAGTGGCGTTTTAAATCTCATGTTTTCAAAACTGGTTGCTTTCGTAGCCTGCGTACTGTTAAGATCTTTTTTGAGACTTAGTTGAATTCCGTTTGCTCCAAAATTATGATTTATGTAACGTACTTTACTGAAATTTATTGCATTGTTCGTCATTTCTTTAGCTAAGGGCATATACGCCAACAATCTATCGACATTTAATATCTGTGATATCACTGACTGTTTGCGGATATACTTTTCCATATCAAAAAAGAAGTAACCATATTTTTTTAATACGATATCGGTTTCAGCAAGAGCAGAATGAATCCCTACGTCAGTGGAAATACCAGAATAATAACCCTGCAGCCAGAGCATATCGACGATTTTTTCTTTGATTGCCGCGCGTCGTCGCAATAAGGTTTGTCTGATATTGTCGGCGATATCGCTACCAAATTCATATATAAATCTATCTGAACGATTCTCTTGGCCGGGTGAGTCCCTGCAGTCTGCCGGTAATTCCCAATCTCCAAAAACCATAGGTGTTTCAGTCGGACTTCGTCTGTAGAGTTTTGTTTTTACTATCGACTTGCCTTCTTTGAGGGTTACTCCAGCATCGGCCTGAATGGCGGCCGTGCCGAACATAATTCTACATAAATCGTTGTTTAAATAATCGTTTAGTGTTTCATCAAGTTCTCCAAATGCTTGGATTGTCAACCCTTCCGCAATGGCTTGCCTTTCAGCTTCACTGTTTAAGGCCGCTGCGGGAATGACGCTGACTAAATTGACAATTTTACTAGCAACGTCTCTTGCAACTACTGAATTCATTTGACCCAAGTACGAATCGATAGTGGTTCTTGCCGAAGTAGAGGTGTCGCTATCAGCGATGGGTACCAAATCATCATTTAGGCCAAACAGTCTTTGTATGAATGCCTTCACTTGACTTTTGGTATCTAGTTCTTTTCTTCTGTAGATTATCAAGCGATTTGAAGGATCGTAGATCTCCGTGGCCGCGCGCCCAGGAGTGTAGTAGGCTTCACCTGTAGCGGTACCAAAGTTTGGTAAAACCCGAATCGGATTAAAGGAACCAACGTAATCTAAGTATGAGTCTTTCACGCTTTGTCCGTAGCCGTACCCAACCATGGCGCCTTCATCCGTCTCATCGCCGCGAATGTCGCCGCCGCCGTCTGGGTGGGTGTCCGCATATGCTGTGTCCGGTGCTGTTTCTGGATTAGTCGAAGAGCCGCCACCTGGAAACTTTCTCCTAGGGACATACGCTCTTATTTGTTTATCATTACTGCTGAGTTTATGTATACCAAGAAATTCCTCGTGACTAGCAGCAGAGGCAAACAGATCATTATAAAAATATTGGTTGACCTGGTAGTAGGTATCGTCCGTATAGCTGACCATTGGGCCGTCCGGGACTTTCATATAATAATTTCCGCCGGGTGAATATTCAGTCGGTGTATAACCAAAGAGTTCTCTGCACCCGGCGGCGCTGCCATCGGTGAAATCGAAGAGTTCTTCGAAGAGGCTGTAGACCGGTTCCGGGGCCCAGCCGTCGCTGTCTTTGCCTTGGGTAATACCATAGTATGCAGACGGTATAATAATTTTTACACCATCAGTTTCACTCGAACCACCTTGATTGAACCAGGTAGGCTCCTCCAGGGTTGTGAAGTCGGGTCCGTGACCACCAACAAACCGTCTCGCCCAAGTGTTGTGTATCCAATCGGTGATAGTATCGACGGCCTCTTCATAATAGCTTTGTGCGCTATCTTCTTCTATGTCTTCAACACCATATAAACTAGCACTGCGGCCGGCGTCTAGTAGGGTCTGTAACTGTGTTTTTCTTTGGTTTAACATTTCGTTAAATTCTGTTACGTATGTCGAAGGAGTTACTGGAAGTTCTGCGGTGCCGGGATATGTTGATTCTTGATTTGCTATCGGTACGTAGTTGGCCACGTTTGTGTGGAAAACTCTATTATATAAAAAATCGGAAGAAATCAAGCCGGTAACAAACGATATGGCCTCAAAGTCACCAAGAACAAACGATCTAGCATCTATAATTTTGTAATTTCTTAAAACCCTTTTTACAACTTCTGGCTCGGCTTTAATCCGCGCGTCAATGTTGTTGACAAGAATACGATAGCGTTCATACAGCCGGCTAGTGCGTGTTACATCTTGGGTAACCGCAAATATTTGTCCAGTTCTATTTAGTCGATTTATGAAATCCGATTCGTCGCCATATGCAGACATTATATACAAAATGCCTTCTACCGCATTTTTTAAATCAGTGTCAGTGGATAAATATTGAGAATATTCGCCCAACAAAGAATCAATCGAGTTAAATATATCATCGCGATTGTAATTTTCCGTTTTGTAATATTTTAGATTTAAGGCGCGAAGAGGGACGCTAGGATAATAAATACCTTGCTCATCAAGAAAGGCCGGCTCTCCATAAACAGCGATAGTGCCATCACGTATAACGTCTTCATAAGAAACATCGCTGAAGTTCAATGCATATGCAGCAGCACTAAGCCTAGCTATATTTGGAGTGGTCGCTGTAGTACCTATCGTAGCCGGATTGCCAACTGAAATAGTTGCAAAATATGTTAGATGCTCTATTCCTATAAAATCTTTTATATAGGTCGGCACTGATATCGCAGACATTCTAAGTATCGGATTGTTGTCTTCATCAAAAACAGCAGTCATCTCAACTGTATCATAAAAATCACTTAGCGGCACGGAAACAACATAATGATTAGACTCACCGATCAACGAAAGTGCATGTATCATTGTCTGATAGTTGGTTGCAGAGTAGTTGTCATTGTTCAATAAGGTGCTCTGCAGCATGTTTTCAGGTGGTGTTAGTATTCCTTTTAAGTTTAAGCGCGAGCTTTTTAATTTGTTGGTTGTACCAGTAGACTTAGACACATATACGTTAATGTATAGACTTTCATTGTCCGTGCTATCGTTGGACGTGATTGTTTGAAACAGTTCTTTTGATAATTCTTCTGCTTTAAAGCCATCCCATGTGTTCATCAATACAGAAATTTCAACATCAATACGAGTTACCGTCGAAGAGTCGCTCGAAGCTCGGCTGCGAGCGCGCTCTAAACCGCCTGAATCAAGCTTCA
>Ga0208134_1000657_pt1 | contig 22374 bp, 30 predicted proteins | sample VirMetDEL_Mar_31_FD_184515 | JGI IMG/M metagenome (GOLD analysis project Ga0208134, IMG submission 184515) | Aqueous microbial communities from the Delaware River and Bay under freshwater to marine salinity gradient to study organic matter... | ecosystem: Environmental > Aquatic > Marine >... | reverse complement strand
TTTAGACATATTGTTGATCCCCTCGATCATAAGTTGTTGTGGTTTATTGAATTTTTCAAGAGTTTTTGTGTTTCTCTTGACTATGTTTAGATATTACAGAAATTATCAATTAGAAGCAAGTATAAAGTGACAGTATCTTTACTTGTGGTTCATTTTAAATATATTAGAAATCACCAGATAACACATCTTTTTTACTTGACCAATAGTCGATTACAGATATTCCCATTGTATTAGCTTTTTTATATTTAGAAGATGTAGTATCTCCGCCGGTTATCAAAGCATAACAATCTTTAGTCACAGTGTTAGTTACTTTGAATCCAAGTTTTTCTAGAATATCGCCTAACTGATTACGAGTCATATCTAACTTTCCCGTAATACAGATTTTACGAGCAGGGGTTCCGACTACTTCTTCAACTGTCACATTCTGTTCGAGTTGTAGAGGTAAGGTTAATACCCACTCTTCATTTTCATCAAGCCACGACAGTACCGATTCTATTGTCGAAGGACCAATACCTTTAATATCTGTAGTTTCAATATCTCTTAGATTTCTAAAAGCAGGTATCTTACTAATAATTAACTTAGAAGCACGTTTACCTACCCCTGTCATTCCAAGAGATGCTAGAACAAGATCATAAGGTTTGGTTTTTGTTCTTTCTATCTCAGCTTGAACCTTGGCACCATTGACACCAAGTAGATTCCAGTTTTGATCTTCGAAAAGATCTACTGGATGTGTTAGTCCCATTTTCTTTACAGAAGCTGGACCTAATCCTTTAATATCAAGAGTCTTAATAAAATGTTCTAAAACTTTTGATGAATTTATATTACTCTTATCAGCAACCATTAACCTAGGACCATCTAACTTTGTATCCATACCAATGGTAGTTTCTGCATGATTTTTAGTTATCTTAATACCATGCTTAGAGTGTTCGATTACACGAAGAAACTTAGGTATAACACCGCCAGCACGTTCAATCTGGATCATGTCGCCCAATCCAAGATTATGTTCTTCGATAATACCTAAATTATGTAAGGTAACTCTAGAAATTGTAGCATCTTCCAATACCACAGGATCAACAACTGCTGTAGGATTTACTGTGCCAGTTCTACCTACTACCCATAATACATCTTGTAGAGTAGTAATAGCTGTTTCTGTTTCACGTTCTTTGAGTGCTACTGCAAATTTAGGAAACTTAGATGTGTAACCTAGCCTTACAGATTTAGCATATGAATCAGCACGATATACTACACCATCCATAGGATAGGTCCATGCATCATCTTCTAGAACTGTGAAGAATCCCATATTTTTTACAATATTCATACGGGCTTTATAATTCATTTCTGTGCCTAGCCAGTCATGAGCAATAAATATAATGTTACGTTCTGCAAACTCTTTAGCAGATTTAAGACCGAGCGCACCACTAACATAATTTCTAAAGTTATCTACTTCGTTATTAGTTACACATTCACCGTTAATCACTACTTCATCTAAATGAGTATCTATACGTGTAGGTATATTAGAAATAGCGCCTGCAAGATGTGTAACATCTTCTCCACGCTCACCATTACCGCGAGTGACAGCAAGAGATAATTTACCATTAGTATAAATTAAACTAAGATTAGTACCATCAATTTTAGGGAGTCTAACATCCATAAACGCATCAACTTCGTCTATATCATATACTTTACGCAATGAGTATAAAGGATAGGGATGAGTTACTTTGCCTGCCTTCCCACCTACGCGGAAAGTAGGAGAATCATGATCACGCCAGCCTTGAGCGGATTCCATAGCTTCTAGCTTGTCATACAGTTGATCAAACTCTGCATCTGTAATCTCAGGAGCATAGTCGTCATAGTACAGTTTACTATGTTTTTGAATAAGTGTTTTAAGTTCTTTATATATCATATTATGAATATAGAATAAAAATAAGCATTGGGAAAGTTAATAATTACTTATTATAGAACCATTTATACATTTATTTTATTATTGTATGTACTAAATAGTTTAAGTGTTTTATCTGTAGCTACACCTGTTACTAGTAGTGTACATCTGGGACCAAGACCTGCATTAGCTGTACAATGAGGTACATTATACCAATCAAAACTATATATTTCTCCTGCACGATAACCTGTATGCACAAAGTTACCATATTGAATAAAGTGGCCTGGCTCCCAATCATTTAACATAACCATAAATCTATATACACTATGGGGATCAGTTTTATTAAATTTTTCAAGTTTATCTATGTGTAAATTCCATACCTGTCCAGGCTGTTGAATGTGAACACGAGTTTGTAGTTCTTTTTTATCTACAGAGGTTAATTCTAGAGCATCTGTCATACGTTGAAATACTGGTAGTAAATCATACTCTAGGTTAGTTAAAACTAAATCTACATCTGCACCACTTCTTACGAGGTCATATTCTTCAGATTCTATGTCTTTGCTGGTGCCATCCTTTGGATTTCTATTTCTCCAAGTGATTTCCTCACTACTTTTAATAGTTTGTGCAAGTTCCTCACTCCAGTCACCAGTAAAACACCCAGCATAGCGCATTGCGTCATATGCTGGGTCTATTTTGAAGGGATCAAAATGATAACTTGTTCTAGGTACTAATTTATCCCAACTACTTTCCATTAGTCTACCAAGCCTTCTTTATAAACACTAGCTAATCCTAAAGCTTCACTATTAAACTTAACTAGATTCTGTAAAGTGCTAGCAGTTACAAAAGTTAATAGTTTATCACGTTGTGCATCTCCTGCTTCTCCAATATACCAATCATAATCACCATTTTTTCTAATCAATGCTGCGATTGCATCAGGATCTTTACTCATAGCTGTTAGCGCGGCTGCAAGTTTATCTCTATTAGGATTATCTTTATTTACCCAAAGAGCTTTTTGTAGACCGTCACGAAACGATTTAACTAACTTATAAGTATCATAGAACTCTCCACTAGGTGCTACTCCCCATCGTGCTTCAAATATTTGTTCTACTTGATAACCTGCTGGATAGTTTGTGTCATCTGCGTGTGACCCATCAGGTTGTAGCAATCCATGATGAAACCAGAGTTCGGCGTTTTCATCAGGCTCCACATGTTTTTTATATGTTGCAGGATTCTCGCGAGTCCCTGTCAGTTCCCCACGTTTAAAGGCTAATCTACGTTCCGCAGTTTTCATACCTTTAACCCATGTTACATTTTCTTTAAAGCAAGCAATATACTCTTCTACTGACTTATCAGGGCCACAAATCATTAGTGCAATAGCAAATGCTTCGGGAACCATACCAGATCCTGCAGGAAAATAAGGTTTATCCATATTTTCACCTTTACGTTTTCCTGCAATGATATTTAGATTCATCATACCTACACTATCGTATTCACGATAATCATAATCTACATTTTCTTGTAGAAATGATACACCATTTCCTCCGTGAGATACCATGACAGTTTTATCATCATCACGCATTTCATTATGCCATTCATTAAATCCAGGAATGTCTCTAGCTCCTGGCAACATTTTAATAGTAATAGACTCTCCTAGAAAAGGTTCTAGTTCTTTTGCAATAATTTCCGCCCACACGGTAGTGCCTTGACCCGCTCTTTGGGGTACTACAAAAGTATAGTCTGCTATAGCAGATGTAGCTAGCATAGTAGCAGCTGCTACAGATAATAGTAAGCGTTTCATTAATATTCCTTTTTTACGCATATTCTAACTTGTTACGTTTGGATAATCCCCAAACCAATATAATAAAAATAACACCGATCAGTGTCCAGAATATAGGTCTTGTTAATAACCTATCAAAAGTATACATACCATACATTTGTATACTCAGTGCTTCAATTCTTTCTGCAAGTATAAAACCAAATAATAATGCAGGTCTTGAGAACTTGAATTTTTTAGCTAATATACCTATTAAGGAGCAAACTATGAGTATAGCATAGTCTTCCCATCCTCCTGTATACTGAACACAAGCAAGTACTATAAAAGCTAATAGTAACGGAAAATAATATTTATAAGGTACATTAGCAATTTTAGCTATATACTTAGTTAAAAGTATACACAATATAGCTACAAGTATAGTAGCCATCATAAATCCAAACAGCATACTATCAAAAAACTTGGTATCCATTGCTAAATCAACAGTACCCAGTTCAAAATCTAAATATGCAAACAATCCAATAATAATTGCCGCAAAAGGAGCACCAGGGATTCCGAATAGCACTGTAGGAATCATTGAGGTAGCTTTTTGTGCATTATTAGCACCTTCTGGCCCGATAACTCCTCTTATATTACCTTTACCAAAGGGAACATCTGGATTTTTAGTAGTAGCTACTGCTTGACCGTAAGCCATCCAGTCTGCCATTGCACCACCTAGACCAGGAAGTACTCCTATAAAAGCGCCTATACAACCTCCACGTAGAGCTAACCATCTGTTATCCCATACAGCTTTTATACCATCTAGTGTCTGTCTACCATTTGATATAGTAGAATCAGCAGTATTTCTTCTTCTAGCTAGTCCATCAATAAGTTCAGGAATAGCAAATAAACCCGCTATCATTGGAAGTAATTGTACTCCAGCTCCTAGATATTCCCAGCCACCGGTCCATCTATCTAAATTAGTATTAGGATCAACTCCTATCATACCGATAAAGATTCCTGCAGCAAGCGCCATTAATCCTCTGACCCACCATTTATTACTTATGAAGGTTACTGTAGCTAGTGCTAACATAGTAAAAGCCCATAACTCAGGAACTCCGAATATTAGTATTAAATTAGTATACCAAGGTAATAAAAAGAAAGTAAGTGATCCCCAAAGTAAACCATTTATAGTAGATGTTATAACAGCAGCACTAATAGCATAGGTAGCTTTACCTTGTAGTGCTAAGGGAAAACCATCAAGCATAGTAGCAGCTGCGGAGTTTGCACCAGGAATACCTAATAAGACTCCTGTATATGTATCTCCTGTAGTACTGGCAGCAACTACTGCCATAACAAAAATAACAGCTAGATATGGATCTGGAAATAGTGTAATAAAGCTAAATAGAAAAATAAGACCAGTAGTAGCGCCTGCTCCAGGAATTATGCCTATTAGTAGTCCATAAAAAGTTCCTGATAATAGTGCTAGAATTTCTGGCATCTATTCATATTCCCATTTAAATCTCCCACGAGTACTTTCTCTCATATTTGTAACTTTTTTATTATACACTTCTCCATAATGATAAGCAAGAGATTTAGTCCATTTATTGTACCAAGGTAGTATAGAACCGTCAAAGTTAGGACAGTTAGGGTTTACTTTCATGCATAGAACACCATCTGGAGTAAGCAGTTTCATAGCTTTTTTAATCTGTATATCTATTAAATCTAAACTATGAAAGTGAAAAACCCCATAAGCAATTATGAGGTCATACTTTTCTTGTGTCCTAAAGTTTAGAAAATCCATATGTTCATCAGCTGTATCAATATAAACATCAATTCCTGTAAATTTACCTGTAGCAAATTTTTTATAAGGATTATGCCCACAACCAATATCTAATACATTTTTAGCTGCTAAGACCCTATTAACTACAGTTTCGTCAACTTCTTGAGTCTGCCACTGATTAGCAAACCATCTCATACTAGTTGTCATTTGAAAAATTCTTCCGAGTTGTGAGCTTTATCATCTACCCAGATATCGTAATGTTCTTTCTCACCAACTGACAATTCGTGATATTTACAACCCCAACTATCTAATTGACTTTTAGTCATTTCATAATAATCAATACCACTAACTGCTCCTCGAGCAGTCATATATTTAATAGTATGTCCCTCATCATATAGTCTATTTATTCTAAAAATACGACCCATAATTGGTACATGATTTTCATAGTCCCATTTGCCACTGGGTAATTGATGTGCATGACAGATAGTGCCGTCAATATCTACGATATACTTCATGATTAGTCCTTATAAATTATTATCATGTATATGTAATTGAAGAAGTGTGTAGTGTAACACCTTCATTAGATCTTTACGAGCATCTTCTCTCGTACCTTTATTTAAATATCTACTTGCATACTTATCTACATTTCCCATACAGAATCCAGTACCATGACCTTTATCTATAATATTTTCCATAGATTGAATTTTATTAGTATTATAATGTGCTGCATAAGTACTATCAATATAGTCTGTAAACTCTTCTATTAGTTTATCTTCACTAAACTTATATATGTTAGTTTGCTCAGGAATAACTTGTTCTTCTACCACTTTAATACCTAATGCTTCAATCTCTTCTTTTGTGTATTGGTTATGACCATGTCCGGCAGCAGAGTCCCAACCAATTGTTTGTGGTTCCGGTCTTATATCATTTGGTGATATTGGTCTCATATCTCTTCCTATTTCCCATCTATCTGTTGTTCCTTGGTATCTGCCATATACGACACCATCTACTCGTTCATATACTAATCCAACACCTGGTTTAAGTGTTCCCATTAGCCAATCTTCTTTTTGATAGACTCAAGTAACTTACTTAAATTTTCTTTTTTATTTAAATTAGTTCCTACCACTTCTACACCTAAAATCTCTTCTAGCTCTCTCAACATAACTTTTACAGTTAATGACTTATCTTCTTCATCTAATTCAGGTTTTTCATATATTTTAAGTTGTACTAATTTACTTATAACACTTCTATAACCCTTTTCAAATATAGATGCTAATTCATGTACATCTTTAATTTCTTCCTCAAGATAAAGCCTAGTTAATTCAGCTTCTTGTTCATCATTCCAAGCTTTAATACTCATATTCGTTCTCCAATTCTTCAAATTCCAATTCTAATTGATTATTCCATATATACCTTTGTGCTACTGCTTCTGCAGCGTCATTTAGTAAAGGTATTAAAGAGCTAACTTCATCTGCTGGAATAGAAAATCCTGTCTTAGTAGGAAACCACTGTCCTGTATCTCCGTCCATTGTATAATCTCTTATATGTAGATATAGTTTATCTCTAAATTCATTAATAGTTACTTTTACTGCATTACCGTTTGGTTTGTGAAATGCTGTACCAAAGTCTATATTCATATTTTTACTACTTTTTTGGTACTTATAAAATCTCTTGCCCAGTCTGTTACTGGGTATAACTTAAATATCTGTACCAATGCATATCTAGTTTCTGTTTTTGACTCATTTAACATGCCATGAGCTATTAAATCAGGGTCAAAAAACATAGTTTCTCCCTGTCTTAGCCATTGAACTCTATGTTTATTTTCTGTATCTATAAAGTTATATCTAAAATCTTTACTTGCAGTAAGAGCTGTAATACTTCTTATCATATAATCATTTTTATCTTTTACTGCTGTATTATTGCCATCAGTATGTAGCGGTATTTCTTGACCCGGAAGTTGCCTATGTATACGCACTCTGGTAGTTTGTAGCTGAAAATAATCTGTTAATTTTTTAACTTGAGGTATTTTATGATATAAAGCTGTATATTTAAAATCATCAGGATTCTCTAAAGGATTAGATCTATAAAAATCAAATACACTTCCTGATTCACTTTTTATTGATATAGCGTCTACATGACCTGCCAAATCTTGGTCTGTGTGTTCTACAAATTTTAATTGCTTTACCCAACTATTATCAAACTCTAGCCTTGTTTTAGCTTTTAATAACATAATCTTTTATCTGACCTCCTTCTACAGGTCTATCTAAAAAGTCTTTTCCTAAAATCCATATATTAGGATTCTGTTTAGTAATTTCATCTATCCAAGTTTTGTAACTAGCGGTAACACCTTTTAACCCATGAAGATAATGAGCATTTACAGTATGGAAAGCATTACTCCACCATATTACACTACCTGGTTCATTAATTATTTTATTAGTTATGGGCGTACAGTCTTTTGATATATCTACATGAGTCCATGTATGTTTTAGATTTTTATACCGTTTCCAGTGTTCTTTTATAGTATCTTCACTACCCCACCAAGATATTTCTCTTTGCCATAGGAAATCATCTGTTTCATGCTCTGTTAGAGTTCCGTGTGTTTCATTAAATTGATATTTTTTTCTAGCCCAATTTATAAATGCAGGATAATCTTCACCATTCCACTGTTTTAACATCATTTTTTTATAAGCTAGTGCAGGTTTACTATAGTCATAAAAATTAACAATTGCATCATCTTCAAAATTAAAGGTATTTAATATAATATGTGGTTTGAAACTAGCTGCTAATGTATATAAGTGCCTAACTGGTTCTTGTATTTTACAGTATTTTAAATCTAAATATGTCTCTGTATTCCATAAAAATACACATTGAGGTGCATAGTTTACTATATTATTAACCCATGATAACTGAGTCTGTAGATCTTCAATACTACTAGTAGGATAAACAAATTCTTTCGCATCACGAATCTTTGGATGAAAATTATAAACAGTTAAACCATTTTCTAAACTTGTATTTATAAAGTTCCAACCATCTACTAGAGGGGTACATACTTTAGTTTCTTCTGTAGGCATAACTGCTAGTGGAGTATAGTCATCATGTATATCTTTAGCATGTCTATTAGCAGCAGCTAAATGTTCTGGTTTATCTAACTTATGTTTAGCTTCTCCCCACACAGGTTTATCAAACTTTTTATAGTAATTTAAATTAACTAAAATACACTGTTTATGTAATCCATAATAACCATTGCCTTCTGACCAATTACTATTTGGAGTTTCTTTGTCCATAATATGCCCTGTAACAAAGAAGTTCTTTTTACTCATCCATTTTTCTATAATTTTAAAAAATGAACCATCTCTAACAATATGACCTACTGCCTGTACTATACAGTATTCTACATCATGCTCTAGTGCTTTGTCTAATACATCATTAACTGATTTGCCATAAATTATAGGTCCAAAATATTTGAATCTTGTAAAAAATTCTGTAATTTCTTTACGTTTTTCTTGTATAGTCATATTTCTAGATGCAAATTTTGGATCATCAAATATTGCTACTACATAGTTTTTATTGAGGCCCATTTTTCGCATAACTACGCTCTACCAACTCTTTAAATTCTTTTGTTATTTTACCATGTACTATTATATGGTATCTATCTTCATCACTGTTATTATATACTGCGTGTGTATTACCTACATCTAGTAATAGTGATTTTCCAGGAGCAAAAGGTAAATATCCTTTATGACCTTTCATTTTAAAATTACAACCTTCAGGATTATTCAGTGCTATATTAACAGGTGATAATCTATGTTCTTGAGAGTCTTTATGTGGAGTAATATACCCTTGTGGCTCTAGTAACATAAATCTTACTCTATAATATACATCATATGGAAAATAATATTTAAAAAATTCATTAGTTATAGGACATCGTGCACATATATCTGTCCAAGTGTAAGGAGTTTCATTATTTGATTTATAACCATATTGCTCATAATGATTAGTTTTATATGGATCTATTCCATGTATACATAAACTTCTCCATCCTTTATGCCTATAACCTCCACCATTATCTTCATCTCTATGTTTAACAAATTCATCTTTAAGATCTACAGCTTCTTGTAACATTTTTTCATGAGGTATATCTATATCAAGTCCTAACCAAGGTAAACCACTTTCAGTTACTATTTCTTTATACTTCATTGTATCCCTGCCTCTAATAACATTGCTTCATCAAATGCAAAACTGGTTCCACAGCCACAACTTGCTTTAGCACCTGGATTATCTACTACCAGTTGCTTACTTAAGCTGGATGTATCTAAGTCAATTATACTTCCATATAAATATTTTATACTTACGTCATCAATTATAGCAGGAGGACTGTCTGAAAATTGTATATCATTATCTCTAGGATGTGTTTCTACATCAAAAGCATAGTTAAATCCAGAACAACCACCTCCATCTACTGCAAATCTAAAGTATTGTCCTTTTTCTAAAACATCACTAATATATATTTGTGCTTTTTTAGTAATAGTAGGTAATTGTCCAGTAACTTCTTCGTTAAAAATAGGCACGTTGCCATGAAAATCATCAATAATTTTACGGTCTAAACTTGTTTTTTCTGAGGTTGCAGCACTTTCTAGTTTGCTATTTTTCATGTCGCTTTCTAGATTTGCAAAAAACTCATCTAAATCATCCATAATATTCTCCTTGTAACATTATATTATAGTAAATTATAAAAAAGTCAATATCTAACAATATCTGTTCTATTACTAACTTCTTCAAGTACTTTAACATAGTCTTCTGTTACTTTTTTCCAAGTATTTACCATATTCATATTGTTTCTTTTATTGTAAATTTCTTCTTCTTTATTATGGGAATGATAAATCATTTTAAGACCATTTGTTAGTGCTTGTACGTTAGGTTCATTGTAAAAAGTATGAGTACTCATTCCTGTCATAGCATCTCCTGATTTCATAGCAAATACATTTGGATCTGCTATATTCATAGATTTACGTTCTGTAGGCAATCTAAACCCATTTTCATGAGATACAAAATCATCTGTAGGACCACCATCAGATACTACAGGTATACAGCCACAAGCCATTGCTTCTTGTACATGCATACCAAATCCTTCAGCTCTATAAGGATGTACTAAAATATCAGATGCTTTAAACAAAGCTGCCATTTCTTTATCTGATAAATCTTCATCAATATATTGTACGTCTGAGCATCCTGTTTTATACTGCATTTTTATAATTTCATTTAGTACATTACTTTGCCCATAAATCTTAGGATTATCTTTAATAGTTAAAGTTGCCTTATCAAATTTTTTAAAGCACTCTTTCCAAGAGTTCATAAGTATATCTAATCCTTTTCTCCATTGAGAATTTCCTACATACACAAAATTAAATTTATCTTTATCTATATATCTACTTTCTGAATTTTCTTCATCTGTATTAAACAAATCTTCATTATACCCATTAGGTACTACAAATAAATTATCAGGTTTGAGTCCTGCCCCTCTAAATACATCAGCTATATATTTACTTGGTACAATTAAAGCATCTGCAAAGGTTTCAAATTTATACTGCCACTCAAAAGGTGCTTTTAAATATTCCCAAGGTTGGATAAATATAATCTTAGTTCTATCACTAGCAGGCCATTGCCATATAGGAGGATAAGAATGTCGTACTTGTATATTAGGCTCACCTGTTTCTGCTTGCTCTAGAGTCTTTAACTGTTTAACTATATTCTTATCTAATTTATATTCAGGATCATAAGAATCTAATGGAGTAATAGATATTTTCCAATCAGGATGTGCTTCTGCTAGTTTAGTTACTATATTTCTATTGATAATCGAAAGTGAATGGTTATCATAAAATTTTCCTACAAAGTCAATTATCATATTAATATGCCTTACTTAAGTGTTGTTCTATATAATCTGCTACTTGTTCTGTTTTTATAGCTCTGAGAATAGGCCACTGTGCTGTTCCAAGTCCTGAAGACTTAAAGTTATGTAGTTCTTCGTAATTTTCTAATGTAACTTGATTCCAAATCTGATAAAAAGGATCATTTTCAACTAAGTCTGAATGTCCAATATTATTAATTTTTTCATGTAGTGCATCTTTATCTCTACATAGACTCCAATGAATAGCTACAAGAGGCGACATTAATCTATTATGTCCTGCAGCACTTTTGTCAGTCCATCTAGCGTACGTAAAAGTACTATCTTTAGAAGTAGTCATACCTTGATTCTCCCCAAAAAAAGGAGTTCCATCTTCATCTGCAATTACTAGTGTAGCATCTCCAATAGTTTTATACGGGGTTGCCCAGGTCATACAAATATCTGCTTTATTATAGTAGCGTTCTATAAGAGGACAATAATTATAGAAAAAATCTTTTGGATTAACTAGATACTCATCTGCGTCTATACTAAAAATCCAATCATTTGTGCATTGTGCTTTAAGAAAGTTTCTTTCATAATTATCATTTTCAATAGCTATTTTACTTTTTACAAAATCTTCTTCTATAATAGAAATTTTAGAATCTCCATCAATAGCACTTAAATCTGCCCATAATTGTTTTTCATCAAAAGAAAAACTATTACCACTCCATGTAGTTCTATTCTTATCAAGACCTAAAACAATTTCATCTACATAATTATAATATTTAGATATACTTTCTGGTAAATAAGCTGCATCATAGCTTACTAAACTTATTACTGATTTCTTTTTCATTTATGCCTCTTTAGTGGGTTTAGGTGCCGGTTTTTTAGTTACTATTGCTTTAACTACTGCTTTTACTTTTCTTTTTAATCCTAGTATTCTAATTCCGTTCCAGTAATTTCTACTATCTGAACCTGCTCCACTAACTTTTAAAAATTCATAATCTATAGTAAAACTTTCATCATGTCTTAGTAGAGCTTTATTTAGTTCTTCCATAAATATAGGATTTGTAACTCCTGATACTATCAAAACACACTCTTTATCAAGCTTTGGGTACACTGTAGTAAAAAACTCATCATATATAACAGGATTTAATTTTTCTATATCTAAATAACATACATTAAATGTTGGAAGTTTGCTATAATCTACATTTTGAAAAGAATCTTCTATAATAGTTATAGCATCAGGTACGTAATTTAAATGAGTGCTCCATTTTTTTAGATTTTCATTCAAATCACGTATCATAGAAGGCCAGCAAGGAGATCCTTCTGGTATTTGATCAGGAAAAGTTTGTCTAAAGTCATAGCTAGAATTTTCTATACCCCAAGCTTTTGTTTTAGGGTTATTAGTTACTGCTGCAATTATTGTTGAACCTTTATAAACACCTATTTCAAGATAATTTACATTATCAGCTCCACATAGATTATTAATAAAGCCTCTTAATCTATTAGAGGACGCTCCTGGAATTTTTTTGTGCCACCAATCAAGCTTGTCTTTATCTACTTGTGATAACTCTAATGCTGCTTGTACCCACGTTTTATTTAACTTAGCCATTATTTCTCCTTTTAATAATTTTTTTATCTACAAAATAGAACGGTGCGTATACTACCACTACCAATACTAATGATATAAAAGCAGGTATAACTAAAAATACTAAGGCCCACATAATCCATATCCATAATAATACAGTTAATATAGGGCCATTATCGCCTGATTTCAATTTTTTAGCTTCTTTCTCAATGCCATCGTACATTTCTTGTTTCGTTATATATACTTTATCCACTTTTTATCTCTTTGTCCAGCGTTTTATAAAATTTTGAATTTGCCCATTTCGCCAGTAATGTTTGTAAGTTTCTACTTTCCATATCAGCTTTAGACTGATCTTTTATTCTTTTATTATCTCTTGATTCATGGTGTAAAAGTCTAACAGGTATTTGATAGATGCGTTCTCCGGCTTCTCTGGCTTTTAAACAATAATCAACATCTCTGTTATAAGTCCATTCATATTCTGGGCTAAAATCTCCTACAGTGTCTAGAAAACTTCGTCTGAGATAACATCCTCCAAATGTAGTCCAAGCAACTTCTCTTACTGTTAAGTATCTTCCATCATCAACTTCTAAATCTTGTTTAAATTGTGATTTATTTTCAAGTACTAAACCACTACCAAAATGGTCTGGTTTTCCATCTGTAAATTGTCCACCAGCGCACTGTATATAATGCTCATAATTATCATTCTGTGCAGGGTATAATAATAGTAAACCCAACATTCCTGCTTCTGGATACTTATCAACATATTCTAACATTTCTTCCCACCATCCATCTTTAAATGGGTGCATATCTGCATGAAGTATAAAAATATCATGTTCAGGAAACTGATTCCACATTTTTTGATACATTAAATCAGAGCCGATTCCAGCGGTATCTTTTTCGTAATGTATATCAAGATCCCAAAACTTATCTTTATGTTCTGCTATCTCATTATCATACACATAAGGTGTAATTATTTTAACTGCCATCTTTTACTCTTTCTTCTCTAAAAGTACAACCATCTGGTATGTATCTTACAATTGTTGCTTTATTTACCAAATAGTTATCTTCTTCTCCTGGTGCTACATATTTGCGAGGTTTTGGGTTATACTTTTGATTTTCTGGATGAAAGCATAGAACTCCTTGCCCTGCCCCTATAGCCCAACAAACATACTTACATTGCCAACAATCACTACTGTACATTCCAACTCTTTTCAGGATATTCTTCTAACCACCACTGAACTGCATCATAATAATCTTTGTCTTCATCATTCATATGTGATCTATATAGTGATGCTTGCATATGAACAGTAACTACTGCAGGAAAGTCTGTTAGATGAATATTGTTTTCCATCATATTTTGTAACTTATCCATAAATACTGTTATTTTTTCTTGAATCTTACTCATTAGATTAGTTTATCCGTCCATGTTTTAGGAGTTTGTTCTGTAACTAGTTCTACAGGTAGATGGTATTCAAACTCACGAGTAATAGGTCTAATCCAGTTTACCATATCTTGAATAGTTTGTTTAGCTGGTGTAGCTGCATTATAATTAAACTCTTTTCTAATTTTATCACTAGAACAATAAGCATCTTTTACTTCTCTAGGTCTATCGGGATAATGATCAAATTTTACGTAAACTTCTGAAAGTTGTGTAATTAACGTAGCTAATTGTATAATAGATATTTCATTGTCATCTGGCCCAATATTGTATACCTGTCCACATAACTCTTTACGATCACTTTTCATAATTCTTTCTACTGCAATAATACAATCCCTTACATCAGAAAAAGAACGTTTTTGTTCTCCGTCCCCGTATATAATAAGATTTTTAGTTTGTGCGGCTCTATTAATCATTATTCCTACAACATTTCTAAAAGGATCATAATATCTTTGTCCCACACCTATAACATTATGAGGCACTACTGTTACATAGTTTAGTCCGTGTATTTCGCTTAACATCTGTAAGTGTTCTTCTGCTTGTACTTTAGCTAATCCGTATGGATCTACAGGTTTTGTAGGCATATCTTCTGTAAAAGGAGGTACTTGGTCACCATATCTAGCCATAGAGGAACAGTTTATAAATAATCTTACTTTATTATGTAGTGCTGCAATAGCGGTACTAATAGTACCAGATACTATACTAGTAGCAGTTACTGTAGGAGAAAACACACTTAAACCTTCATAAGGAAGAGAAGCTGTATGAAATACTACATCACAATCTGCCATAATTGTTTTCATAAATTCTGTATCTAGTATATCTCCTCTATGATACTCACATTTTGGATGGTCTGGTACATTACCTTCTACGCCTCCAATCATATTATCAATACCTACTACTTCATCACCTTGCATAATTAAATACCTAGCCATCGTACTGCCTAATAGTCCACTAATTCCTGTAATAAAAACTCTCATTACCATTTCCACTTTCTTTTTTTATAATAGTCAACTAGCTTAACAATTTCTTTATCAAAAACTTTTTTAGGAGTCCAACCATAGTTTTTAATAGATTCACATGATATTGAATATCTTACGTCTTGTCCGGGTCTATCATAACTATAATCTATATGCTCATTATAATCTGGTATTTCTGCATTTATAGTACCTATAAAATAGGTATTTATAATTTTTGTAACAGTTACAAAATTAGTTTGTTCATAGTCTGATTGTATATTATAAATATTATTTCTACATGCTTTTTCATATAGTAAAATAAATGCTTCTGCAGTATCTTCTACATGAGTCCAGGATCTTATAGGTTTTCCTCTATCATGTAATTTAATTTTTTTACCGCGTTGTAAGCATCTAACTGCTGTAGGTATTAACTTTTCTGGATATTGATTCTCACCATAATTATTAGAAGGTCTAGCAATTATATAGTCTAATCCATGAGTTCTAGACCAACTCTCTATAAGCATGTCGGCAGCAGCTTTAGTAGCGGCATATGGATTACTAGGCATTAATGCATCTGTTTCATCAAAACTTCCATCAGTCCTATCTCCATATACTTCATCAGTTGACACTTGAAAAAACAATGGTTTATTATGTTTTATTTGTACACTTTTATGAGTTATAATTTCTAATAAGTTTTTTACTCCTGAAATATTAGAATCAATAAACTTATCTACATTTAAAATACTATTGTCTACATCAGATTCTGCTGCTAAATTAAACACTACATCACATTCAGGAAGTCTATCTATATCTTTAATATCATTTTTTATTACTATATAGTTATCTGAATATGTATTTAGTAGCCATTGCATTTCTTGCTCATTAGCCGCATAAGTAAATTTATCTATACCATATACTAACCAGCCTTTTTCTAGTAAAAGTCTAGTAAATGTAGTGCCTATAAATCCAGCACATCCTGTCACTACAGCTATACGTTTATGCATTTTTCTATTCCTTCAGTTAGGGCAATACACATAATATTATTATATACTAAATTAGATATAGCATGACTATCATTTAATGGTTTATAATATTTTCTAAACTCTTTACCTTTAAACTCTCCTGATACCTCTTCTACCGGTGAGTTATGTATAAAAGGTAAGCAAGTAGGAAACCAAGTATCAGAGGTATGATTAAACCAAAAATCTCCATTCTCTTCTCTCATTTCATATCTTAATGTATTATAATTTGTTATAAATAAATTTTGCATATCATCAATATTAAATTGATCCCACCATTGTAAGATTCCTGCTGCACTTAGTTCACTCATTTTAAAATTACCGCCTTGCTCATTACAAATAGTATCATGTTTGCCAAAATTACAAGCTATTCTTACGGATTCTTCATACTCTTTATCAATAATTACTAATCCTCCTTCTCCAAAACCTATAGGTTTAGTATGGTGTAAAGAAATATAACTAGCTGTTCCTAAATTACAACTGTTAGTACCATTCCAAAACGAATAAGGAGTAGCTGCATTATCAATTATTAATTTTTTATTTCTGCTTTCAGTTTTACTTAAAATCTCTTTAAAATTTTGTAAATGCCCGAATATGTTTGTTATAATAACTGTATCAGAATACTTTATTAAATATTCATCATCTAAATTCATATTACAATGAGCAGTTATATCTGTTATTATTGGTCCTTGTGCTTTGCCTAAACAATTACTAGGAAAAGTAAATGCCTGTGTAGCAATTCTACAAGAACTATTATCATAAGTCTCAATTCCATATAAGATAGCATCTAAAGCACAAGTGCCATTAGCCGTAGCAATAACTGCTTTGCTATCATCAATTTTTAACATAGTTTTAGCACGTTGCTCTAAAAGCTGTACGGCATAACCATAGTTTGTAAATTGATTAGTTGTGTTAGCTGTGACTAAATAGTCATTAAATCTATCTGAATCAAGTTGTTTTTTAAGGATGAAAGGTATCAACATTAGCCCAATCTCTAAAAGGAGATGCCCAAGGTTCAACACAGTGTGTAGCAAATGCGGGCATTGCTGATATTATGTTTCTACTTCTTTCAGCTAGAAGAGTAAATTTATTATGATCTCCTAAACTACTCATATGAATATCTAAATCTTGTTTAAAAGTTTTTACTCTACCCGCAAATGTACCACAGCTACTAGGAACTGTTCGCCAATGGCAATAGTTAGATACTATAATTTGACTCTGTAATCCTTGATACCTTGGTGTGTATTTATCAGGATGATCATATAATGAAACATAATTTACACTATCATACATATCGTATACATTTTGTAAAACAGTAGTCCAACCAGGTATGTGCATATAATCGTCTTCTACAAGGTAAATAATATCATTATCATTCCAATCATTAATATTATCTTTTATTAACTCATACATTAAGTATCCAGATGCTTTTTCTCTATCAGGAGCTTCTACTCTTTTATGTATTTCTCTACCTTGTTCATCATGATCTATATAAGTGTCACTACGTAACTCCCACTCTTTATATAGTTCAGGAAGTTTAGCAGCACTATCAATTTCTAATACTTCTGCATTATAGTTATACTCTTCATGACCTTGTAGTTCTCCGTCATAAAGCACAGTTATTCTACAATCAGCAATTTTACTTGTATCAACTAGATTATTCCAACAACTTCTATAATGAAACCAATCAGGTCTATTATTATGATTATTCCAACCACAAGTTCTATAAATTATACGAATCATGTTTTACTCTTTGGTGCGTAAATATAATTGTGAGGATACCCTTTTACAATATATTCAGGATCATACATATTATTAAATCTAAAGTGAGCTGACCAACGAGTTCCTTCTTTAATATCACCGCTTTTATGTACTAAATTAGAATCAAAAACTAGAACTGAGCCTTTTTTTACTTTTACAGATTCAAACTTAAATTCTGAATCTTCTACTAAACCAAAACCTTCATGTATAGATTTTGTTAAATCTCCTTGTCTATGACTTTTAGGAACAACTTGTAGCTGTCCTAAATCTTCTGTAATATCTATTAAAGGAACCCAGCATACTACTGCATCACTAGAACCCTGCATAGATTTAGAATCTTGATGTGCAGGAGTTGTATGATGTACTTCTTTTTCTGCTGTATCTTTATTATTAAAGTATATTACAGGTCTAGTACAGATACTAACTTGTGGCTCAATCATACATTTACCTATTTTATAGCCTAGCATTACACCTAAATGGTGTAACTGTAAATTCCATTGAGCGTGTTTTGTGCAATTTGCAAATCTTTCATTGTGATTCTTAAATAAATCTACAATATCTTTGCTTTTTGTGTATTGTATCTGTTTATCAAATATTGCTGTAACTGATTCTTTAATTGCATCTAAAAATGCAGTTTCAATAAGATTATCTACAATAGTGTAACCTTGTTCTTCTAGCTCTCTTAAATTAGTTGTTTTCATAGTTCTTTTATATCCATTGTTGCGTATGCTATACCAGTTTCGCCAAAACCATTTCCATTATAAAACATATGAAGTTTATCTTTATATGCAATTACGGCGGGGTATGCACACATAATTGATTCAAAATCCAGTTCTTGTACTATACCAAATTTTGCATCTCTTGACCAGACATAACCATCTTTGGAAGTGGCATGCTGTATAGTATAAGCATGTTCAGGATTAGTTCTAAATTCAATACTATTTCTCACAGAAAACCACATATGAAAAATATCTTTATGTTTATATACTGTAGCAGCAGAAATACCTGCTTCTTCTCCACGTAGTTTTAACGTAGGTATAACTGATTTATTCCAGTATATACCATCGTCTGAAGTAGCTAGTCTAATATTATAAGAAGGCTGTAAATCGCCATTTTCATCAGGTAACCACTTATTACAAGATAAGTAATAGCCCATGTACATATCCTTAAGTTTAGTTACACATATAGTGCCTGAATATCCCTGATCTACTATATCTGGAGACAGGATAGGTCCAAGTTTTTTAAACTTAGCATTTAAACCTTCTTCTGCTACAGAACAATAATTGTAGTAAGGAACATCTTGTCTTACAGTCCATCCTATGTAATATAGTTTATCTTCAAACTTGCAAACCGGCATAACACCTGCTGAATCAGTACTTCCAGGTTTGCCAGGAACTAACATTTGTTTAGCAGGAGCTAGTATTTTAGATGGTTTACCTTTTTTTACGTCAATAAAGTAGCCTTCATTTTGATTTAATTTATTACGAGAAGTAAAATAGATTCTCCAAGAACAGTTTCTTTCTTCTACTACAGGTAGCTGTGCTTTTTTATCAGAATAGATAATACCATGTTTATTCCACATTCTTCAATCTCCGTGCTGGACTTCCTCTGTACATTCCCCACGGTTCTGTGATATTTTTAGTTATAGATGTATCCATAGACACAAACGTGCCTTCAGCTATTTCTCCAAAATCTCTAATAGTAGCATTTACTCCTAGATATGAATAACTACCAATATGGCAATGTCCTGACATACACACATGAGAGGTAAAAAAACAATGATCTTCTATTATACTATGATGCCCAATATGATTACCTGCCCACATAATTACATTATTACCCACTGTAGTCTTATATTGTATATTGTTGTTCTCTTGTATAAAACAATTATCTCCAATAGCATTTCTATTCCATACTAAAGCATCATGATGTATATAACTAGGTAGTCTATATCCTAAGTTTTTAGCTTTATTATATATTTTAGCTCTTGTTCTGTTATCTATCACAGGGATAAACATATCATATTCTGAAGAAGGCCTAGTTTCTGTTATTGTTTCAAAATCATACATAGGAAAACCTAGAAATGTATCAGATTCAGGATTATCCATTGTAAATCCTACAACAGTGCTACCCCAATACCATTTAGCCATTTCTGCTAAATCTTTATTTCCAAATATTATAATTGGTTTAGTCATTACTTATCCTCATATTCAGGTCTAAATTGCTCACCAGATCTAGAACGCTCTTGATGTTCTTTCATTATATTATATTGTTCTACTGACATTCTAGCTAGAGAAGTCATACCTTGTGATTCTAACGAGTGATCAAATACTATCCATTCTGGGTATTCTTCTAAAAACTCGTTAATTGCTGGTAGTATTTCATGAGCACAACCTATAGTATCATGAAATAATAGATACTTTAGAGATTTATTACCATGTAGTTGTAGCTCTTGAGAAAGTTGTTTATACGTGTGGTCTGTATCAAAAAATATACAATGTGAGTTTTCAATATTTACATCTAATGAACTAGACTCAATAAACTCGTGATGTACATTATTTTCTCGTGCATGTTTTTGAAACTCTGCTAAAGTTCCCTCTCCTGCAAATTTATCAGGATGTACGTGATCTATAGATATTAAAGCTGTAATAGGAGACATTTCTAATCTTCTACGATCTTCTGCTACTGTAACCATAGCATTACCTCTATCAGCAAGTCCTGTTAAAAATGCCCATGATGATCCTATTTCTCTAACCCCTAACTCATGTATTAAAGAACAGTCATGTCCATACTCTCTTAGTGCGTTAAAATGTGTAGCCATATCACTAATTGAATGTCTATCCATTCTACTTATACCAGCTTTTGCTGTAAAAATTTCATGTAGAGCTTTTGTAGTCATTTACTTATCAATTCATATTTATCTATATTATTACGAAGTTCTTCTGCTCCCACACTAAATAACAAATCTATTATAGAAGTAGAAGACAGTGAATCTTGTCGTTTAATAAAACGTAATTGGATTGGACTAAATAGTTCTTGAGTATAAAAATCAAGACTTAATCCTCCAATAGGATTTATATACATATCTGCATCTAATTCATTACAGATAGTAATAATCTTTTGTTCTGCTTTTAAATGTTCTACACCAAATGATGATGATAGATGCCATTTTGATGTTATATTAAGTATATCTGCTATAGTTTCAAAAATTAAAATACAACCATCTGAAAATTTTTTATCTTCTAATTCTTTTATAAGTGAAAAAAGATGAACAGAGTATTCTTCAAAATACGGACTTTTCTGATAGTTATGTTGAATTGACCTAATTAATTTTGTAGACCATTGAGAACTAATATAATGTTCGTTAATTTTTTTATTTTGAGAAATCTTATTAACAGGAATAGTAAATATTTGTTCTTCACCATTAGCAATAATTTTATTTCTGTTCATCCAACCTTTTTTAATAAAAGTAACATCATCCATAAATACAAAATGATCTACGGCTTTCATGAGTTGTAAATAACCAAAGTAAGGAAATGCATAAGGTTGCATTATGGCAACTTTAATCATTAGCGTATACTACACCGTTAGTTAATATACACTCACTTTCGAGGTCTTCAAAAAGTATCTCTCCTGATTCAAGTAAATTACTATTTTCTATACATACGTTTTTAGATATAGAAGAATAAGGAGATAGCACATTATGATTACCTATTGCACAATTAACACTAATAGATGCGTACGTGCATAATAAATTAAAGTTACCTACTTGAGTATTGGCATTTACTAATGAATACATTAAAAATAGATTACCTATTCCTACAGTAGAACTTAATGACTGATAAGAATTAGGTGCTGACATATTAGGCCAATGATTAATATTGAGTTCATAATAACCTAAAAAGTGATTATAGAATTGTGTTCTCCACTGAGGATTGGCAGTACCAAGAATAAGTTGAGCTTCTGATGGGTAGGTAAATGCTTCTGCACCTTCTTCTCCTATACAAAAAGCCTTATTATCTTTTAAAATAATAAAGCCTCCAAAATTCTTAACTTGATTAGCCACAATTATTTGCTCAAATACTTCTTGAGCGAAACTTCCGTTTCCTAGAATATATAATTTATTCATTTTATTTCTCATTATGATTAGAGGCCCGTTCTGTTTCTAGGTGGAACCCATACCCACCAGTGCTAAGCTGCTAGAGCATAACCTGTAGGCGCAAAATTATCGTTTGCATTTGTAGTTGTCTTACGATTAAGGTTGTTTGCACACCTGCTTCTCCACTTAACTATACACTACCTGTCGATCCTATTTC
>Ga0208134_1000656_pt1 | contig 22421 bp, 28 predicted proteins | sample VirMetDEL_Mar_31_FD_184515 | JGI IMG/M metagenome (GOLD analysis project Ga0208134, IMG submission 184515) | Aqueous microbial communities from the Delaware River and Bay under freshwater to marine salinity gradient to study organic matter... | ecosystem: Environmental > Aquatic > Marine >... | reverse complement strand
CACTTTAGAACTTTGAACTTTCTATTATTAACGTCACTGACAATTGCGCCAGCAAGTGCTATTATAGCAGGGTCTCCCATTAATAGCAAGTAGTCATCATCATTAAAATTTCTTAATACTTGTTGTAGCTTAAAAGCCAAGGGTCCTGATGATAAAACTATTTGTTTATTATCCGGAAGACAGACTTTTAAGTCGCCAAACTTTTCAGCTGAACGAACATTTCTACCCATTTCTTGTAAAACATAAACTGTCATTTAGATTTAACTCCTTTAAAAGAAGTATTTAATAATTTTTTCCATTGATTTGCTGTAAGTTTAGAAGTTAAACTAGTTAACGCTTTTTTACCTATATCAGTAATAAATGGTATTTTAATATACCAATAAAGTTTTTTTTCTCTGTACCACTTAATCATTATTGTCTTCCGCTTTAATGCTTAACTTTTTAAATAAACTCATAGCTTTAGCTCTAGCAGTTTTTCCAGTAAAAGTTTTAGATCCTGTTTTATCTGAAACAGTATAACCTTGATAACTAAATTTAATTATTGTAATTTTGTTCATTTTTTCTCTTTCTTAAAACCCGTTTAGAACTCGGACGTTTTGTAAATTGTGGTTGATGTTTTTCAGTTCCGATAGCCCACTTACTTTTTTTAAGTACTCTACCGCCAGTTTGACTGTAATTTTTATTCATTTTTTTCCTAATTTTATTTCTTGTTTATATTATAGCATATGATATAATGCGTTTCAAGAATAAAGAAATAAAAATGTATAAATTTAAAACTGAGCCTTATCAGCATCAAAAAGATGCATTAAAAAAATGTTGGAATAAAGAATCATTTGCTATTTTTGCAGAGATGGGTACAGGTAAAACTAAAATTGCATTAGACAATGCATGCATATTATATAACAGAGGCAAGATAGACCGCTTACTAGTGGTTGCCCCAAAAGGAACGTACATGAACTGGGTTGAACAAGAAATCCCCGTTCACGTTCCAGACTATATTGAATTTAAAGTATTAGCTTGGAAACAATCTACCAGCGCACAATACAGACAAGATTTAAGAGACATTAAAGATCCAACTAACTTTGATTTTAAAATTATGGTTATGAATGTAGAAGCTTTCTCTAGTAAAAAAGGTTTAGATTATGCTAAATTATTTTTACTTGGTAAGTCCATGATGATTATTGATGAAAGTACTACAATTAAAAATCCACAAGCTAAAAGAACTAAATCTATTTTATCATTAAGAAACGAGGCTAAGTATAGAAGAATAATGACTGGCTCTCCAGTAACACAATCTCCTATGGATTTGTGGTCACAGATGGATTTTCTTGATCCAGAAATATTAGGCCAATCTAGTTACTACGCATTTAGAACCCGGTACGCCGTGGTCATTACAGCTAATGCTGCAGGTGGTACACACAAGTACCAAAAGATAGTTAAGTTTAAAAACTTGGCACAATTAGGGCAATTAGTATCGCCACATTCTTACCGTATTTTAAAAAAAGATTGTTTGGATTTACCAGACAAAGTATTTACTAAACGTCCTGTAGAATTAACTGATGAGCAACAAAAAGCGTATAGTGAAATGAAGTCTAATGCTATGACCATGCTTCACACTGGTGAAACATTGACAGCTGTCAATGTTTTGACACAATTAATTAGATTACACCAGATAACTTGTGGGCATATGAAAACTGATGAAGGTGATACAGTACAATTAAAAAATAATCGTTTAACAGAGCTCATGCAAATACTAGGTGAGACTACAGGTAAAGTTATTATCTGGGCTAATTATATTCACGATATTATATCTATACAAAAAGCTATTACAGAAGAATTTGGACCCCAATCATCTTGTACTTATTACGGTGGAACTAAACAAGAAGAGAGACAAGCATGTATTAAAAAATTTCAAGATCCAGAAAACCCTGTTAGATTTTTTATAGGCAACACACAAACTGGTGGATATGGTATTACGTTAACAGAAGCTAGCACTGTTATTTATTATTCTAATAATTATGATTTAGAAAAAAGAATACAGTCAGAAGACCGTGCACATCGTATTGGTCAAAAAAATAAAGTATTATATATTGATTTAGTTGCTAAAGGCACAGTTGACGAAAAAATTATACAAGCACTTAGAAACAAAGTTAATATTGCCCGTGAAATAAACGGAGAAGAATTAGCTAATTGGATTTAAAGAATAGATTGATTATATAAATCAAGTTTTTTCATAAAAGCATCACAGGCCCTGGTAAACTTTTCACCTGTCAATTCAAAACGTTGAAACGTTAAATCACGAGAACACATAAGAACTACACCTTGTTCGATTTCTGTATTAAATAAAGCGTTGTGTGCCTGGGCGTATGCAGCTAGTTGCATTAGATAGTCTTGTATCCATTCACGTTTCTTTGGTCTATTGGTTTGTTTAAAATCTATAATCGTTGGTTTGCCTTTATACATAGCAATCATATCAGCTGTCCCAGCATATTTATGTGGATAGTATAAATGTACTTCTGAACCATACACATCTGTTATATCTGCACCAGCTTGTTCAATTATTTTTTTAGCCATTTTTTCTGCTTGTATTCCTATGTCAGTAAGATCTGCGTACTTTTCTTCGTTCACTAAACGTTCTATGTATAGGTGGAGCGCGGTTCCAATTTTACCGGCGTCAGATATAATTTTTTCTGCAGCTGCTTCTCCAACTTTTGCACGCCATTGCTTTAAAAATGATTTGTCTTTTGTTTTATTTAACACCGTTGTAACTGATGGTAAGCTTTCACCATCAGGTGTAAGATACAGACGGGAATCACCATCCTGTCTTTTAAGTTCTGCGTAATTATATTTCTGAATTAATTGCACAAATTATTATAGCATAAAAACTATAATTTATCCACAATTTTGCATTTTTTCTGCCATGTCAGCAGCTCTATTAGGTGTTTGTTTTGCCCAACGTGAGTCAAGCATTTGGACATGTGCCTCAAAATAATTAGGTGGTGTTTCTTTAAGGGCCTTCCACATATTACGGAACTTTGAAACCCCATGCCCACCAAGTTGAAATATCATTTCAATTATTAAATTTTTTGCATCTTCATGTAACTCTAAACCTTTGCACATGTCATCAGCTTGATCAATTGCAGACTGTAAATCTTTTTCTAGTATCTCCATTAAAAAACTTTCTTCATATTCTTTGTCATCTTCCCAAAAATCCTCTACACACAGATGGCCTACCCCCACTGTTCTCTTACCTAGGGTATCAAGATATACCTTGTTCCTGTAGCCTTCGTGTTTTTTTACTGATTCTAAAAGTTTACTATCTACCATCTAATTTTTTATTTATATTTTTAAGTTCTGTTTCCATAACAGCTATTCGTACTTCAATTTGTGTAAACATCATTAAAGCTTGTTCCATGCGGTCCATATCTTTTTCCATTGCTTGTACTTTTTGATTAGTCATGCCCCAGGCAATTCCTAAAGCTAACAAAGATCCTATAACTGCAACATAATCTTTCACGTTCATGATACTAAAGATACTATACCTCCTGTGGCCATTCTTGGCATTTGATTTGTAGGTTGATTAGGTGTTCCAAATTGATTAGCCAATGCTGCGTTAGTATTTCCAGCATATAAACTTGCCGCTGCGTTTGGATTCATTGTAGTGCTATTGTTAATAGAAGAGCCTGTAGCGCCACCTCCGAACGTATTTCCAGAAGTAGCGCCGACAGACGTTGGGCTAGAAGATGCAACATTAGATGTTGCATCAGTTACCGTAGGAGTGAGCGACTCCTCACGGATTCCTTGTTTGGCTTGCGCCGCTTGTTTCATTTTCTCAAAAATATTTATTTTTTCAGTAATTTCTTCGTTACCAGTTGGTTGTTTTACACTTTGAACTTGATCTCTTCTACGTTGTGAGTTTAATGTATCTTGAGTTTGTAGTTCTAGTTCTTCTAAATCACCATTAAAATTTGCTCCAATAGTTTCTAATGCATTTTTAACAGCAAGCGCTTTAGGTGCTGAACCAAATTGATTATAACTAAATGGATTCCATATTCTTGCAATGTCTTCATCAGTTGCTTTCAAAATTTGATTTGCTGCTTTTAAATTAATCGGATTGGTTAATATTTTACCACCTTGCCTTGCAAGTAAAGAAAACATTACAGCATGAATCATACTTACAGCGGGTACAGCAGCTCCTGCTGTAGCAGCTCCTCCAATAGTTTTTCCTGGTAAAAAAGAACGTATTGCTCCTTGCATTCCTGCAAGTTGTGCTCTTCTCGCAATGAATGTACTAATGTCTGGGACACCTCCACGGAAACCTGCTTCTAATACTGTAGCAAAATCAGTTAAATCTTTTGCTGTTACAAAACCAGTGTCAACTTGTTTAGCTGTACCGTTTAAAATTTGAATTGTTTTTGCATCAGCTCCCGCATCAATAAGTTCACTTGGTAAAGATTTCATCCAAGGTTGCATGTTATCTTTTCCGATTCCTTTTTGTGCCATTTTTAAACCTTCATCAATAGTAGCAAATAATCTACCACCTTGATCATCAAGTCCTAAATTTTCAATAAATTTTTTAGGATCTATTTGTTTAGCAGCTACAACCCCTTCTTGATTTAAAGCTTTAGCTCCTATTGGAGTATTTAAATCTAAAAAGGATTTTCCTGGCCATGCTTTTAATGCACTGTCATAAGCGGATTCAATATGTCTTCTCATCATACCTCTAAAAATATCATCGCCTACAAGAACCTGTAAGTTTTTCATAGATTGAGGTGATTCTAAAAGTTTAGCTGTGTGTAAAAGATCATCAGCATATTTTGTTCCTTGTGTTCCTAGCTGTACTTGATAGCCATATAACATATTTTTTGATAACCCTAATTGTTTAGCAACAGGTGAACCGAGAAGCATTTCTGATTGAGTCCATAGATCATCGTATTTTTTAAGAGCAGATTTACCTGCTTCACCTAAATCAAGTGCACGCATTGAATTTTGAATTGATTGTGAAAATTGTTCAGCAAAATTAATTGCGGTAGCATTTGTTTTCATTCCTCCTTGCTTCATAATAAATCCAAGTTCATCTAACATTGCATCAGCTCTAGCTAATGTAACTGATCCTGGTTCTTGTAATACATTATCAAAAAATGTGTTTAATTTATTTCTTACTACTACAGGAAGTGGTGTGCCATCAATTCCTTTAGCTGTTGTTTGTGCCATATGTGCTTTAAATTCTGTAATAATAGAATGAGGAGAACTATCTCCTAAATTACCTGCAAGTTTTACATTTGCTCCTCTAGAAATAGCGTGTTCAAACCATTCTTTTCTAAGTTTAGTTAACTCACCAGAAATTTTTCCTGCCGATACTTTAGATGCAGCACTTACTGCTTCTGATAACCTATTATAACTTACTGATGGAGCAATACGATTATTCATATCATTTAAAATAACATTCATTTTTTCTGCACGTTGTGCTAAATTTTTAGAAATTCCTCCACCAATTAAAGGAAATCTACCACCAACATTTGGAAAACCTTGAACAGATCTGTATGAACTTACATCTGTAATACCTACTATGGCATCAGATTCTCCTTTCTTTTTCATCCATCCTGTCTTTCCTCCATATTGTCCTTCAGGAATATATTTTTCAGCTAATCCCATTCCTTTTTCTGCAATTTTTAATTCTTGAGGACCAGCTCCAAAAGCAAGTGTCCTTGTAATATTTCTTACTCCATTTATTGAAGGTGCTACAAAAGCGCCAAGGGCCGTAAGCTTTACTTCTTGTTCCGCTGTATCTAATAAACTTCTTGCTCTTGATGCGACACCTGGTCTATTAATTCCTTTTTTACCAAATACACCAGCTTGGTTTGCAATATCTAATCCTGTTTCATATCCATAATCTGCTGTTAGTACACCAACGAGACCACCAGCTAAAGCGCCGGCCATTCTTCCCCAATAAGGTCCACCTTTCCAAAACTTAAAACCACCTTGTACACCTTTACCAAAACCTTGAGCTGCTTTACCTACCATCCCTGGTTGTGCTATTGCCCAGTGTTTAGACATATTATATCCAAGTATATTACCTCCAAGTCCACCAGATAATTTTGCTATGTTTTCTGCTTCAGGAAAAGGATTTGGTGAGTCAGTAGTTAAACCATAAGGATCAGGCATAAGATCAACATCTACGTCACCGCCACCTTGTACTTCTTGTGCAGTATATCCTTGTGATCTAGCATATGCTAAAAGACGAGCTTCTAATTCACCTTGATTAACACTTCCTGGATTGTTGTCTTCTTTTTTTTGAGCGGCTGCAATTATTTGTGCAATTTCTGCTCTTACTGTTTTAACATCAGGTCTATTAGCTAAAGCTTTTTCATATTGTATTTGTAATTGTGAATCTTTATTAACCTTATCTAAAGCAGCTTTTGCTTCAAGTGCTCTTTCTTCTTTTATATGTTGAGGAACTCCACGAGGTCCATAGTTGTATACATCGTAAACTGTTTGCGCACCACCTTTTACTGAATCCCAAAATCCTCCTAGTATTGCATCTTTTGCTTCACCAGTATTTTTTCTTATTCTTTCAATCCTTGCTTCGGCATCAGTAATAGGAACTGTCCCTCTAAAATCTGTATACTCTGTATCTTTAGCGCCAATAATTTTTTCTTTACCGGCTGTTTCTCCCATTAATAATGTAGATAATTGATCGGTAGAAAAAGGATTTAGTTTTATAGCCATAATTAATCCGTGTACATTTGTAAAAGATCTTTAAAATCAGCAGATCCATTAACGATTACTTCTTGTGTTCCAGGATAAATATTTCCTGGAGCATTACCCGTTTGAATTGTTTGTTGATTAGGAAATTGTTGCATAAATCCTAAATCAATTCCTTGATCTATGTTCTCATTACCAACAAAGTTTAAGTATGATTGATTGTATCCTTCAATTGTAAGCGGTTGTCCTAATCTACCACTACCAAATTGAGTTTCTGGTTGAGTTCCGGCTCTCATTGCATGTTCTGCGTAAGCGTTATATAAACGTTTTACAAACATATGCATTTTGTTTGCGTATTGTTTTGGATCACCTGAAGTTAACATTCTGTCTTTTCTTAAATTATTAATAGAAGTTTGAATTGTGTCAGCGAGTAGACGACCAGTAGGCTGCTTTAAACGTGCTTCCAAGAAACCCATCATGTTTATCATTTGATCTTCAACATCATAGAATTGATTATCCATTAAGTTTCTTACATATTTTTCAGTAGCAAAATTTCCTTCAACCATGTTTCCTGTTCCATCATCGTACTTACCAAACTGAACATCTTTTTGACCACCGTGTATTTTACTTGCAACGTTACCATCACCAGCAAGCAAACCCATTTGTGAGTCTACTAAACCTTGCATAGTGTCTTCTGTAGTTGATCTAAGACTGCCGTACATACCAGACATTGCATTAGATGCTGCACTATCTCCTGGTAGTAATGTGTTAAAGAAATTTTGAACATCTCTAGTAATAAATCTAGCAGTTTTTAATGCTAAACCAGCTGAACCTGTTTGGAAGTTGCCTGAATGAACACCAATTTCTGGATCTGTTACAAAATTTAAAATTTGTTCTAAGTTACTTTTGTATACACCAGCAAGTAATGATTGTTCACCACGTTGCGCTTTTGTAAGATTCATATCACCTAGACCAAGACTTTTCATTCCAGCTTCTGTCATGTTAAATGGAACTACACGAAGATTAGGATCATTTAGTGCCATTATTTGTAATGCTTCAGGTGATTTAGAAAAAATTTGTTTTCCTACATTTGACCAATTGTTTACTACTTCTCCTGATGGAAGAGTAAATGGATTATTAACTTGCACCATGGATAAATCTCCTGGTGGGTTCATTGCATTTTTATACTGTTCTTTTCCAATCCAATCATTTAATTTATAATCTTCTTTGTATCTCCAATCAGCTAAATCATTTTTACGTTGAGTTTTTGCATCACGATCTGCTCGCAACATATCATAGGCAGCTAATGCAATCTCTTTATCTTCTTTACGTTTGTTCTGCATATGTTCCATAAACATAGGCAAAACTTGTTGCCCTGTTTTACCAGCAATCTCAGCAAAACCAGCAAACCCTGCTTGGTTAGATTTTCCTGCCATCATTCCTAATCCTAATTGCATTAAGAGTAACGATCCCATTGTGTTGTCTTCTTTACCAATTACTTCTCGTAATTCATTTTTATAATCTTCAATTGATTTTGGAGAAATACTATCATCTGCAACAACAGCTTCTGAAACTAAGTCGGGCATTTCACTTCCAAATAATCCTGGTTGTCTGTCAGATGGTACTCCATCATACTCGTCATTAGAATCTAAATCTGCTACGCTGTCATCAGGTATATTATCACTACCTGGTGTTATAGGTCCTTCTATATCGTCTTTACTTTCAAATAATCCTGGCTGTCTATCTGAAGGTTTATTTTTTTGTGCTGGAGGTTCTTGGACCACGCTACCAGATTCAGACTGTACATTTCCTCCTTGTTCTGAATGATCGTCCATCCAGTTACTACCCATGCTGTAAGCTGTTGGGTATAATAGTTGTTCTACTGTTCTACGTTTACCACTCATTTTTGGCAAGGTCTGCCAATGATCAATAACTTCTTGTGGCATTCCTTTCATACCTTTTAATCCACTTGCTTGAAGAGTTCCTATTCCATTTTTATCTTTTAAAGTGTTTAATTTATCAGTCCATTGTTTCATTCTAAAATCATAGCTTTGACCAGCGCTAGGATTCATTGGACCTGTTTTTCCTACAAAAGGATTATCAATACCTGTTGAACGTCTTTTACCTGTTATTGTAGGTACACCCATTCTTGTCATTGCAGCATTAAAGTTGTAAGGAACGTTAGAAAATTTAGGTGCAAAATATTTACCAGCTTTATATAGCTGTTTTAAACCTCCGCCAAAAGCAGCTGTTCTCATTTGCCCATCTGGACCTTGTTTAAATAAAGGTCTCTTTAGTGTATTGCTCATTTAACCCCTTATACTTGTGTGCCAGTGTTTCCGTTTGCGAATCCTTGATATGCTGCAAGCCCTGTTATACCCATTCCAATTGCTTGGGACATTGGGTTAGCTTGTGGTGTTGTTGCCATTGTTAATGACGATGCACTTGTTGGTGCACCTTGGTACATGTCAGATACAAAACCAAGTCTTTGGTATGGTTCGTACATCTGTTGTAATTGTTGTCTGTATTGTGAGTCAAGTCCTTGTTGTGCAAACTGTTGTTGTCTTCCACCAGTTTGTAACAATGTATTAATATCTGCTCCTGCTAGTCCTTGCTGTTGTGCACCTAATGCTGCTTGTTGTTGTGCAGCTCCGCTGTAAGCTCCTTGGGCCATTTGTTGTGCTTGATTAAAAGCTTGTGCCTGTGCTTGTCCCACAGCTGATGCTCTTTCTCCTGCCAATTCTGATCTAGCAATTCCTGATCTAGATCCTCCAAATGCTCCTGCTTTCACAGCTTGCATGTCTTGTTGATTTTCTGCTTTTGTAAATTGATCTTCTATTCCTCTTATAACTTCATCCTGGTAGGGATTCATAAAGTCTTTGTATGCTGTAGGGTCGGCTGCTTTTTGCGCGTAATAATTAGCGTTGTTTAAAAATGGTTGGTAACCACCAATACCTTGTTGTGCTAAATCAAAAGCTTGATTTTGTGCGCCTGTAAAACCTGCTTGTTGTTGAGTGGGAATTTGAAGCCCACCATATGCAGGTTGTTTTCCTTGTGCTAGATCAGCAGCAATATCCATAAGTCCAAGCTTACGTGCTTGAATTTCTGGTGCTTCATACTGGTATGATTGTTGAGCCGTGCTTGGTGGTGTGCCTACACTTGGGTTTCCAAAACTTGGTATACTCATAATGATTTCCTGTATGTTTTACTTGTAATATTCATTCCTAATCTTTTAGCCATGGCATCAAATTTATTTAACTCACCGTTAGTAGAAGGTTCGAAAAATAACTCTTTTGCTTTCATTGCTTTAGCCCATTCAATAAATTTTTTCATCATCGTCATAGCAACCATACTACCACGATAAGCCGGTAACACATATATCTCTGACTCCCTAGCAAACTTTGTTTTAGCAAAAACATATTCACCAACTTGTCCTATAAAGAAACCAGCTTTTTGACCATCCTTAAGCCCTATTAATCCACAGTAGCTTAATGGATTGTCTATGACATGTAAAAGATAATCTCTTACCTTTTGCTCATCATACTCTCCTTCTTTCCACTCTGACTCAGCAAACATCACCTTGCTAGAATCAATTATCCAATCAACGTCATCGACGTCGAAAAATCTCCACTCGATCATCCGTGACCAATATATTCCATCTCTCCAGGTTTTTGAGAAGCAGGATCTAAACTATTCATCATTGAATACATTCTTTTCGCTCCTTCCATACGGTCTCCACCGCCTAATTGTTCAACAGCTTTAGCTGTAACAACAAACTCTCCATCACTTAACATTGCTGGTACATCATCAGAGGTCCCGGTTCCTGGGCCCATTGACTCTCCACCATAACGCATATCTAAATCAGCTATGCCACCAGTTGCTTGACTTTGCCGTAAAGCTTTGTCTGTTGGTGCACCTTTAGATCCAGCTGGTCTCATTTTTTCTCCACTTCCTGCTTTTATACGTGCTCTCTTAGCATGTATATTAGCCCATAGACCATCTTTAGCATGAATTCTTCCACCTTGTGCCATTGGTTTAACATTTACCATGTTTCCATCAGGACCCATTGTGGTTATAGTTCCATCTTCATTAGAAGGATCAAACATCATTCCAGGATCACCTATAAAATTACCTTCATCATCAAACATACCTTCCATCATTTTTCGTATGTCAAGTCTTCTTCTAAAACTATCTAATCCTTCTTCAGTTAATTCTTCATCAAAACTAAAATCGTATTTATTACCATCAATATCTATATCATATTCAAAACTACCATCTTCTTCATTTATATACTTTCCATCTTTCGCATGTATACGTCCACCACGTGCTGCCATTGGAACATCATAATCAGAATTGTTTATCATTTCCATAAATTCATCAAACGTTCCTTGAAATTCTCCAGAACCAATCATGTCATCGTACATATTATACCAACCTTCCATAGGATGTGGAGCTGATGCCATTTCCATTTCCTCTACTTCACCACCATACTCATATCCTTTGCGCGCCCATCCTCCATTAGCGTACTGTGGAAGATTAGTTAAACCTCCACTAGCCATAAAAAATGTTTGTGGAGTTAATCTTGCTTTAGATACATCGTATCCAGCCATTTCATTTAATCTTGCAATTCTTCTTTCTTCTTCTTCATCAAAAAATCTTCTTCTACCTTCAAGCATTCTACGGTTAGCATCTTCTTGTCCTAACATTTCACTTGCTAAACCAATACCAGCTGCTGGAAGTAGCAATCCTTTTGCTCCAGTTCCAAAACCAAATGCTCCGCCAGCGCCACCACCAAATTTAGCTCCTAAAGCGCCACCAATACCACCAAGTGCACCTCCTTGAAGAGCTCCTTTTAAAAAATTTCCACCACGTTGTTTTTCTGTTAATCCTCCTAAGAGTGCGCCTATTCCTACTGCTGCTAATGAAAACACTACTATAAGTCTCCTGCTATACTTTCAATTATTTTGTGAATTGCGACAGATACTTTTACATCACGTCTGATATGGTGTACCTTTGTGTCGGTTGCAGGATCATTAACATCATCGTCAGCTTCTTTATCTGACCCATATTGTTTTCCTGTTTGCGTATTAGTAATAGTTACTTCGGCTGGCACAACAATTTCAGGTACTTTTTCCCCGTTTACTGTGGTCCATTTTACTACACTATCATCTTTTATAGGCATATTTACTCCTTATATCAAGTATTATTGTTAATTTCAAGCACCGAAAGTACTACGTGTAGCCTGTCTGCGTTGCCTGGTGTAACCGTAATTATCTCTCCTTGCTTGGCTACAAGGGGTTCAGTCAATAATTCTACAGGAACCGCAGCTCCTACCACTATATCTTTACCTAAACTAAACACGGCACTTGCTGCATCTGTAATGGTAGCCGTAATTGTACTACCAGAACCTGAGTCATCACTAACTCTTATAGATTTAATGACAGCTTGTACCTTATCTGGCACCGTATATAATACCACAGGGCTAGTATTTGTAGCTAAATCTACTTTATAATTTGTGTATATATTACCCATTAAACCACGCAAAAGCTTCATCATCATTACGCAACGTTTCCGGTGTGTAAGTGCTGTTAAGCAGTAAAATTAATTGTTCTAGGTTTGCAACTAGTTTATCTATTTGCACTTTGTCATATTCTTGTGTTCCTTGAGGTGTCCTTGGTAATACTATTTGTGCCATTATCTCATTCCGTCTTGTTGTACATCAGCTCTGTAAGTTCCATAACGCCAGTTAGCTCCTAACTCTGTAGTTTTTATACTAATTTGTGCTTGTCGTCCACGTGCACGTGTATCTACTTTATTAGTAGTAGATGTAATTGTGTGAGCAGTTGTAGTAGCACTTGATGTAGGATATAATTTAAATATTAAATCAACATTTATATTGCCAGCAATGTTTTTAAAGTCAGGTATAAATCTTTTAATTGACATTAAGTTTTCTCCTGCTTGCGGAATAACAAAAGCACCAGAATTTAATTCTGACTCTAATGCCACACCATTTGCATCTGTTCCAAATTCTTGTGCATACATCAATGCACGTCCGTTAGTCACACCAGATATTTCTGTAGCTGGTAACAATGGTTTAATTGGTGTTGTAGAACTTGTAGGGTCATAATCTAAAGCGTAAGGAAAATCATACACACCTTTATCTACCCATGAAGATCTAGCAAGATCACCAATAGACCAAGATTTTTCTTCATAGTTGTAAGTTACATATCTATCTATTTGTGATGATCCATTGGAAGGATAAAACCATGTTACTTCATTAAACTCACTATTAAGACAAGCAAATGTATCTTTTTGTGACGCCTGGTCTATGTTTGTAAATACATAGTCTTCTACACTACACGGTATTTTTTTAACCGCACCATCAAATACGAAGAAAGAATCTTTACCCATCCAAAATGAGTTACCATTTGATTCTACAGCTGAGTGTAATCCAATAGCACCACAAGCAGAACCAAGTTGTGAAAAACCAAATGTAAACGGCGCACCTATTAATTGCATTTGATACAAAGCTGTATCTGTCCATACAAGTATAGCACCACGTGATCTTTTAGCAGTAATTAATTTACTACCATCTGTTAATCTTTGTGAACCAGATGTGTTAGTTGATGTAGGTGTCCAATCATTTTCGTTTTCCTGATCTGACCAACGTATAAACATATCATCTTGTGTCGTTGTTCCTATTAGCTGTGTTCCAAAACATATTACATGTCTATCTGTACCAGATACTAAAACAAATCTATTTTGCGTTGGAGCATTAGAAATAATTACAGCTGCTACAGGTGTGCCTGCACTGTTTGATGTGTCCCAGTAATAAAGCGAGCCATTAAACTGGCATGCTAATAAATCTTCACCCCAAGTGTCCAAGGACCATTTACCTGAATCTAACTGCACTGAGTTAGGAGCTGCAAGACCAGCGCGTGTCGTGTTCCATGTAGATAATCCCCATGTGCCTGCACCCCAACCGTAACCGGCTATAGATGTTGCTGGGTTTGTATTAATTTCATAAGATGCTGTTGCTGTTGCTGCAGAAGCACCTGTACTTGTTGCATCAGCTGTTGCAGTAATTTTATATTGTGATGTCGATACAACTTCTATTATTTCGTATTGTTTATTTTGTAGTGTAGCCGCAGGTATTCCATTAACTGCACCACTAACACTTGTTATTGTAACAAAGTCACCTTCTATTGCACCATGTGCCGCGTCTGTTATGGTGACTGTAGGGGAATTATTTACAGTTGTAAACCCTGTAATATTACCTACTGCTGTTGCACGCGTTGGTGTAATATCATACCAGGCATTATTCTGGTATACGTATAATTTTTTATTTGTTCCGGCTGATAAATATTGCTCACCCCTAAGATCAAACCAATCAACGATACCACGTGCTGCACCAATTAAAGTTTCTGTTGTAATAGTAGTAAAACCACCTATTTTTTCTGGAAGACCATATCTAAAACGTACATTCTTACCAAAAAACCATTTACCTTCAGCACCATATTCGGTGTCTTGTTGGTCTATTCCTGGTGCTATAGGTACTTTTATTAGAGTCATTTAAACCCTATACTGCTGTATCGTAAAATCTTATCCAACGATCCGTTCCATTTACATTAATACGTATCGCTCCTTGCTTTGTTCCTGCGGTTGCTGTTGAAGAAGATAAACTTTTTGTACTATCTCCAGCAGATGTCCCATCAAAATAAATAAATTCTTGATCTGTATCATCTTGATCCAAGGATAAACAAGCTATTGCACCAGCTGCATTATTTTGATTAATTTCTAATTTAGCACCTGAAGGTGTACCTGTTCCAATACCAACAATATCAGCACTACCGTCTGTAAATAAAAGAGATACATCAGTATCTCCTTCAAACCTTGCATCTACAGCTGCTCCAGTTTCATTAAAAGTAAAACTACCTCCATCTACATTTACATTTCCTGTCGCTGTTAAAGTAGAAGCAGTTATTAATCCTGTTACTCCTAAAGTAGAAGTTAAAGTTACAGCGCCTGTTGCTTTAAACGTGCCCGCTACTTCTAAAGTTGTTGCGGGTGAGTTAGTTGCAACCCCTACACGGTCGGTGCTGGCATCTACTTTAAATAAATTAGCTTCTGTTACACCAGAAAAAGTTGCATCTTTGTTAGCGCCTGCTGCGTTAAAAGTAAGATCACCACCGTTAAGTGTAACATTGCCTGTTGCTTCTAATGTGCCGTTAGCTTTAACATTACCCATGTCGCTAAAGACATCAAAAGCTGTGTTAGATCCACCATCAACAAAGATAAGATGTTTTGCACCTTCTACTAGTGTTACTTTTGTTCCACCAGCTGGTCCAAATAATAAAGTATTACCGGCTCTTGTTGTTGCATCTTCTACTAAATAAAAATTATCAACACTTGCAGCTGTTTCAACGCTAGTTGTTGCACCGAGGGTGCCTGTAAGTTTAAGTGTTATTTTCGCTGTCTGTGAAGCTAAACCATTACCACCACTAGGGTTAGATAAGGTAGTCGTTGCGCCTGTAATAGGTACTGCAATAAATCCTTTTAATGTTTCTTCTACTTTTTCTAAGTTTTCGTTTGTTATTGTACCCCAAGTACCAGAGTTAGACCCAGTAGTCTGAAGATTTACTTTAATTATATTCGAGTCTGCCATTTTTCTCCTTAACCTGTTGGTACCACTGTCCAGATGTCTGTGTTAGAATCATCCACACCGTTCCATATTGTAAATTTAGGCGTCCCTACTGCAAAGGTTGCCCTCACTCCTTCTAATGTCACTGTAGCTGAACCTACTACTGTAACAGATCCTTGTGCGAACGTGGCTCTGACACCAGTTACGTCGTATTTAGATTCTATTGTAACATCTCCGACATCAAATGTCGAGCGAACTCCTGTCAAAATAACGTTTGCAGCGCCACTGACTGTGACTGTACCTAAACCAAAGGTTGCTCTTTGACCATCCAAGGTAATGTTTGCATCACCTGTAATTGTTAATGCACCTACCGCAAAGGTAGCACGTACACCTACTAAATCATCAATAACACTGTTACCTGTAACAGTAACTGTGCCCAGGTTAAAGGTTGCGCGTACCCCTGTAGGTACAACAATTATGCTACCAAATGATGAAGGACCCTGTGAAAATGTTTCGGTCGCATATGCTGCTGCGCCGTAGAACATTACGTATTAGCCGCGTCCCACGCGTCTTGCATTTCTTTTAATTTTGCATTTACTTCTTCTTCAGTTGGCAAAGAATGAGGATTATCTATTAACTCTCCATCTACACCAAGTTTGTCAGATAGTTTTAAATTTGCATAAATTTTGTTTGATGTATCTGTCCAAGTAAACCATTGGTTTTCGTGCATTTGTGCTAATGCTTGTTCAATATGAGTTGGTCGCATTTTATGTTGCTCCTAGTTTTAAAAAAGTTACATGAGAATAATTTGCATCACTATTTCCACTTGAAGTTAAACTACTTACACTTCCATAATGTGAAAAACCAAAATACACTTTATTAAGTGATGTATCTGTAACATCAACAGTTGCAGTTATATGCGAATTATAATGGTCATTATTTGAAGGGTCTTGCGAATTTGGTTGTGTACTACCATAACCTAACCCAACAGTTGTATAGTTAGAATTATTATGTGTAAATTTTATTACTGTGTGAATGTTTGCCGCTTTATTAGGACAATATCCATATCGTCTAAAATCTATCCAGTAAATACCTGTAGATGGAAATGAAAAATATCCATTACTAACACTAAGTCCTGTTCCTACTTTATCTGAATAAGTATCATTTCTTTCCCAGTTTGTCGGAGGGTTAGCCGCACCAGTAAATTCAGATGAAATTCTCCATTGGTCAGCTTCTTCTAAACCTGCTACTACAGCTGCACTAGCGACTGTTGTGGTACCTGTAAATTTAAGAAATTGATCAGTGGTTCCTGCCGTTAATCCTGTGCCACCTTTAGTAACAGGAACTGTAGGTAAATTTGCACTAGGTAAAGTGCCAGTCACATTAGTAGCTGCGTTAACAAACGTTGTTGCTGTTGAGCCAGTGCCACCATTACCCGTGGGTAATGTGCCTGTAACTTCGGTTCCTAAATTTACTGTTTGTCCTAAAGCTGTGAGGTTAATTGTTGTTAGTGTCATTTATGCTCCTATTATCTTATATCCGCCTGCAAAAGTACCTGGATTAGTTCCAGATGCTACATTTCTTGCTGCTCCAGAATTGTGATAACAATAAAATTCTATATAATCACTAGCACCTAAGTCCACTTGCCCTGCAGCCATTGATGTTAATGAACTTGTTGCACCTGCTCCTTGTTGACACGTAAGTAAAAGTGATCCATTTTTTCTAATTTGAGTCCAAATATATGTACCATTATCAAGTTGATCCACAACAAGTGAAAAATAAATAAAATACTTTCCAGCTACTCCAGGCGTAAATTTATTACTTGCGAATGTATTATCACTGTCCCAAGTTTCTGTCCAAGAAGTTACTGCAGTTGCTGTAGTATTATTAACAGATTGTGCTCCATTTTTAACAACATGAAACGAAGGGGTATTCTCTCCACCGGCCGTAGCATATGTTTGATCGCCTCGTAAGAATGTACTTGAGCTTGCAGTTCCTGATCCAAGTCTAGCTGTTGCGATAGTACCTGAATCAATAGCAGATGCCGCAATTCCACTTGTCGGTGCTGGCAGGCTATTAGTAAACGTGCCTGATCCATTACTTTCAATCATGGTGTTACCACCAATATCAGTAATCTTATCTACTTGTATAGTACTTGCCATTTATTTATCCTTTACGATTTAGGGTTTGCATCTTTGATCCCTTGAATACGTGTTTTCCACGCGTCAATATCCTTAAATATCTCATCAAGCTGATCGCCAATATCACCATAAGCCGCTTTCCTTGTACTTCTTACAGCGTTGTTTGTCTCGTCGGTAGTTGCTGCCGCATCATAAGTTGCTAAGTCTGCGTCAGTTGGCTGTGCCAATCCTGTTACGTTCCATTCTTTTATGTACGGGCCATTACCGTCCGAGTCATCCTGTAAAGATACATTGCCTCCTGAACCGAAATCAGCAGTTTTGCTGTTCGCTTCACAGTAAAGCTTTACCTTAGTTGATAGACTTGCCATATAGACCTCCTTTTAAAATTGTTATCATGTTATTATCTTGTATGCTCCAAAATATGTAGGTTTATTACTGGCTCCAAATATACTTGGATTACCAGTTGATACTTGAGTTAGTGTATAAAGTTGAACGTAGTCACTACTACCATTCATATCTATTACTGCATGGCCATTTAATTGTGAAACATAAATAAAATTACTAGAAAAATCAAAATAACCAAATTCAGAATCGTTACTGCCATTTTTATAAAATGACGCTTGTGAATATTCTATCCTAGCTGGTCCATTTCCAGTAGTAATTACTCCTGCAAAGAAAAAATATTTACCTGCTGTTTGAGGTTTAAACCAACATTCTGTATTATTATAAGCACCATCTGTATCAAAAAGTTCGTTTTCTGCATTTACTCTTGTCCAAGTGTTATCAGATGTTCCTTGATTTGAATTTCTCCAAGCAAAAAAAGCAGGAGTCATATCTCCACCCGCTGCTGCATACGTTTGATCTCCTCTTAGAAAAGTAGAAGATGACGCTGTGCCAGAACCAAGTCTAGCTGTAGCAATAGTTCCTGAATCAATAGCTGAAGCTGCAACGCCACTTGTTGGTGCTGGCACTCCTGTCATAGTTCCTGCATTTGCTAATGTAACACCTGACGGTATGTTCACCGTATCGCCTGATGTGCCAAGTGTTAACGAGGTACCTGTTTTTGGATCTACCTGGTCTACAAATATTTTACTCATGGTTTACTCCATATTGAATGTGTTAAGTTTCTGTTAGGTATTTCGCCTTCCATTTCTAGCAAAGCATCATAATCACTAGCAGAAAATGTTGTTGGTATATCTCGTAAAGATTTTCTCCATGCTTTTTGTTCGTCTGTCATTTCTCCTCTAAATACCCACCAATCAGTTTCGTTAAGTTTTTTTTGTCTAATTTCTTTTATTCTTTTTAGTTTTTCTGCATCACTATTCCATTCAATTTGTCTTGCGTCAAATTCTGCTTGTTCTGTAGCAGTCATATCTCTTTCGTGATTACCTAATTCTTTTGACCATCCTGCAATTTTTGTCATATTAATATTCTTTTAATCCCCAAACAGTTACGTTTCTTTTTGCTATATAATTTGCACTAGGCATAAATTGTATTCCTGCAACATTGTAATCATTTTGATCTAACATTCCTGAAGCAGTAGAATTAACAACTTCTCCACTATCGGTGTATTCATTGTAGTGTGCATTCCAACATACACGATATTTGTTTCCTGCTCCTGCTTGACCAGATGCTATTGTGTAAGGATTGTGAACATACATAAAACCAAAACAACCGCCAAAGACTGCTGTGTTTCCTCCTGCAGTACCACCAGCCATTAACCATTTACTATCGCTAGTTGCTACTCTTGTACTTTCTGTGCCACTATCGTTTGTTTGATGAACAGCATATCTATAATTACTATTAAAACTGCTATCATCATCAGCTAACCATCTTAACCAAATTTGATTTCCATTTCTGTCATTTTCAAATTGAAAAGTTACTACGTATGTTCTGTAAGTTGTGGAAAAGCAATCATTAATAAATGCTGCTCCGACACTATTAGTGCCATTATTATTTGCAATTTTTATATACTCACCACCACCAGGAGCTGCCCAGGCACCATCGCCACGCCAGAATGTGCTTGAAGAAGCTGATGATCCACCGTTAAGATTTGCTACGGGTAGGTTACCTGTAATGTTTGTTGCTGCGTTGACAAATGTTGTTGATGATGAACCTGTACCTCCACGTGCAATTGGCAATGTTCCAGCTGTAATCGCTGAAGCATTCATTGTTCCACTATTTGTTAATGTTACACCTGCTGGTATATTGAACGTATCGCCTGAGTCCCCTAATTGAACAGAAGTTCCTGTTGATGGTGATAATTTATTTGCTAATATTTCGCTCACTATACTACCGTAAATGTTGATCCCGAAGGAATTGTTAAAGTACCAGTAATAGTTATTGGCCCAGCGGCCATGCCATTACTAGCAGAACTTATTGTTATATCTGAGTATGTTTTAGGGTTTTCTGCGTAAAAAGTCGAGGACAATTTTGCTGCACTTATGGTTCCGTCTGACGGTGTACCAACATCAACATCTTCACCCATCGCAACAATAAAGTCAATATTCGCTGCCGCTACAGATACTCCTAAGAAGTCTATCGTAGCCCCTGAAATTGTATACGCTGTTGTAGGTGCTTGTATAACTCCTCCAACTGACACAATTAAATTTTGCGCCGCTGATGGATGGTAATCCACAGAAGCATTCTGTAAGGTATACGTTGTCGCCGGCGTTGAACCTGTTGGCGTCAATATCTTTCTATCCCCTATACTTAAATCGCGTCCTACGTATGGCATTCTACGTGTCTCCTAATCTTAAAACTACAATATGCGTAGTGTTATAACCATCACCACCAGTACCATTTGCACCATAAAGATAGTTATTAGTTGCAACACTTGTTAGTTTTATTCTAAATTTAACATTAGCTGTATCTGTAACATCTATTAAAGTTGAGCCAGTTGTTTGATGATAAGCATTAGGAGTACCATCTGTGTCATTAAAAGTTGAACGCATCCATCCTCTTACAGATGAGGCACTAAAATCATTTGTTGTAACTTCAAAACCAATACCCATATCATTATCATCTGTATTATGATAACTTTCTGCTGATAACATAACTTGATAAATTCCTGTTTTTGGAAAAGTAAATTTACCTCCCCCACTTCCAGTTGTAACTGTCATAGTATCAGAAAACATATTACTATATTTAACCCAAGTGCTTCCAGCTTCTCCACTATCTCCAACAATTCCATTTGTACCAGCACTTGTTGCTGCATTTAAATACCATTGATCAGCTACATCAATAGTTGCAACTGCTGCACTAGCTAAAGTAGTAGTTCCTGAAAATTTTAAAAACTGTCCCGTGGTTCCTGACGCTATTCCAGTACCTCCACTACCAACAGGCAACGTTCCCGTTACACCTGAAGCTAGGTTAGTAGCTGGTATTGACGTGCCACCAGTTCCACCATTTGCTAATGGGGTAACACCGGTTATCATTTTGCTCACATCTATTTTACTTAGTGCCATTATGGTTTACTCCAAATTGAATGTGTTAATCCATTTTCATCTTTAGCCATTAGTTCATCTAATTGTGCTTCTGTTGTAAATGTTTGTGGAATATTTCTTAAATTTTCACGATAAGTTTTCATTTCATCACTCATGGTTACATCTCCAAGTGCATATATATCAGTTCGTTTTAATAAATGATTTCTATGTAATCTTATTAATTCTAATTTATGTGCTTTTCTTCCACCGGCTAACCAAGCATCATTCATTTCTTTATCTATTACTGTGCTCATATATTTTCCTAATTAACTCGATTTAATTGCAAAACAAGCAATTTTACCACTTACTGCTGTTCCTGCATTTGTCAGAAAATCAATTCCTGTTATATTTGTACCATCTGAATAAAATTTACCACCACCTTTTATGCTTTGAGAACACCCATTAGTCCAATTCTCAGTAGTAGCAGTAAAATTATAAAAGAAATTATTACCTTGATGATTTGTAATATGAATTACATAATTGTAAGTTTCGTTTTGATCGTCACCAACAGATAATCTGTTAGTATTACCACTAACTGTATTTTGACTTATTACATCATAATCAGTTGAGCCATCACCCATAGTATAAATAAAAGAATAATTAAGATTTGCTGTAACTACTCCACCAGAACTATTACGAAATCTCATATTAATAAAAGTATTATCAGTAGCAGTATTAGTGATACTAGCATATACTACATAATTATAGTAACTTGATGACATAAAGTTATTTATACCTAAATCAGTTCCTTCAACATTTCCTGTTCGTACAAAATTACCTATATTACTTGCTGTAACATCTCCAGTTACAGTAACTCCAGTAGAAGATGTTTCTAATTTTTTAACTTTATTGTGATATAGTTCTACTGAGCTATCAGTATTACAATGAATATAATCATAACCACTTGTATCTTGTAATCTTAAATCATCTTCTGCTCTGATTAATAAATCTCCAGTACCACCATCATGTATAATACTATTAGAGCCATCATGGTAAATTTCAAAATCGTTACCAGTTCCTAATCTTAATTTTTTATTGTCAGCTAAATCTAAATTTGTTCCGTCAAACGTAAGATCGGCTTCTCCATTTAATGCTGTTGCTGAGGTTGCTGTCACTAATCTATTATCTACACCATTTGTAAATGCTGTGATTGTACCTGCTGCATCTGCAGCCCATGTAAGTCCGCCTGTTGCACCTGACTGGGCGCTAAGAACGTAACCATTAGTTGGGGAATTCGATACATTAAGTTTAGCTTCTGTAACGGCGTTATCTGCAAGCGCTGTTGTTCCAACCGATCCTGCACCTGGGTTTACGGTTTGTACCGCTTTACCAATATACACTGCGTACATCGTGTCTGATCCTGCCGTTGCAGCTGAAAGTGTTAAAGTTGTGCCTGACGCTGTGTATGCTTTTCCAGCACCTGGTTCTTGAATTACGTTATTGATAACT
>Ga0208134_1000655_pt1 | contig 22434 bp, 38 predicted proteins | sample VirMetDEL_Mar_31_FD_184515 | JGI IMG/M metagenome (GOLD analysis project Ga0208134, IMG submission 184515) | Aqueous microbial communities from the Delaware River and Bay under freshwater to marine salinity gradient to study organic matter... | ecosystem: Environmental > Aquatic > Marine >... | reverse complement strand
AAAGTTGGTATTTGTTGTATTACCCCACGTACCAGACTGTTCGCCCGTGGCGATTTTCTCAATACCGCTTCCTGTATATGTACTTGCCATTTTGTTTCCTTACGCCGCTATTTCAGTCCAAATTGTATTTGCATCTGGGATTATCTTACCCCAAACAGTTGTACGGCTCGCCTCGCCCGTGGCAAAAATGCCCGTTGGGTACACATTCGCATCTCCAATTACTGTAACAGAACCGACCTGCCCTGTCGAGATGATGCCCGTTGGAGCAACCGGGACGATTTGATTAGTTTTTAAAGTGACTGTGCCAACCGCACCCGTACCCGCAACGCCTGTTACGGAACATACTGCATTTGCAACAATTGTTACATCGTCAACGGCACCCGTACCCGCAACGCCCGTGACACTTACGTTTACTCCAGCACCGACTGTAATAGAAACACTTCCAACTAAGCCAGAAGCGGCCAGTCCTGTCGCGGGTACAGACGCTGCGCCTTCAATAGATACTGTGCCTATCGCGCCAGTAGCAGAAACAGGAAATGCTACATCGTTGCCCCACGTACCAGAACCCCACGCTTGTGTGGAGGAGTTCCAGCCAGAAAAAACAACCTTCGCATCAGCCATTTTCTAAGCTATACGAATAAGGGCGTTAGACGCGTCTGCGGTTGGAAACACAATTTGGAAGTCTCCTGAAGTTGAAGCTTTGTCAGAGCCAAAGTCCAAAACAACTACTGTATTAGTAGTTCCTGATCCAGCGCCTTCAGTTGTGTTATAGATTAAAGCACCCCGTGCAGTAATCGTTGCAGACGTAAACGTAAGATCTGCAAAATCTGTAAACGCCGTTGTACCGGATGTGGTTGGATCGACGCGAGTTAATGTCCCGCCCCCTGCGCTATATGAACCAGAGTTGCTAACCTCATTAGTCGAAGTGTAGTCCGTAGTCGCCGCTGTAAACGAAGCGCTATTGGTATACAAAGCTAATTTGAAGGTATCACCGCCTGAATTTAAAAAGTTGTGCCCACCTTCAAGAAGCTCTTTTTTAAAAGAGGTACACATAAAGTTTCCGCTGAAAGCCATTTTAAAGTCTCCTTATAAGTTCAGCAAGTTTCGGATGCCCTGCATCTATAAGGGCGTTATACACAGTTGTACGATCACTGCGAATAGCTTCACGCATGTAATAAGCAACAATGCGCTCCATTTGTGATTTATAAGCGTTTGCCTGTTCTCTAATCGCAGGGTGTGTTGAATCAGATACACTTATCAGTTTACTCACACAGTCTTTTGATACTTCTTCGGCATTAAACCCACGATTATGAGTGGTTTTTACACTCACAAGGCTCTTATGTTGTGGAACGTCTACATCTATTTTAAACATTATTGTTTCGGCCTTATTATTTTACCCGTGCGGTATTCATCCGTAACCTCTTTTGATTCCCCCAACATCTTAATGCCAATTAAAGATTCTTGAAAACGTTGATTGTACATCGCCATTACATCCGGATCACCTTTCATATAAACATATGATTCGACCAAGCAGCCATAAAGCAACGATAATTCAGCATTTTCACTTAGCCATGTTGTGCTGCTCTCCGTTAAACTAGAATCTGTAATACTAAGGGGCCTATAATAATAATGAAGCTCCGCTAAATAGGCCAGATCCGGCGTCGGACCTAAAATAAAGTAATCTAAATCAAACTGAGCGTAGTATTTGGGAAGGCCCGTTGTTGAGGCGTCCGGCGTATATGATTGTACAAAAGAAGGATCTTTAAATTCCACAAAAACTTTGTCGTCATCTGTGCCCGCTAAACTTAAAGAAAACGGAGCTAAAAAATCAGAAGGCGCAGGTAAATATTTGTTAGAAATGGTGGTTGTTGCCGTCACATTTTTACGAAACAAACTTAATTGAACATTTTTTAAGATCCGTTCTTCCGCAGACCGGATGAAAAGAGGGAGATTAGTCACAAAAGACGTCTCATCGTTTTCCGTGTAATCTTGTATCGCCTGCTTTAACTGCGAATATGTAAAACTCATGTCGTCACCACCGTAACAGTGCCCACCTGACCAAACCCGGTGGGTGGGCGTAAATTAGGGCCCTCAACCGTCCGAATACCAACATAAACGGACATAGTAGCTTTTATATCAGGGCGAGCATCACGTAAAGCTTGTGCATCAATAACCTTTCTAAAAGGCCCCAATTGAGGTTGCTTGGGTTCCCACTCGTCCTTTCCAACAAGGGCTCCCGTCCACTCTTTACGCATGTCTTTATATCGGTAACGAAAACCAGACCGATCTGAAATAGCGTATGAGTGTTTTCCTGAAGCAAATTTTGCCATTAGCCCGTCCTAAAGTATTGGTACTGCGGAACCACATTAAACGAGGCCCGATCCCGATCTTCGGTCATCGCACGTTCAAACTCTTCTTCGTAAACCGCCTTTAAAAGTTGAATGCGTTGAGGAGCCCGCTTCATTGCAATGTAATACGCAAGACCCGCAGCAAGACAGGGGTAAAAGCGAAACGGCATATCCATTGTATTTGTTTGAGCATCCGCATCATCCATACGCGTTAAAGCATCATAGATAATTGTGTCCGTACTATTGTCAGGGATAGGCCACAACTTTAAATTTGAAGAAATTTGACGGTCCAAGAAAAACTGCGAAGGCCGACCTTGAGTTGTTTTGTTAGGGATAGATAAAAAAGTATCCCGACTAACCCGTTCTAAGGCATAGTCCGTATTACTGCGCCGCACGACCACAGAAAGTACGTCAATAATGTCTGTGCCTAAGTCGTATTCGCCGTCGGCTTGAGTAAGCGTAACGGTGCGCTGCTTAATTGTCCACTGATTAAGACCGCGGTTAGCCCATTCTGCAAGCATTAGATTTAAAGAACGCTTTGCGGTTCGCAAGTCATATCCTGTGCGAACCTCCAAACCGCAACGCTCAAAGGCTTCTTCAACGTATTCGGCTACGTCAAGCTCAAAATCTTTGCTTCCAGATACAGCCATTTTACTTCTTCTTTACCATTCCGCCTTTGCGCATCTTCTTAACCATGCCGCCGCCGCGCATCTTCTTAACCATTCCCCCGCCGCGCATCTTCTTAACCATGCCGCCAGCCCGCATTTTTTTCTTAGGACGCATTGCCATTTTTAAGTCTCCTATACAGTTGATGTCTGTGTTCAAATAGTTCCTTGGCGTTGTAATCTTCTTCGTAAGGCTTATAATAGCCTCTTTTTGCAAGTTTGTCTGCGCTTTCTTGCAACTTACTTAACCGTTGTACAAATATCATAGCATATTCTTGATCTATAACCGGTTCAAAAGTTTCAGAGGGTTCCGCAACAAAATCATTTGGTTCATCATCCGGATGAAAACCCATTAACCAAACATCTCTATCAATGAACATCCCGTCAGCAATGCACCCATTGAGAATATGCAAATATTCGTGAAAGTTTTCTGGATCTTGCTCATAGTTAATATCCACAATTATGTTAAGATCAAAGTTATCGTCAAACTGAGAAATGGACGTATACAAAACCTGAAAGCTAGGTTCGTACTTGAACATTATTGATACTTTATGGTCAGCCCAAGCCTTTTGCGCGTAAGGGCACGGGGGCAATCCCCCAAAGAAAGAACTATTTGTTTCTAAAACGTCCTTAGACCACTGAAGTATTTCGTGAACAATTCCTTGTTCAAGCTTAGGTTCAAAAAACTCGACTCGCATCACGTACTCACTGACCCCGACGTAAACTTACGTCGGTTGGAAAGCACCTTTCCGCACCCCCTTGCAACTACTTTGCCGTTTTTCGGACGCGGGGTTTTTCTTTTGGCTTTTTGGTGCGAGATTTCGCCGCCGTATCTGGCGTTTTGGACTTCCGCGGCTTTTGTGTTTTTAACGACGGTTTTGCCTTTTGCGCCTTCACGCTTTTTCTTTGCAGCGGTGGATCTTCTTTCGCTTTTGGAAAGGGATCTTGCTTTCGACGCAGGAAGACAACGGTCAGGATTCTTCGTATCTTTAGACGTACCGCATTCCCCAGCGATTTCACCGCTTGAGTTAATCCTAACCCAATTCTGATCACGCCATTCTTTAAGCTCGCCCATTTAAGCTTTTCCCTTAGACTTCTTAGCATAATTTGGATCCTTACAATATTTAGATGCAGCCATATTTGCGTATGCAGACGGATATGTATCAAACGTGCGCTGCGCCCAAGCCTTACCTTTTGGACAGATCTTACTTCCTTTGCTTTTTGATGAAGCCTCCCCACCTTTTCGAAAGTAGGTTAAACCCTTGGGGGTTTTATTCTGCTTTGTACGCTTGGACATTGCCGCCATAGGCTTTCTCCATCTCTAATTTTATGTATTCAATCTGAGTCGCAATTACTTCGGTGCGCTTGTCTACAGATATTAGAGTTTCCGTTGTCCAACTCGCCCACGCGTAGGATACCGCTCCAATAAGACCTAAACTTGTAGACAAACCAATAACCAGTAACGGACGTTCTAACATTTCCAACGCTTCCTAGCTTGCCGTAAACGACTATTTGGATCTTTAGCCGCTTTAGGGAACTTTTTCATTTGACCCGCAGAACGGGCGCAGAAAGATTTACGTCTTTTTGCATCCTTGCTGCCTTTTTTTACTTTTCCCGTTACCGCTGTTTTTAACTTGGAACCGGGGTTTTTCTTCCTATACTCTTTTACGCCAGCTTCTGTCATTCCCGCCCCTTTTTTCGTAGGGCGGAAATTCTTTTTATTGCGCTTAGGCATCTTGTCGTCGCGCTTAGAAGCCATACTCAGCCCTAACTATAGAATATAGTTAATGCCGTGACATTAGTTGCAGCACTCACATGAATGTCCGACGTAAACAAAACCCCTTCATCCGGAATGTTTACCGAATGAGTTTCAGATTGTGAGAAGTCCAGATCAACCACCGTTGCACCGCCGTTTCCGTCAGTTAAAGTAAGTCTTCCCGCACCCGCAGCGGTTAAGACTTGAACCTGACGGAGCCGCGCACGGCCTGTGGAAGCCGCTCCAGCCCCCGTAAGCCGTTTAGCCCTTACGTCTGAATTGGCCATTCAAGCCTCCTTTAACCAAGGTTATTATTCTGAGAATACAGAATAGTAACACGAACCTCTCCCGCATTTGTTGCGGCAGAGTTTGTTACGGTCAAACGAATATCTGCCGTTCCGGTATCTTCCCACGCCAATGCGGCCCCCGCTTGCGTAGTAGGGTATTTACGGCCCGCAGAAGTTCCGATAGCAAAAGTGTTAAGAATAGAGGTTGCGCCACCTACGGTATCTCCAACACTCAGATTGGTAGCTCCGCTTGCCGCAGTGATAACATCAATCACACAATCAATAATTTGAGAGTTTGCAGGAATAACAACGTTAGTTGTGTCCGCAGCAATAGCACCGTTTGATAAATCCGCCGCAAAAGTTTGAGACATGACTACTTGGCCAACGTTTGCAACGTCGCTTCCAAGTGTTGTGCCTGTGGTATTTTTTATGGTCCCGGCTTTAATCGGGCCTGAGAAAGTAGTAGTACCCATGTCGATCTCCTGTCTGGGTTAGTCAAACACACCGTGTGTTTGTCAGGGATAAACAAATCATACAGTAATTTTTAAAAAAAGAAAGGGGCAACCGAAGTTGCCCCTAAGTCGAGAGTGAGGAGAATAATGAAGTATCCTCCCCCCTTATAACACACTTTACGCGCCGGGTGTACCAAAAACACAGCGCCAGTCAGAAACACCGAAGCTGTAACGCTCACGGGCCTTGAAACGCATGTTTCCTGTGTCAAAGTCACCTTCCATCGCAGTCTTGATGGCCGAACGGTTAAAGTATTTGAAACCGTTTGGAGCATCAGTTTTGATGAAGAATGCGTCAGTGTCTGTAAGGAAGTGGTTTACAGAAGCACCTTCTGGCAACATTCCCATGCTGCGCATCGCATTGGTGTCATTGTCGGCAGTGCCGGGACGTAGATTTGAATTAAGCACACGTTCCGCAATAAACTGAAGTTCTTTTGGAATAATCAGTTTCATGCCGCGTACAGCAATTTTTAATCCACGCTCATCCGTAAATCCAGCAATATCAATCAACATTTGCTCTAATGACGTTTCATTTAAATCCGCCGCTGTTGCAAGAACGTTGTTCTGATTTCCAGACAATGATGGGTGTGCCGCAGAACACAGAGCCGCACCGTCACCAATCGCATTGGCACCTGTGTTGAACGCATTGTTCAAGATAGAAGCCGCTTTGATTTGCTTTGTCTGCGCCATAGAGCGAGCCAGAGCTTTTGTGTAACGAGATGCGAGACGATCATACAGATTGTCTTCAATTGCTTCTTCCGTAATCGAAAACGCAAGAGCAATTGTCTCATGTGTGTAACGCGCAGTGTATGTTTCCTGTGCATCATCAAAGTTGATGGCAGAACCTTCAGCTTTAATAGGTGCCGTGGAAAAACCACCAAGCATTACTTCCTCTTCGAATGCGCGATCCGAAGACTCTTCTTCAAAGATTTCGGCATGTTCGTTTTCATAACGATCATACTCAAGTCCGAACAAGGCGTTAAGGCCGGGTTCCAACTCTTTCGCTAATTGTGCGCGAGAGATAGCCATATTTCAGCCCTCCTTAAATGCCAGTTGACAATGACGTCGTTTGCGAAGCAGAAGCCGCAACAGGCGCATTGTGGTGGAAGTTAAAGCGAACAACATAGTTCACACCAGCCGCATCGTAGTCCAAGTTGGCTTCATCGCCCGTAAGGCCGACAACGCGCATGAACAATGTAGCTGTGTTCGCCACTGTGGAGATATCAAGCTCCCCAGTAGAACGACCGTTTGTGGTTGAACCCGAAGTTGCCGTTGCCAAAGAACAGTTTGCAAAAATGTTCGATAGCGCGGTTGCACGATCAGTAGACGAAGTGTCTGCCGCAACCATAAACAATTGATTTGGGTTATCCGCCACAAAGGCTTTTACGGGATGGTTCGTATCAACGCTTGCGTTGTTTGAACCGGGCCAATAGTTCGAGAAAACTGGTTTCTTTGATGAACTATCAACATACTCTACGCCCATTAGGACTCCAAGAGCCGGAACTGTACCACCATTGGCATTGCCAACAATATCTATTACTCCAGCCGCCAGTGGAATTACTGGCGAATACTGGAAAATAGCATTCGTATTGTTTGATGCAATCTCATACTGAGTTACACCAGTGGTATTAGATCCTGCGCCATTAAGCCCGATAGGACGAAGACCAAAGGCAGTGTCTTGATTTGCCATTTGTTTTTCCTCTTATCAGAGCGACCCTAACTATCTGCGAGGGCCACCGAAGGTTACACGAGATTGACGATCTGGTTTAGAAATCGTCATGGTTGAATGTTGGTTTTGAGCCATCAACTCAGAATCAATCGCTTCTACTTGATCCGCATTACGTGCTTGGTAGTACGCATTGCGCTCTTCTGCGGTTTCATCTGGTATACGAGCCAAAACTAAACCACCTACGCCAAAAACACCTTCATATTTACCTGTATCTAGTACCGGGGCCTCAAAATCAGGATATTCGTCTTTACGGACCAATTCCCAACCCTCGCGCATTTTTGCGCTAATGTTTTTAGTATCATCAAAACCACGCGTTTCTGCGCGAATCCAACGATGCCGAAAACCATCCGGTGCAGGCGGTGCATCTAACATAGAGGGGGGAGCCCACGGGCGTCTTTGTGCCGTTTTCTCCCTAACTTGGTTAGCGCGAGCAGTTCGCTTGATTGTTCCTGTATTTTCTTCAGACATCTTGCTTACTCCTTCACGTATTTCGCATATTCTTCTAGCGGCACACCCAATTTCTTCGCAATTGCGACTTGGCTAGGGGTGAGTCTAACCTTTCTCCCACTGCTGCGCCCAGAATTTGACCTTGATACACCAGCAACCGTCTGAGCGGGCCGTTTGGTAGTGGTTTTAGCATTACCTCCAAAGGTGTCGGAAATGCGTCGATCAAGCTCAGTATAGTATTCATCGCTCGTCGGGTCAAACCCTTCGTTCTCAACAAGCTTCTTATGTATCCCAAAAGCCGCAAAGGTTCTGGCCTCGTCTTGGCCAAACCAATCGTTTCTTTGCGCCCATTCTTCCGCTTTTTGATCGGGCCTACGAACTTCTGGTTGAGGAGCGGAATACTGTTGCGGCTGCGCAATTTGTTGTTCTTTTGCCTTTCGTTGCCCCTCTTGAGCAATTTTTGCCTGTTGAGCCCGTTCTGCTTGAGAATTAAGGGTCATCATGCGCTTATTAGCCTCAACCGCTGCCGCAGTATCGCCAATCTCCATCGCACGAGCTAACTCTTTTTCCGCCTGCTGCATCTGGGTTTCAACACGAGCGCTAAACTCAGAGACATAGTTGTCGTCTAACGTACTAAAACGTTCTTTTAATTGACTTGCTTCCGCCTGAACCTGTTTAGCATAATGAATAGCTTCCTGTTCTCGACGCTCCGCTTCACGCATCTTTTTAGTAAGACGATCTATGCGCTTTTGAGTGGCGTTTTCAGACTTTTGAAATTGATCTTCAAACGAGTCTTGCGTCTCAACCGAAGATTCCTCGGTTTGGGGAGCTTCAACCTCTACCTCAGTATCAGTATCGGTATCCATCTCAAGCTCAAGTTGTTGTTCTGGTTCTGCCATAAATGTCTCCTAGTAATGCAAAACGTCTTCTGGCTCGTCAATACAAGCCAAAATCTCATCATCGTTTAAAATTCTCACCTCACCACCGTCAATATTGAAGCGAGAACCCGAATATCGTGCAAACATCACCCAATCCTTCTCGTGGCACCAAGGCCCTGAAGGGAACTTTTCAGAATCCTTGTAAGCTAAAGGGCCTACTTTAAGAACATAGCCAACTTGCGTGGAAACCTGTTGCTGTTCGACAACCGTATCCGGCATGTAAAGACCTTTTTCCGTCTTCCCTTTACCGCGATAAGGCAAAACCAATATCCGCCAACCAGTGGGATTAGGCATTTTTTCTAGGAGAGATCCACCAAGGTTTTCAGGATTTAAAACTTTGGGGGCTTCATATGCATCTGAAAGTGTAGCTACCGCTTCCCCAACAGATGCTAAATTAATCTTTGTGTCAGTCAATGCTGCGCTCCTGTTTATCTAGCAGGCCCTTGAGTTCCTGTTCCACGTGATTCAGGGCTTCCATGTTGCCCATAAGCTCACGATATTGCTCCATTGACTTAACGTTGCCGTACTGCATGAGTTCAACAACGCCTTGTCTACGCTCTTTTATAATGCGAAAAACCGCTTCCGCAATGTAAATCTCGTCCAATTCCTAAAAACTCCCACAAACTCTACCTATTTATAAGAATAATCAGAGAGATATGCAAGAAAAAAGGATTAACCTATTCGTTCAAAATGTGGGCCGTCGATAAAAGGCCTGCGCCCTTGTGACCTGCGAAGATCAATATAGGCGTTCATTGCCTCTTCCATCGTGCCTTCCCATTTACGGATATCCATAGGATATGGCATGTCGGGTGTTCCCCACGCTGCACCCCAACATATAGGGACGTTAAGCTGTGTCGCCGCCTCTTTGATAGCATCTGCAAGATCATCGTAGACAGACAGTTCCCAACTCGCCCTGCCATTTATGTAGGCCATAATATCGAAAGCCTTGCCATCAAGGTGCTTAGATTTCATAGTCTGGCTTGCGCCTTTGGCTACAAGTTCTTTTTGCTGCTCGATGGTTCTCATACCCTGAACCACACCGAAATCAGTCTTAGTCAAAGTTATTGCCATCTTAACGACGGCCTGTAACCCGTCATCAATGCCCTCAAGCCTGTCAAGGCTACGTCTACTTAACTTAAACTCGCTCATGTTACTTCCTCTTAAAAAAGGCTTGCGCCCCGCGCACACCGAAACTGGCTGAAATTGCAATTCCAAGGCTGTAAAAATACCAGTCCGGCGCTTTGGAAAGCTGCTCGAATCCACGGTCAACCCACCCTTCTGCACCGGGGATAAACGCTAAAATCAAGGGAATAGACAGGACAATTACGAACCATTCGTCTTTCCAGCTTGATTTAGCTCCCTCTGCCATGATGCGTTCCCAGTCGGCAACGCTTGTCTCTTTTGACAAAAGTATCTGCGCTTTCGCCTTGGCCTCTGTGAGCTTCAACTCCGCAGCGGCGGCGTTCTTAGCGGCTTTGCCTTGTAGCCATGATCCAGCTAAATCGGCTATCGGTCCTAGTGCGGATGTAAAAATGCTCATTTCTCAGATCCTAACCACACGGCAAAAGCGCCCGTAAGCGCACCAGAGCAGATTGATATCATCGCAGATTGCTGCGTTGACAAGTCATCAAGACTCATTCCCCACTCCAAAACGCGGATGTACATGATGGTCATAACCAACATCATAAGACGCGGCATGATCTTCCAAGCAAGTATTTTTTCCATGTCAAACCTCTATGTTTAACTTCGTTCCCTGCGGCCTATCCGCATTAGTCTTGCGCCCAAACCTATCATAACTTTCCTGTAAGTCCAATCTTTGCTTCTGGAGCCCCTCTAAGTGGCTGTGATTAGCCCTGTGCTCTTTTTCCACCCTCTGCTCCGCCAGATGCGTTTCTATGCGCTCACGCGACTGCGTTTGCTGGTGTATGTCCGACTGAACATTAAACGGCGCGTTGCCCACGCCCGAAACACCATCCGCCATTTACCACCACCCCGCGCCTAAACCAGTCAGCCAAGTGCCGCCGCCAATGATTGCCGCCAGCATTGCCAATAATAATATCAACAGTAGTGTTTCAAAGAATGCCGCTTTGCGCTCCTGCTGGCGATAAAGCGTTTCCTCGCGCTCTTTTTTTATCTTGCGGCGAAGCTCCACCATCTCGCGCCATGTGCCATAGCCAAAGCGATTGTTCAGCATTTGCTGCAAGTCTTTTTCTTGCTCGGCCAGCTTCTTTTGGTGGATAATAATCTGCAAAGCTTCTTGCTCTACAGACCCAGAGGAAAAAAGCTTAGTGAAGATTGGTGGGTTTTTGCGTTGCTGTTCTGCGCGGCCAAGATCAGCCGCAAAACCATACCACTTACCAAGCTGACCAGCCACATCTTCTAGCTCACGGCCCGCGTAAACCATCTTACGGATAAGATTAAATGCCTGTGTAGCCCCCGCAATGGCGGTTAACGGATCAATCATACCCTCTCACCCACCTTAGCAAAAGGCGGACAACGAAAGTCATACGGAATCCGTACTATCCGCGGATAATGATAGTAAAAATAAGAAACTTCTCTAGGACAACGATACACACATGCCTTATGGAGACTCCCACCGCTCATTCCTACTAAAACAGCAGTTAGAGCGCACAGCATTAGGCATTAGTGAAACGTGAGCCGCGTAACGCGGCACCCATGCCACGCTTCTTACCCGTTGTTACCTTGGCTTTAGCCGTATTAGGCGTAGCTACATCCTCCATCTGACAATAAGGGATTTTTCCTTGACCCTTAATATCAGCATATCTCTGCGGTTTAGGTGCCGCACCCGGTGTATTCGTCACAATCTTTACACTTGCCATTATCTTCTCCTTTTACCAGAGCCGCCGTCGTTAGCTCGCAAAAACTCTTTTACAGTAGATTGATACAACGGCATAGATACTTCGCCACCCTGACTTAACAAGGCACGAATTACTTTACCGTCTTTGTCCCGCAATATAGGGCCCTTTTGCTGAACTTTAGCTTTTGCCGGGGGCGGTCCAAACTTATCCCGAAGTATCTTATCATAATATACCGGATTATCTTTGATAATTTTACGGTTTTTTATTTTTTGTTGTCCGGTTAATCGTTTTTTGGGGGTACGTATGGGATCTTTCGCTTTTTGTTTAGCCATTACTGACCCCTTTGCTTCATAATTTCACGCTGCATCGCACTGTCAATACGCGCCTGCGTCATAGCCTCTTGGCTCGCAAGCCGCTTATTAAACTGCTCTGAGCGCATCTGTTGATTCTGCGCATCAAGCTGCAATTTCGCCTGATCCAATTGCGCATCCGCCTGCTCTGCCTGAGACTTGATCTGCAACTCCTGCTCCTTCAGTTTTACTAAAGGATCCGGCTGTCCCGCTCCAGAAATCTGCGCACTTAGCTGCTTCGATTGCTGCAAACCCTGCGCCACGCCCTGCGCAACCAACGCTTGATACTGCATCTCTTGCTGCTCCGCAGGCATCGGACCCGCTTGCTGCAACTGCATCATCGCCTGCTCTTCCGCCTGCAACTTCACATGCTCCATAACATGCTTCTGCATCGCCATCGCAACAGGAGGCATCGCTCCAACCGCCGGACTCGTGCCAAAAACCAAATGCGCCATAATATGAGACTGATGATCTTGACCCTGAAACGCAACCAAAGGTGCCATGTCCAAAGCATTAATGTTCTCAGAAGCAGGGTCCAAGGGCCGCGGCTCCTCATCAGGAACCTTCTTCATTAAACGATCAACATCCGTAACACCAATCGCCTCATACATATCACGATATACCTCGTGCATGTTATGCAACTCAGGAGCCGCCGACGCCAACTGCATCTTAGTCTGTGCCAAAGCTATCCGCTGCGCCTGACTAAACGTATTCGGATTACTGACCGGAACAATGTCAATACGATCATCAAAATCAGACGCCATTACCGACTGATCACCGCCCTCAACCGTATAAGGATACTCCTGCGGTAAAAACTCACTCATTACCCGCGAAAGCAACTTAAACTCAATTCGCATCGCATAATGCAACCGCTTGTGAACAGCGCTCATTACCCGCGAACCCTGCTCTAACATAGCCAACGTTGTACCAACCGCAGCTTGCTGATTACCATCACCAACCTTCATGTCAGTAATAGTCGCAAACCTCTGACCCGCCTGAACCACAAAACCCAACAACTGGAACAAAGTCTGGTCCGGACCCTTAAATGGCAGCGGCATCAGGCTGTCACGAATAGCCCCTCCCGGTGCGTCCACATCTCTGAACTCACCCGGCTGCAACGGATCCTCATCATCCCTGATCCGTAGTCCGCGGGCCTTGAAACCCGCTGGGAGATTGGACAACGTACCAGCGTCGATCAACTGTCGCAGCGCCGCCGTGGCAGTTCGTGACAAACCGCCAATCGTATGGATCAACCCCAACCCATAAAAACCAAAGCCCGGTAAAAACTTGTAATGTACAAAATATTGTACCTTACGCTTTAACTCATCGTCCTCCCGATAATTACGCCGAATGGACAAAATCTTCCCATTATCTTGCGAAATCGTCACAATATAAGGAATCTTAATACCCGTAGGCTCCCCCTCGTCATCCTCATCCTCAAACCCCTCAAGGTCCAAATCAGCGTGGAACTCTATTAAAGTACAGTCGTAATCAATACTTCCGGGCTCAAATCCCGTAATACGATCTAACTCATCCTGTACCTCACCCGAATCAGTTTGTTGCGGTATAATCGGTATGTCACGATACACCCCAGCTATCTGCTGCTTGCGTAAATCATTCAAATTCATCCGAATAACATGCGCAATATTCGAACACGTGTCCAAATCAGAAGTCTCATAAGGAACAACCAACTGCTCCGCAGGAACAAACTTACTTACCGCACGGCCCATTACCTCATCGTAATAAACCTTCTTAAACGTACTCCCCGCTAACGGTAAATAAAACAACATCTGATCCATGTCAGGCGTGTAATCATCCATCACATTCGTAATGTAATAATTCATAAACCCACGAACACGAGACGCCTGTTCCTGCTTCTCACGAGTCTCATCACCCATAATAGCCGTCCGAACAGGCCCCGAAGAAGGTAATAACTCATTAAACGCCTGCGCCTGAAACTGCGTCGCAGCCTCGGCCAATAACGGATGCGTCACCCCAGAAGCCCCACGAAACGGCTGCGTCCGCTCCTGATAGTTAAAGCCCAAAAGCTCTAAACCCTCAGTATACGCATCCTCCCACTCCTGACGACTGGCCTTGTTCGCGTCAAACTCCCCCATCAACTCAGAAGCAATCGCACCTAACTCACGATCATCCATAACATCCGCCAAGTTCTCATCAAACCCAACATCCGCCATGTCCTCAGAAGGATCAAAATCTACAAGAACACTACCGTCATCCTCCTCAACAATCTCAATCTCCTCACCGCTATCAAGCATCAAAGGAGTCTCTTGGGAATCCGGTATCTCTAATTCTAACTCAGCACTCAGATCCGCCTCGTCCAACTGAGAGGGAACATTCGTGTCCATCAAACCGCCAATAGGTGCCCGCGCCATCCAACTCTCCTAGTAATACGCCCTAACCATAGCAGACTTTTCTACATCTTGCCAATCATCTGTTGGTAACTGAATAAAGTTCCCCTGACGATACCGCATTAACGCCTGCGTCATGCTATCTACCAAATCGTCATACTCCCCCTCCGGAAACGCCGCAACCTCCTCAATTAACTCCTCCGCCCAACTTTTATCAGGGGCCCAAACCATACCTGCCTCAAACAACGGAGTCACCGCATATACACGACTTACCTTGTCATTACCCTTACTAGGCGTGAAATTAACAACAGGAATACCCGTCTGCCGCATCTCATGCGTCAATGGCAATCCACTCGCCTTCGCCTCAATAATCACCGTGTCAGGATCCCAATACTCATACTCCTCAAACGCCAAAGCCTTTAACTCCGGAAAATCATACCGACCCTTCTTCGCATCCAACAATATCAAATTAGGCGGACCCCCCTCCTCCGGATAAAATACACCCCATGTCGTTATCGCACTAAAATCAGACCGCTCACGCTTCGTAAACGCAGTATCATAACTCTGGATCACATACTGCAATTGAGGAATGTTATCCCCCTCCCAAACACGCCACCACTCCCGCGGTATAATCGCATTCTCCTCACCAGTCGGCTTCTGCTGATACTGCGCATTCCACTTACTAGGCGGAATAGATGCCTTAACCGCCGTTAAATCCTCCAAACTCCAATACTCAGGCCAACACGGCTTACCATCATCAAATATCGCAGGTAACTCAACAACCTCCCACTGATCCGCCAAAGGATCCTTGGCCATCGCCCGCAATAACTGACCCGTCATATCCTTCTCAGACCAACGAGTCTGAACCAAAACTATACTACCTCCCGGCTGTAAACGCTGACGAGGGCCCCCAGTATACCAATCCCAAGCATCATCAAAACCACTGTTACTCATAGCCGTCTGCTCAGAATGTGGATCATCAATAATTACCAAATCACCACCACGACCCGCCAAGTTACTACCAACACCAACAGCATAATACATCCCGCCACGGCTCGTGTCCCACCGACCAGAAGCCTTACTATCCGCAGCCAACTTCACATCAGGAAAAATCTCCTTGTACTCATCACTGTCCAAAAGATTCTTCGTCTTCCGACCAAAACCAACAGCCAACTCAGTCGTGTGCGTCGCCTGAATAATCTTCATCCGCGGATTCTGGCCCATCATCCAAGCAGGAAACAAAAAAGACGCAAACTCACTCTTCGTGTGCCGCGGAGCCATGTTAATAATCAAGCGCTTTAGATCGCCGCTCGCGACCCGCTGAAGCTTCTCAGCTATAATTCTATGGTGCCTACCAGATATAAACTCTGGCCACATAGCATGTACAAAATGTAGGAAATTATTTTGCGCTAACTCGTTCTTCTCCAATTGCGCTAAACGCAACTGCAACTTTAACATTTTATCTTCGACTGAACCTACGGTTGCATTCATCGGGGGCCCCTATGCGATTTTATGTAACTTAACGCAAACCAAATGTATTTTCTACATGATTATTTGTCAAAAACATGGCCCATGCGCCCGTGGCGGAAACCCCTGTGCGCGACGCGAAAACCGCGGAATCTGGCGCGAAAACTGCGCAATTTGACCCGATAGCCGGGGGCCCCTGCCACGAAAAAAGAGCCGCGAACCGTGCCAGCCGGTGCAATTAATTAATTGCGCGGATCTAATTTAATGCAGGCCTGCAATTAATTTTGCGCCGTTTTCTGCGCAGTAAATCCGCGCCAGCTGGTGCAACCGTCGCGCAGCTGCGCCACGCAATCAGAAGATCCGGTGCTCGAGCAACGACGCGAACCGTGACGAACTGGCCACGGTCCGGACCGGCCACCCATGCGCCACGCGCCACGGCCATACGTTTAAGAACGATAGAGGGCGGGCGGCGGGCGCAAGTTTTAAAGACAAATAAAAAAGGCCCGCCAGAAAGAACTGGCGAGCCAATGAGCGCAACCATGGCGCAGTTTTATGTGTGAGCGTAACCGTCCGGTTCAATCCCTATAACCATATCATTAGCTTTAATGATTAGGCTATCTGGCCAGCCGATTTCCGGTTGCGCCGTCTCCAGATATATGTGCAGGGGCATTTTGATATCATGGATTGCGTGTATGCGCTTTATTGCGTCGCGTTGTTGCTCAGTCATCATTTACACCGTTATTTTAACTTCAGCATATTTTACTATATCTTGCACGACGTCTCGAATTTCATCTTGATAGCTATCAAAATCAACTTCGGGCGTTGGCAAGGCGTCCGCGATATCGTCGGTATAATTTGCAATATCGAAATGCGTTTCCAGAAAATCATCTGCTCTATCGCCTAACCAATCATCCAGAGCGGGTTCCAACAAATCAAAAAGACCGCCGCGCAATTGCTCTTTAAGTTTTTGAGCATCGTAAAGCGCTTGTGTTAGGCGCTCGTTCTCTTCTTTCAGCTGCGCCACGGTTTGTTCTGCCACATTGGCGGCGCTCGTCCAGACGGGGTTATTTGCGTTTTCACTATTCATTTTATTGCCTCATAAAAAAGGGGCGGGATTGCCCCGCCCTCATATAAAACTATCTAAAACTTTATGTAAAGATATAAAAGTTTATGCGGCAATGCGTTGCCAGTCGCGGGTTGATAAATTCAAAAGCTTGCCGCCGCGCTGTTGCCACGTGTCGACATCATCCGGATCACATTTATTTGCAACCGCCGTAACCGCATTGACTAGCGTTGCGCGTGTCAGTGGCTTGCCGTGCTCATAACCGCTTTGCCCAATGGTTGCCATTAAACCATTTAAAACGTCAGTATTTTCTTTTTTAGTCAGTTTTAAAACCGTTCCGACGCGTTCCGGTATCTCAGAAAATTCGCCCTCTATAATATCACCGTGCGCAGCATTCATTTGATCTAAAACTTTATCGAACGTGTCGCGGCTCGCATATGCGCCCGTTAAATCGCGCAATTTTAATTCAAGCGCCAAATTGTCCGCGTTTTTGGCCTCATTAGAAAGCAAACCATAATCTTCGCTATCACGCGCGCTTGTAATATGGCTAGAGCGGTTGCGGTTTTCGGTTTGCATCCCGTTCAAACAAGCAAGCGTCCAAATTGTTTGATAAACGGTAACCGCGCCCGCGCCAACTTCGCTATTTGACAAGCCAATACCATTGGCCATTTTATCCCCGACGGCGGGCTGGCCTAATTGAACTAAACTTTTTAAACGCAAGTTTAAACGTTTATCAGTAACGTTAGCGTTTACAATTTGCCATTGCGCTTCACTTTCCATCAATTGCGGCAAGCTTGCTTCCAACAAATTTAAATTGTCAAAAGTTTTAAACTTATCAGAAACAAAAGCACGGGCCTGCCCGCGTGTCTCTTCTACTTCTAAATATGTCCGGATCATGCGGTTAACTGGTTCTTTTTGCCAACGCGCATTGATCAAGGCGTCATATTCCTGCGGGTAACTGGCCTGCAACCGCCGCGCCGTTCTGGTGTCAATTTCCGCCGCCGCCGCTATTTGGCCGTGCGCGTGGTCATTAACGTCTAAAATGCGGGTTGGCTCGCCGCCGTTTTGTTCGATAATGATTTGCGGGTTGCCGTCCGCGTCCGTCGTCTTTTGTAACTCCGCTGTGCTTGTTACAAAATCGCCTTGCTTGTCATGTTGTTCTTTTACTTTCGCCATTAACGCGTATAGATCGCCTTTTTGATTTTCAATTTGCATTTTGTATTCCCTCATAAAAAACGGGGCAGGATTGCGCCCGCCCCGTATTCTCTTATATTTTCCCATATTATGCAAGGCAAAACTTTTTAAAAGTTTATTTGCCAATATCCCCCGCAACATGGTGCCGAATAACTGAACGCGGCGGCAGGCCAGAAACAAAGCGCTTTAGTTTTTCCCCGTCAGTTTCTAATTGCTCGCCTTGCGCGGTATCTTCCCACCATATGCGGCAGTTACCTTGCGCAGCATAACAACCGCCTTGCGCCGTATTATCCGCCGCCCTGCGTTTATTTGGACCATGCGCAGTAAAACCAATGATAAATTTACGGTTTAACATAGCGCAAAGCGGCTCGCCGTCTCCACATTGAGCGCAAGATATGTCGCGGTATTCTGCGGGGCATCTCACAACGGTGCGTTTTTCGTTGGGGACATCATCCCGCGCATATTCAATTTCTAATTCAAACGAAAACCATTTTTTTCCCTGCCATTGCGCTTCACTGACAACGGTTACCGTAGGAACCGCGCCCGCAGCAATTGCGGCGTCTTGTAAATTGTCCGCGGAGTAATTGACAACGGTTTTACCTTTGGGGTGATCTATCCCGCGTTTTTGTTTGCGAAACCAATCAACCCAATCAAAATGCGTATAAGTGAACGCAACCCCTTTACGCGGTACAGCGTCAAGCAATGCGTCAAAATATTGCCAATCAATTTCTTTTGCGCCCTTGCCGCTATCGTTTAAAGCGCATGACGGCGGGCACGTTCCAAATTTATCCCCGTTGCCCGCTCTATAGGTAACGGCTATTCCTTTAGTTTTTTTTGCGCGTGATGTCTCTACAGTTCTAAGCATTGTCTTACCCCATATAAGATTTATCCCATATCTATAACAAAAGAAAACCCGCCATGCAAGCGGGTTTAACTTTTATTATTTTCTGCGACGGCGGGGCTTATTTGCGCGGCGGCTTAACTCATCAAAATCTGAACCATATAACAAGCGGCCAATCCAATTAAGCAAAAACATCGGACCATCTCGCTTTTTCTTCGGCTTCATATTCTGCTTGGCTTTCCGCTTCAGTTTCTTTTGTCATTTTATAACATTCCACGCATAAATCCCAATTTACATCGGGCCAATAAAAACCAGTAACGCCCACGCCGCAACCTACACAATGTTCACTATGCAATCCCATTACACCGCCTCCCGTTTAGGCAACGGGTCAACCGCAGCATTGTTATACTTTGAAGCGGCCAACCAGTTTAATTGGGCACGGTTCAAAGCGCTAAACGCTTGCTCTAAAGCCTCGCAAACAATTTTCTGATGACCTACAGGCTCGCTGCGCGGCACCTTATCCCAAAAACTATCTAAATCCGGATCAGTCATTAGCCTGTCAAAAGCATGTATTTTTTCCATACACATCTGAATGTCTTCGAACATGTACCTGTTTATGTCTTTATAATTCATATTACCTCACTTTCTGGTGATAAGAGAATATGCGATTAAATAGGACATATCAAGTCGAAAACCTCATCCCATAGGAATTTCTTTTCGTGCGCTAACCGCGGCTCAGTTTTTAAACCGTCCGCCTTTAGGTCCATTGCTTGATCCGCATGATATAAAAATAGAAATGGGGCACTGTCGGGCTTGTTCTGTTTTTTAATCAAGGTCCAACAAGATGAATGTTTATGACGGACATGCCATGCAACTTGATGCGGGCTCAGGTTAACAGCGTTAGCCTTACAAAACTTTAATTCAACAAAGTGAAACTTTCCGCGCTCATCACAAATGAGAAGGTCAGGAATGCCTTGGCTTGCCCAGTTCTCAATCCGCGTGAGAATCAGCGTCCGTTTCGATCTCTTCGTAGCTGCCTTCAATTGCTGATACAGGCCCGCTTCCATCTTCGTCTGGGGTAATGTCAATTGCGCCATATGTTTGCTTCAATTCATCCAAAGCTTTTTGAACGTCTTCGCGGCTCATGCTATCAATGCTGCCGTGACGGATTTCAGACTTACTGACGTAGATATCGCCTTGCGCCTGACCCCGCCTATATTCAGCCTGCACTGCGGCACTGTACGCGCCGTTTTCAAGGGCTAGATCACGAATGCGCTGTAAGTCTCGCACGTGTCTTTGATAAGTGATGCCAAACTTCTCATCTAGCTCGTCACGATATTTTTTAATCGCGGCGCAAACGTGTGGACTGATATGGGGGTTTGTCATCTGAGACGCACGAACAGGAGCAGACTTTTTTGTATAGCCCGCTCGTTCTGCGGCTTCTGACATTGTGATGGTTCCATCGTTGGAAACCAGTTCTTTCACAAACTTCTCTTGCATACGGGTCAGAGGCGATTGCTCATGCAATCTCTTGCGGCCTCTCAATTCATCCGGATTTTGTTTAGTCCAACGCTTTCCGGTGGGTTTTTTCTTAACCCGTAACACCAAACCCTTCGGAATTGGGGGTGTTTTTGCCATTTTTAGCCTCGTTTATTTTGCTATAATTGTGTCATAACAAGGCTGAACTACTAAATCTAGCGTAAGAGTTTATAAGACATTCTAAGAAGGTATATAAGGTAACACCTTGAAAACAGAGGTGTTACCCAAAAAAGTTACCGAAAAACCCTTTCTTATTATATACATAGATACAAAGGTAACACCGTAACACCGGTAACACCCTTAAACGCAAAATTTATTTTTTTTATTTTTCTGGCTATATATATAGAAAGAGTTACCAAACCTTAATTAATGCTTTTGATATCGTCGATAACGTATAAGTCTTTGAACATGTCGTAGACTTGGTTGCTGCTATAGGCTTTCATATAAAAGCCCTTGCGTTTATCCAATTCAACATAGAACGTTTTCATTGGCCCTCTTCCCTCTCCACAGTGATTTCAAACTCATAAGTATCTTCCCCGCCGATACCGTGTTCTGGACCCCAGATGCGATCTTCTGCAACGATGCGCCGTGCCTCCTCTGCTGTTTCGGCTTCTTCGTAGAACACATTTCGTTGCTCAACCATAACCCACCACTTTTTTAACGCATGTTCTTCTTTGGGATCATCGGTAACATCGTTGTAATTAATTAAATCCCGCCAAACTTCGTAATACCCACCATATTTCCAAGGTTTTGACGGATCGGCTTTAAACTTTTCTTCATCATACGGCACTTTTACTTGTACGCACATTTTCATATTTCGGCGTCGTCCAAACATTGCGGCGGTTTTTTCTGCGGTACAGAAGTGATCACGAATGGTTGATGCGCTATATCCTGCGATACCGTTATCGAAGGGATGTATCGACGGATCGTCGGCCATGCTCTCTTTGTCGTAATAGACGCCAACATTTAGGATGGGGTTTTCGTATAGATAGGGCATTCTGGTCTCCTCATAAAGAAGCCCAGTATGGGATATTATGGGAGTAACGTCAAGACAATAAAAAAGCCCGCGATTTGCGGGCTTAATTGTTATGCGTCTTCCATGCAGTATTCTTCCATGAACTCTGCCATTGCTTCGAAGCGGTCTGCTACTTCGCTTTGACTGTAGCAACCATGCTCATCTCTGAGATGGTGGCCCGTGTCCCACGCTAGGTCTTCGGCGTGTCGTGGCATTTCCACCCAGTATGTTTGGTTCCACCTTTCGTACTCGACTGTGAAGCCATACTTTCGCTTCATCTTTTCGATGTAGCTTCTGTGCTGGTTGGCGGGTTGTTTTGGTTTTCGGGCTTGATCGGGTATTTTGATCTTGCCGTCGGCCACCAGTTCGTAGACATCTTCGACACGTGCCCTGCGTTTAACCTGTTTGTCTTTGATGCTCACGATGTCACGTGTGCGTCCGCAGACGTATCGTCTTCCTTCGATCAGTTGGAAGTGATGTCCTGCGACAACCAGAAACACGCGGCCCGTGGTCCGCATATCTTTGCTTTCTTTCAGCCAAGCGGCGAGCGTGATCTTTGGAGTGCATCTTCGATAGATGCTTTGTATTCCGCAGAGTGTGAGGGCCCGTCGCACGTGAGTGGTGTGGGTTCCTATTACGGCTCGTTGTCCACTGACGGAACGGATGAGCCGTGCGGCTTCACCGCTGTTCATGCCCGTGACTGCGCTGATGACGGCTGGGCCGCAATAGCGATTTCGATCTGTACTGATATGAGTAACAGGTTTGATTTTCATTTTGATTTACCTCATCAAAAGATTGTGTCTGACATGATCGGGTTTTGGCCCTAGTCGGGTTGAGGTATTCAATTGTCAAATAGCGTTGGGCACTTTGCCCATACACTATAGTAGCATGAATATGGGTTAAATCCCATACATACTAACGGATAATGACGTTACGTCACTCCTATACTTATGCGTCAAGTCCTATACTTGAGTATAGTATTATCTTTTTAGCGAGGTCTGCGAGCCGCGGATCGTCGGCAGCGGTTGACCAGTCGATATCGTCTGGTTTTGGTTTAGATTTGAACATTGGTTTGCCTGAGTTCGTTGACGAAGTTGT
>Ga0208134_1000652_pt1 | contig 22488 bp, 40 predicted proteins | sample VirMetDEL_Mar_31_FD_184515 | JGI IMG/M metagenome (GOLD analysis project Ga0208134, IMG submission 184515) | Aqueous microbial communities from the Delaware River and Bay under freshwater to marine salinity gradient to study organic matter... | ecosystem: Environmental > Aquatic > Marine >... | reverse complement strand
ATTCACGTTTCTTTTTACCTTTAGAATAATTAAAATATTGTTTACAACCTATGTAAGCTTTCTCTGTTTTGATATTGGTTATCCAGTATACAAAACCAAACTTAGTTAGGTCAGGTTTCTTATCATATTCCCAATGCATTACCAGCTAGTCACCTCTTCAACATTAGGTTCTTTAACAACCTTAACCAAGTAGTTAAGACCTCTGGCATATTTGAAAGCACGTAGCCCTTTACCTTGATTAGCATCTGACCAACACTCTCTCTTGTGGCTACAATACACACAACCAATAGGTAACTTAAGATTGCCAGACTGCCCATCAGCAACTGGAGAGTAGCACCTATCAGGTACATGACTATCCCCAACCACTCCCTTAAGATGCTTGACTCTTTCTTTAGCATTGATCATCTCCATTTGATGTACAGGAGTTAGACATAACTTACCACTTGATTTATCTATCACAAGAAATGCTGCCTTATCCACACCATTAGCTTGTGCATACGCACTAATCTGTGCGATATAACCAAATGGATCATCTTCTAATAAATTATTTTCTTTAAACTTCTTGAAGCTAAATCCTGATGCACTCTTACAATCAACCAAGACATCATCTATCATTGAATCTTGGTGACCTTTAACACCTTCAACAGTAACTTCTTTCTGTTGATCAGTAACCTTATGTCCTGCAACAGAAGCACATAGTAAAAGAAGTTCCTCTAAGATATAACCATATAGAAATTTAATTCTTGTACTAGAAGTAATGTCTTCTATGTCATGTTTACTATTAACATCGTACCATAATTGTCTATCAGGTTTACCTATACCAGATAGTCTGAGGTTACCTCTTGTTCTAGGTTCCTCATATAGAAATGCTTTGATGTGAACCTTAAGCATCTCTCCGAATGTATCTATATGCTTATCTACTTCTTTCTCATCCATCTTAATAGGCTCAAGAGAAAAGAGATCATAGATATCAGCAACTAATGTTTCAATCTTTTTCATGTATAAAAAAATAGGGAGTGAAAACCAAACCAATAATTCTCACTCCCCAAGTCTCCCTTAGTTTACATTAAGAGGCGAAAGGAATATCATCGTCAATAGAGGATGTATTAGCTACATATCCACCGGGAACAACTTCAAAGTCATCACCCCCACTAGAGTACTCTATGAAATCTACTACTTGAACAGCAGCTAGGTCAGCAGAAACACCTGACTTACCTGCATAGCTCCACTCAAAAGGCACAGCCTTAACATTAACTGTACTACCATTAGCAATCAACTTACCATCCCAAGCATTGTTCTGGGAATCTTTAACAGATGGTCCTTGTCTTGATGTACCATCTTTACGTTCAACCTTACGTTTAATTGTTACAAAGTCTCCACGATCATCACCTTTATTAGAGATTGTAAGACCAGCACTTTCTATAACAGATCTATTGTTATCATCTACCTCAATCTGTATTGACCACACTGGATCAAACTTAGTGTTAGGCTCAGTGATTGAAGCATAGTGACATTTACCAGTAATATAAATTGGATCATTCATTTTTTAATTCCTATTTCTATCGTCACTCTATTGTGACATGAGTTTCATTTATTGTAACATAATTATAACATACATATTTCTATAGGTCAAGGACTAATTTGAATTAAATTAGCTTTATCTACAGGGATATGAAAGAAAGGTTCTGCCAAGTGTGGTGAGCCTTTAGGTTGTTTAGAGTTCTGTATCTTTCCTACACTTGATTCGTTTACAAGACTGTCTTTAATAAACCAAGCTTGCTTACAAGTTGTATTGAAGACAACAAAATATAAATCATGGTCTGGGTAATCTTTCTCCTTTCTATTTATTAATCTTTGTTTACGTTGAGGAATACGTACTTCTTTCCAACTCTCAGGCCAGTAAGTATCCCATTGATTTTTTATCTCAACCTCAAAGAAAAACTTCTCATCTTTACCTTTGACTTTTTTATTAGCTGAGACATCAAAATAATAATCTTCTTTGTCTACAATGTCAGTAAAATTATTTACTGTTAAGTAATTAACCATAGCTTTCTTAGCTCTGGCATCATTCTGATTATAAGATTGTCTATCAAATGGTCTATTGTCATGTGGCATTAGTGTGTCTCACTCCATGTTGTTCCTATTTTATACTCACAATCAAGAGGACATCGAACCTTAAGTGTACGCTGTGTCTCTATCATTGCATCTCTAGTAATCTGACCAAACCTTTTAGCATCTTTCTTAGCTACCTCAAACTGATACTCATCGTGTATAGATGCAACTAACTTAGCATCAACACCTGACTTACGTATACGTTGTGTAATATGTACAAGCCATTGCTTACATATGATAGCACCTGCACCCTGTAGTAAAGTATTTAATGCAGCATGTTCTGATCTAATGTGTAACAGTCTACCATCAAGAGCAGGTATAGTACCACCCTTACACCACTTAGCAACATCATCTCTGAGCTTCTTAAGCTTCGGCATGTTAGATAAGAACTTAGTAATCAGTTCTTGTCCAGCTTTAGCAGAGCCACCAACAACCTTACCTATCTTAGCAGGGCCAGCACCATAAAGGAAAGCATAGATAAAAGTCTTAGCTTGATCACGATCAGTAAGTCCAGCAGCTTTCATGTTAGCAGTATGTACATCACCATTGACAACTTCTTCAGTGAAGTTAGGATCATTCATGTAGTGTGCTAGACATCGTAGCTCTAACCCAGATGCATCTGTACCAATCAAGGTATGTGTATCTGGATTAGAGATTGTCCATAACGATCTACATTCTTTGCCATAAGGAGAATACACTGCTGGCACTTGAGCCATGTTGGGAGAGTTATGTGCCATCCTGCCTGTCACGGTTCGTAGCGTCATCACTCTACCTCTGACTCTATTATCTTCTTGACATGCCTTGATCCAAGCTTTCAGTAGGCCAGTACGTTTCTGTAGTAGAAAGTATCTGCTAAACATCTGTGCTTCAGGCATGTTAATCTTAGATAATATTTCTTCACTCACTATTACATTACCCTTCTCTGTATGATGCGTAGGTTGCCAGCCTCTCTCCATCAATCTATCAGCTATCTGTTTACGAGAACCAATATTGAATGGTATGTACTTAGTCTTGGTCTTCATTACTACTTCAGTAGGTTCAAATATTTCTTGGGCTTTGTCCTCCAGTTCTTGTTGCTCTTCTTCTAGTGTGGCAAGAAAGCTCATGGCATCACGTAAGTTAAAAGAGAAACCATTTCTTTCTTGTTGGTCTACTATAACTCTTACTTTTCTTTCTAGTTCATAAGACTTAGAGGAGAACTTAGAACCTTCCTTCTCTAACTCTTGGGCTACCTTTCTGGTAATCCTTACGTCTTGCTTACAATACTCAAGCATCTCAGGTGTATAGTAATCAAACTCTGTGAAGTCTCCCTTCGGAAAGTTAAACCTCTCACCCCAAGCCTTGAGTGAATGTCCCTTATCTCTGATAGGATTATATAACTGTGATTCAATAAGAGTATCTCTAATCTGTGATGGTTTAATACTTGATCCTGTTAAACGATTAAGAACAGGAGCATCAAAGCTTATACCATTGTGCATGATAAACTTATCAATCATCTTAGACCAAGATGCAAACTCTTTACATTCATCTTGTACCCATACCTTTTCTTTACCAGTGGCATAGTCACAAGCTACAATGCAATGTATCTGAGTTGCATCAAGGCTATCAGTTTCGATATCAACTATTGCTGTTACCATAACTATTATCCTATCTAGAGTTGAGCTTCATCTTCATCATTATTATCGAATGGATTATTTATCTCTGACATTCTACCAGTTTCTTTATCATAATGCAAGTGACAAGTTACACCAGTGTCACCAGTATATCTATTCTTTAAGATACGTAGGACAGTAGTGTTAGCTTCTACTTCATCTTGAGCCTGTTGATTACGCTCTAGTGCAATCACACTATCAGATAGGTGAGCAATAGATGCAGACCCTCTGAGGTGTGAGAGAGATACTTCCCTACCATCTTCGTGACCTCTATCACCTGATGGCCTACGTAGATGACTGACTAGTAATAAACCTATGCCTGTCTCTTCAACAAGAGAACGTAGCTTAGTCATAAGAATATCAATAGACTTACGTTCATCTCCATTGTCTTCTTGACCTGATACTAAGATAGATAAGTGATCAAGGAATACCCACTTACATCCTAAACCTTTAGCCATGTATCGTACTCTGCCTAGTATCTCATCGTTAGAGATAGAACCAAAGTGATCAAAGGCAAAGAACCTACCAGTACCCACAGTCTTTTCTTGCCATACCTTTAGCTGATCCCTAGTAAACTGATCTCTAATCTCTTTGATATACAACCTAGCATTAGCTTCGACTGACATGATGTTAAAGGCAGTGTTACGTATGTTTTCTTCCATAGCTAGGACACCAATGTTATCCTTACTATTCACCATAATGTGATGCATAAGCTCACGTATGATACTAGACTTACCCATGCCAGCACCACTAGTAAACGTCACTAGCTCACCAGTACGCATACCATATGTCTTCTCATTAAGAGCAGTCCAAGGATAGAGAACTGTCTCACAAAACTTCTCATCGTATAGGCTATCACCTAGTTCATCTAAGTTTCTAATACCTGCTGGTGTAAAGTCTTTAGCATCCCACCACTTGTCCGAGAACTTCTGTCGTTGATTAGTCTTAAGATATTCATTGGCATCTTTTAGTTCTAACTTAACTATCTTACATTGGTTAGGCTCAAAGAGTGTAGCACATTTCTCTGATGCTTCACGACCAGCCTTGTCATTATCAAAACATAATACTACCTTATCAAACTTACTTAGATAGTCGAGAGACTTCTGACAATTCTCAAAGGCAGATGCTGCACCATTCTTGATTGATACAACAGGCCACTTAGATCCTAGCATCTCATAGGCAGACATAGCATCTATCTCACCTTCACATACTGTAATAAATTTCTGTGGCTTGTTGAATAGATGTTGCCCGAATAGTATGGAGCTAGATAAGTTACCTTCAGACCAGAACTTTTTATTCTGTACCTCTCTAACCTTAGATGCAATGTGGTTACCACTATCATCTACATACTTATAGATGTGGTGAGTTGTCATGTTACCTGTCTTCTTAATCTCTACACCATATCTCTGTGCAGTTTCTTTCTTAATCTTTCTCTCAGGTATGTCAGATAGTATACCTCTAGTCTTGATTGTACCACTAGCAGGATTGCTCATGGGTATTACTCTTGACTCTTGTTGCATATTATTTCCTTTCTTGTAAACTTGGCAACTGTAACAATACGTATGACCATCGGGGTATGTGGCGTTGGCATCACTAGAACCACACTCTTCACATGCACCCATTCGTGCTGTATCAGACATGATAAACTCCTATAGTTTTTTTATAGTATACTTTACATCAGGTGAGTATCCCATTGCAACAGTTAATGAATTACGATACTCAAGTTCTTCTTCAGCTATCTTCTGTGAGCTATATTTTTCAACAACAATATCACCCACATCTTTCTCTAGGATTAATGCCCATTTATTTTTCTTCATATTCTTGTTCCCATAACTCATTAACAAAGCTCACCTTCTCTTCCATGATGTCTTGGAGTTCTATCTTGGCAAAGTGATTTGCTTCAGTCCGATCATACCCTTCATCTTCATACTCACGTAGAAGTCTTTTGAATATAGATCTTCTTTCTCTTTCCCATAAGTTTTTATCCATCTTTCTCTACCCATTTAGTTCTATCAGATAAACCTTGTTCTCTCCTTAGTCTAGCATTATCATCTCGTAGTTCTTGTAACTGTATCTTTAATGTTCTAATCATATTATGTAACTTATTCTCTACTTCTAATTGATTCTTAATCATAGCATACTCCTATTGTTTTCCTTTGTCAACATAAAAGATATGTGATCCTACTCTACCTAACTTAATAAAGGTAGGACTACGTGACCAATGGGGTGACACCTTCCAAGTGTGGTAGTGTGTAGCTCCCATTGTCTGCTCTAACATAACACCTTGTAATATCAGTTCAGATGTATCTATAACTTCTAATAGGGCATCCAACTCCTTATACTTCTCTGACTTACCATCACAATAGTAACTGAACTGACATCTATTTCTTATTAAGTTTCCCTTCCATTTCTTAGCTTGGTGTACTACATCACATACAGTATTAGGATATCTTTTATCCTTAACCCTTTGTAATATAACATTTCCTACAGCTATTTGAGCTACGAATCCTTCTGACCTAGCCTCATGATAGATAGCTTCTACCATACATTCGATGTCATACTCACTAGCTTTAGCTTTATCTATAGTTAAAATAAATGCTATCATAAAAACAAATAACATTAACACATAGTATAATATAAATCTCAATGCAACCTCACAATCTTTGTATCATAATTAAGTTCATCTTCTAAACCTAAATGAGATAGGAATCTTACAGCATCTTCTTCTTTCTTAAACTGTTTAACTTTTAATTCATGTTCGTCTGGTAAGATAGATATGTTTTCTATATCAAGTGGATCTATATCCTCTTGTATTATTATATATGACATTATAATAATAACAATATAGGATATATAAGTGTACCTAAAAAGATTAATACTTCCATGTTATATTCCTCCTACATTTTCTCTCATGATATCATTATGATTAAGTTCTGTCCAATAGATTTCTAATGCTTCAGTCTCTTGATGTGCCATGAACTGATGGTACTCACCTGCTGGTACGATAGATAGGTCACCTGCATTCAGCCATGTGCTATCCACTAGCTTATAGTCCTTCCATCTCTTGATCTCTAGCTCACCAGAGATAACATAGAAAGCATTGATCTTAGATTGATGAGCATGTTTACTACAGTACCCACCTAACTCTATGTTGATACGGTGTATCTCTACGGCTGGTGATTGTAGCAGTGGGATAGTCTGACCCCATACCTTACCTTCTTTAATCATGCAACTTCTCCTGTTTCTAAATCAACATAAGTTAGCTTAACTTGTGGAGCTTTAGATGTTAATAGATTTTCATTTAATTTTCTTTGATTATCTTTAAGTATTCTATGTATTTTTGTACTATCTTTTCTTCTTGATATAGTTTTACATTCTATAAACTGAACATCTCCTTCCATGTTTACAGCTACAAAATCTATTGGCCCTTGATTAGTTTCATCAAATACATAGTATCCTTTAGATACATAATGTTCCATAGCTCTTAGCTTAGACTGTAAGCCTACCCTATGTTTATAAAAATCACTCATTTTCAGTATCCAATTCAAATTCAGATGAGCCACATACAGGGCAATGCTCTGGTGATTCATCACCTTCATGAGCATAGCCACAGTCTACACAGACATACCATTTAGTCATTCTTTATCTCCTTTAAGTAGTTGTAGTGTACTTGATATTCTCCACTGAGCTTCAGATAATTTATGATAGTCAGACATATACATGTCACCTTCCAACTCATGTAAGTTTCTCACAGGACTAGCAACACATCTATCTAACTCTTTAAACAACTCAAGCATAGTAATATCTTCGTGACCCCACTTAACCATTGTCTTTGGTTGCTTTATCTTTTGCATTATCTTTCTCCTTTTGTTTAAGTTTATAATAAGTATCGGGGTTGTCTACAAATACATCGTGGTTGCACATGATACATGAGATAGGTTCCAACCCATCCCAATGTACACAGCCACAGTTACAGCAAGTCCATCTGCTTGGCATCTACAGGCTCCTTTAGTTTCTCTACTGTTAAGGTGTAAGCATAGTCACCATTGTCACTTACATAATCTTCTATAAACTTATACTCTAAATATAAACCAAGATCAATCAATAGTTCATTAGCTTCTTCTATGCCTACTTCAAATCCTTCTGATTTGTAGCCATGATAGCTCTTGTATCTGTCATTAAATAATATCATTCTCCACTCCTTATTATTGCAAAGTCTACACGAAACCCTAATGTAGCTTCGTCATCCCATGTCTCTTCGATAGACCAGAACTCTCCATGAGGTGCTGTATGTAACCACTCTTCAAAGAGTTCTCTTCTTCTTTCATCACTGTCATCAAGTCTTTCTTCAATCATCTTCTTCCTCCTCTACATAAGCAATCTCTACTGATCTTGGCTCTTCTACTGGGTCAATCCATTCTTTGACATGATCCATTATTTCCCTGTCATCTTCGAACCAGTTAATACATTGATCCATTGCTGATGCCTCATCTTCAGCCTCAACACAATGATTTAATTCAAATATAACAGACCTATAAGTCTTTACATTATATGTCTTCATCTTCTTTCTCCACTTCACTAGTAGTAATTTCCATTCTAGATTGTTTGGCTAGTGTATCCAGAGAATCTGCACAGGCAGAATAAACTTCTTCACTATCAAACACAGCCCACTTTTCCCTATGTATACTTGAAGTTGCATATACTATTACCATAATTTATTCCCTTTCTTTTTCCTTTGGATAGTAAACATCTACTATACTCTCACATTTAGGACAACTTAGGTTAGTAACCATGACATAAAATTCATCATCTATATCTTGGTCACCACCCCAAATCAACTCAGTCTTACAATGCCAACAGTTCATTAGATTCCTTTCGCATTAGATATGGATCATAATCTTTTATGATACCAACAAATTGCATACCTTTGCCCTCAAAATCAGACACATCATAAACAATAATATCACAACTCTTACGTACATATCTTTTTAAATGATCATACATTTCATCAAGTGTATCAAATGCTTTATGCCAATAAACTTTTCCATCATACTTATCAATAGAACATGAGTTATATTTTACTTTTTTGTTCACGCTACTAACAACTCCTTCCATGTGTTAGACTCTATCATCTTACGTACCTTCTCTTCTCTGATAGGCTTAACATTATGTAAGGATGATCCTTGCCTAGTCTGACCATGCGTAGACCACCAAGTTGCAGCATTGTATGCAGACCATAGACTACCAGTATCACTCGTACCATACTTATCATAGTTACCTCGACCATGTAAATGTCTAGACTCTTCATCGAATGTTTTCATAAGATTAGATAGCATAACTTTATTAGCTACTTTCTTTCTGGTCACATTGTCAGTACGTCTAGCTATAGTTTTACTAAACAAATCAATAGCTTGTGGTCTAGTAACCTTAGTGTCATACCAAGTACGCATCTCAGTCATACCTTCACCTACTATAAACTCACCAGCATTTTGTATCTTCTTAGCAAACCCACTAACATTAAAGTTCTTTGTGTGTCTACCATAGATGTAAGCCAGCTTGTCACCACTCACCAAAGTATTATAGCACATAGAACGCCATAGTCCAACCATCATATTGTTAGCCCATGTTCTATTCTGAGATGTCCTAAACTTTAACTCTGGTATAACAGTATCAGTAAGTTTACCTATGCTTTGCTCATGTGCTGGGAACTTAGCAGTAAGTTCTATCCTAGCCCCATCATCGTGAACATTAGTTTGAAACTCAGCATTAGTTAAGTCTAACCCCGACATACCAATAGCTTGCTCAACACTATCTACGATGTCCATGTACTGTACAATCTCATAGTTATCAGAGACTATACCTAATGGTTGCTTAGTATCCTTACGTCTAAGACCAACACCTATGTTGGATGGTACTTTGTATTGTGAATGAGTATGACCTTCCTCACCAAAATGAAAGAGGTTAAACTTCTCAACTTCAAAATCTAATATACTATGATCAAACATTATTATCTTCCTTTCTTTTTTGTTTCATTATCTTAACTACTTCTTTACTTCTTTCTTTTCTTACTAACTCTTTATCATTGGTTAAAGAACCTAGTTCAGCAAACCAACTCTCATGTAAAGTTTTAGTATCTCCTAGTTCTCTATCACTCATGTTTATACCTTTCATATCCTTGTTGAAAGTCTTTTACTTCTTCTTTTATTATATCATCTATTTCTTCTACAGTCATGTCTTCATTGTATGTATCTAGTATACCATCTAAGATATGACCATACCAACTATCATTATCTTTTCTTAAGAAGTCTTTGATTTCTTTAGCTGTATTAATTGTCATCACCTATCCTTTCTCTGCTGTAATCTTAGTTGTGTTACCTTGTTCATATAGAACTATCTCATTACGTACACCATCAGTGGCTGTTACTTCAATGGTGATAGCTTGACCCCAATTAAATTCACTAGTCTTAACTTCTACTTTATCTATGTTATGTATATTAATACTATTCATTACTCATCTCCTGTCCAGTTATAAAATTTATCCATAGCCCAAACTTTTGCATCTTCTTCAGTCATGCCCATGTCTAAGGCTTCTTCGTATAGTTGTAGTAGTCTTTCTTTTATGTCACTCATTAGTCAAAGCACTCCCCTCTAGTATACTTTTCATAGGCTTCCTCTCTTTTGTATTGGTTCCACCACCATGCTGGCATGAGGTTATACTTTCTCTCATAATCATTTGACCATTCAAGATAACTTAATACTTCATACTCATCTTCCATAATAACTCCTATGCTTTAATGTTTATTCTCTTACCTAATCTAAAAGATCTATCAATCTCGTAAGCTAGTATTCTCTTATCTAACTTACGAGTTTTGATATACCTATACCTACGCAATATCTTTAAGGGTCTTCGCATTGTATATCCTCTTAGATAATACTGACACAATAGCTTGCACATGTAAAGCAGAAACTTCTAGTCCACCATTCGGGAATCTTTTATCCCACTTCAAACCAATGAACTCACACCAGTTATCCCATAGATACTCTGACGTTCCTATCTTATTACACATGTCAACATATGCTTGAGCTACTGATAGTTGCTTGTCATATGGTGATGACTTGACTAGTCTAAATGTTTTAGGATCAACATTAAACATAGCCTCATTGTGACAATCAATGCACCCTACCTTACCTATGCATAGCTGTAATATAAATCCAGCCTTACGTGTACCAATGTTAGGTATTGAAAAGAGTGTCACCATTTTCTCTGCGTCAGTCATAGTCTCACTGAAGATTGCTTTATGTAATCTTTTATAATGCCTTCTGATATATTTGTATCCAGCATTTTTATGTGTACTATTCAAACACTTAGCCTTTGCACCATACTTCCTAACATCATTCATGTATCTAAGTATTAGAAAGAATGGTGTTCTAATTGTTACAAGTACAAATATCATAGTCCACATTGTAACAATAGGATAGCTACGGCATAACAACTCTATAGTTTTTTGATCTTGTTTAAACATTATTATTTTCCTTTCGATTCTATTTTATAAATTTCTTCTAGTAAATCTTTTTGTTTAGCTAATTTATTTAGATCATGCTTAGTTTTATTTAGTCCTTTCTTAAACTTCTCAAAGTTAAACTCTGGGTTTTCAAAAGCCTGTAACATAGCTTGCTGAAACTGTTGCTTCTTTCTTGTACTATTTTCTAGTGGTGGATTCTTACCTAAATTTCGTAGGCTGTCAAGCCTTAGTAAAGTAAACTCTATATGCTTATCATCTACAATTCTTAACTTACCTTCTTTATATTCTTGTACAACTGGTTGATTTCTTTGACTAGATTTATTATATATAGCTATCATTACACCTGCTGTTACCTCATACTTTTTCATGTGATCTAAGAAATCTCTATAGATTTTTACACCCATTGATGCAAAGTGTTTAGCATAGTATGGTATTTTCCAAGGTTGATTGTAGCTATTAAGTGCTATCATAAGTCTACTTATATCAATATCATTAGGTAGTATTTGAACTGGTATATCATACCCTAATTCTATCAAGGCTTCAGTCCTATGTTGCCCATCTATTATTAGATACTTACCATTAATATATATAACTTTTATAGGATTAACTTCTACAAAGTTACCTAGTTCTATGATACTTTTTTTCATAGCACTGATACAAGTAGATGTAGTTTTTCTACCTTGTACTGGGTGAGATGAAAGCATATCTCTATTCACATAGGGAATTAGTTTAATCTCACTTACTGTTTTTAAATTATCACTCATAGTTTTTCCTTTTCTTAATGTAAACATTATTGTTTTTAATTTAAGTAGTGTATTATTATTAACACTATCTCTGTTGCTAGTATACTTAATGTTATTGTTAAATCTCTCCTTTCTTTTCTCATGAAATCCCTAGACTTAAGCCAGTTATATGACTCATCATATGATTTATTCATAGTATATAATCCTTCATTAAATATAATATAGTCGCACCTATCACACTGATTAATACTATGTTACTCATGTTGCTATCCAGAATAGAAAACCTATACCAAACATTACTGCTAGTAGTATAAACTCAGCTACTCTCGAACTCCACCAAAACTTATCCATGATTTATCCTTCCTTTTCTATAGTTTCACGATGGCTTTCTAATAGATTATATAATGCTATCTCATATATTTTAGCATCATCGTGTAAGCCTTCATGGTGCAAATCATTTGCTATATCGTATGCTTTTAATACTTCTTTCATTATGTCATAGCTCATTTTATATTTCCTCCACAACTTTACGTATTTCACCAGAAATTAAAGATTTTATCATGGCTAATAAACCATGCTCCTCTATATGAACTAATCCTGCATGGTATCCCGTTTGAAATGGTGTATCAGCAGGATCAAACACAAAACCTTGAATGGCTTCCTCAATATCATAAATTTCACCATCTTCTAAGTCTTGAACACACGCATTTATACCTTCCATAACTTCTTCTATAAAACTTTCTCTCATTGTAATGAAAGACATTTGTTATTCTCCTTTGTTGATTAATAATTTGTGCATAAATATAGAGATAACATATTTATATTATCTCTATCTTAATGAACAAACTATACTGGCTAACAATAGATTACACTTGTTGCCAATCAATTACCTTTTCACCGATAGCAAAGCCAGCATTTTCTATTGCTGTTTCTATATCTTTTGCCTTTTCATATATGTAATCTACTACACCATTGTAAACTATGGTTATTCTATATGTATTTTTCATGGTTTGATTGTCCTATTAATGTTTTAAGTTAGGATATTTCTAGTGAAGGCTATCCTATGACCTACCTATGTCTTAAATTTATAGTCGTTTATAGGTTTAACAGTGTTAAATTATCACTCGACTTTTAATATGTGTATAAAAATAGGGATAGCATTTGCACACTATCCCGCATTTATAAACATACTAGGAAGCTATTTCTAATGCTCTCAATTTTAATGCCTCATAATCACCCTTGGGATTTTCTGGATCTATTTTTTCCATTCGTTTTTTCCCTTGAGATATGTAGTTTTCCCATGCTTCCTTTTCTACTTGTGCTTTTGTTTTTGTAAAAATTTTATCACAATCTTCAGACTTAATTTCTTTATCTCTTGAGCTATACCACTCATTACCTTTTATTTGAGCTTCGTTTAACATATAAGAACGCCCATTTTTACGAGGTTTTTTAAATGCATTCTTTTCTTTATCCCAATTTAACGGGGTAAATAATTGTATCCACATAATACAGTCTGACCTTCTCATTCCACTAGACATTGCATTTACTAGTCTAGTAAATTGTGTATGGTCGCCATTGCCTTTACCTAATGCGTGAACAATACAACCAACTAATGTTAATTGTATTTTATTTTGAACATTAGTAGTAGTCTTGGCAATACTTCCGATATTTCTATTAATTTCTTTTATATCCATTTTGTCAATTCCTTATGTTTATTTTCAATTAAGTATTAACTGATTGTTAATACAATCAAGGGAACTAATTAACCATATATCAGTTAATTAATTCCCTTTGTTCTATTAACAAAAAACTAAAAGAAAATTCATCAATATGACATATGTTAAAACAAATAATTATTTACTTAAAATTATACAGTGATTAACTTTTTTATTTATCTTATTCCCTAACTTAATAGGCGATAATTATTATCTAATGTATATAACAATAATTAAGCACAATAATAATTAGTGAATAGAACACCTTTTATTATCGACTATTTATTATTTTAACTATTAATGAATGGCTATATCTTTAAGTGTATAGCCTTACTTAATCCGAATTTTATGGTATCGAATAAACCGCCATTTTATCACTGTATTAGAGCGTTGTATACTTCCGATATGCGTTAGATGGTCAATACGTCTAAATGAATAGTTAGGAAAACTTTGATCTTAGGAACCCGTCCCTTGATCTTATCTAATCCCTACTAGGTATTACTAGCGTTAAATATTTACTAACATATCTAGATATACAATGGATAAAATATAAATGTCATTACAACATTTACAGTATTAACTTAATGAATTGAGACAACATATAACATTATATTTATTATCGTTAACCGCAAGGAATGCTCGCTTTGTTAGGAATGCGTCCAAGTTAATATTTTTTTAGCTAGTCAAGTTTAATGTCCGATAGCAAGACGTCTTTAATATCTGATAATTGTAAACTCCAAAATTTTCAATACATATCTTATTGCATATTGAAAACATATATACAAGTTTTTTATTATCCTTATAACCTATTGATTTTAATAGATAATAATAATTAAATTAGAATAGTTCTAAATTAATATTGCTAACCTATTGAAAACACTAAACAAAATAATTGAATATAATTGAATTATTTTATTATGTATTAAAATCAATAGGTTAGTAGATATGCAAGTAATGCATAATACTAGGGTAATTATACAATATTTAGTTAATTATTAAAATAACGGTAAAAATGGGAATCCAACCTAAAGCCTTTTAAACTATGCTAGGGTAGCAGTAGTAAAAATATATAGTAGGCATTACTAGAAACTAGCATAGCTCTATGGCTCTAATATCGTCATACAAAGGATTTTAATATCATCAAAATTATAAAAAATATCTAATATAAATCATCAAATCCCATATAATGAGAATGTAATATAATGAGAAAACGGCAGAAATAGGATGGTATTATATATAGATATAACCTTTTGTGAGTATCTACATAGGTTAGGAATCATCATCATATGAGATTTATCTATTTTTGAAAATCCCACATAATGAATTAAGGTATCTTTTAAGATTTTTACAAAATCCCACAATATGGGATTACATAACCCCACCGAAAAAAACCTGCGTGTGTCTGCATTGTATATATAAACTAAGAAGGAGGAAAGTCTACCAAATATAAGGGTCAGGATGATAAACCAATCTGCGGCCTACATAGTAATTAAGAAGTAATTAAGAAGTAACTTCTTAGTTACTATGATATATCTTTATTATAATCTATATTATAATTAAATAAATACTAATTAGTACTTGTGAAACTATATAATATAGTGTATAATATATAGTATGGATAATAATATTAATATAGAAGAAAATTTATTAGAACCCTTCCTAAACTTAAAGGGACTCCTCTCACAAAAAGTTGAATATCAATCAAACGAGAACTTCCTTACGTTTGTTAAGCGAATGGCTCCCTCTATTGTGTCTGACTTCAAGATGGGTAATCACATTAGGGTTATCTCCGACAAGCTTCAGGACTTAGAAGAAGGTAAGATCAAGAGATTGATGGTCTTCCTACCACCACGATCCTCTAAATCAGTGATATGTTCTAAGCTATTCCCTGCATGGTACATAGGTAGACACCCAGAACATGAGATATTGACTGTCTCACACAGTGATCAGTTGTCTTCAGACTTCGGCAGGTCAGTGAGGGACGTTGTAAACACAGAAGAGTTCCAGAAAATCTTCAGAGGAGTGCAGTTAAGGAGTGATGTGAGGGCAGCAGGTAAGTGGAAGACCAACCAAGGTGGTATGTATTACGCTGCTGGAGTGAGATCACAGATAGCAGGTCGTGGAGCGCACATAGCAATCCTTGATGATGTCATGTCTGAGGAGGATTCTTTCTCAGAAGCAGGTAGAAGGTACATCAAAGAGTGGTATCCTGCTGGACTACGTACACGTATCATGCCTAATGGTGCAATAGTTATCATTAATACTCGTTATCACTACGATGACCTGTGTGGTTGGTTACTAAAGCAGCAGGAAAACATGGGTGACTACGACATTATCCCTTGGGAGGTCATTAAAATCCCTGCATGGCTAGACGAAGACGCAGCAGATCTACTGGATCTACCTGTTGGTGGTAGTTATTTCCCAGAATGGAAGCCAGATGACGTACTCAGAGTAGATGAGAATGAAATTAAAGCTAGTAATGGTAGCAAATACTGGAACTCTCTGTATATGCAAGACCCAACACCAGAAGAGGGTGGTATAATTAAGAAAAGATGGATACAAGAGTGGGTAGAAGATGATCCACCTACTTGTGACTTTGTAGTTCAGACATATGACACAGCATTCTCCACCAGAACTACGGCTGACTACTCTGTAATCCAGACATGGGGCATATTTCACATGTATGATGAAGATGAAGCTGGATATGAAAGCTATGCACCCCACCTAATCCTGCTTGGTAACATCAAAGGTAGGTTTGAGTACCCAGAACTACGTAAGCTTGCACAGCAACTGTACAATAGCAACAAGCCTGACGTATGTATGGTAGAGAAGAAGGCTAGTGGTCAGTCATTGATACAGGATATGAGAAGGTCAGGACTACCAGTGATGGAATACACACCAGATAGGGATAAGGTATCTAGAGTATATGCAGCTTCACCCATCCTAGAAGCAGGAAGACTATGGATACCCAAGAATAAGAAGTGGTCAGAAGATCTCATAGAAGAACTCATACGATTTCCAAATGCTGCTCATGATGATCAGGTAGATGCCATGACAATGGCTATACACTACATGAAAGAATCATGGCATCTAACTCACCCTGATGATCCTGACTTTGAGGATGGTCCTAAATCTACTAGAAGTACCTATTGGACTTTTTAGTTTGGGATATTAACTTTTCTGTGTTATAATATACGCAGGGACTCAAAGGGGAAAGTATGTCAGAATCATATAAAACAGCTTTACAAGTATTACAGAATAAGTTAGGTGACTTAGATAGTCCTTTAAATATTCTACGTAAGTTTGGTTTACCTGTACCTAATGCAGAACAAACAGCTACAGTTTTAGAAACAATTAGTCCTGCTGCTGATATCGAAGAAATGATTACAGGTTCAGAAGAATTTTCTAAAGGTGATTATATATCTGGTGGTGCTAAAATGCTTGGCGGTCTTGCTGGAGTTTTTGTTCCCGGTTCAGCTAAGATTAGATCTACTGGTAAAGCAGTAGGTAAAAATATAGATGATCAACTATTAAGATTAAAGTATACTAATCAAGAAAAAAGTAATGTACTGGGTGGAACATTTAAACCTATAGTAGGAATGGGTAAAAGAGGTCCTATAGAAGGAGAAGATTTATCTAATTTAAGTACATCTCGTATAGAAATAGAATCACCTCCCGGAGCAGTAGGGAGAAGAAATGCTAGAATGGAAGTTTCTGATGATGTTAGTATAGATACTCCATTTGGTACTATATCTGATGATGCTATAGAAGTTAAAGCAAATTTAATAGATAAAAAAGGTAATTGGGATTGGGTAGGAAAAAAACCTAAAGATTATAAAGATAATGATTTTTTAGTTGCCCTTCAAGGAGAAAAACTAAAAAAGGTTTCTCCTGAAGGAATTACAGATCATGTTTATACTCCTAAAGTAATATATGAAAAAGGTGGAAAATTATCTACATATGATAGAAGAGCAGCTAGAGTACAAGGACAACCTTTAGAAAGAACAGATAAAATATATAATTATCTTAAAAAAAAGGATAGTAATAAAGATTATGCTAGAGAAATGTTTAATAAAGATTATAAAGATTTAGCTACATTAGAAAAAGAACTAGTAAAAAAAGCAAAGAGAAAAGAAAGCTCAAGACTAGATAATACACTTAGAGGTCCAAATCCAAAGGGAAGGCCCACAACAATAGGTGTACCTATATTTGGTAAAAAAATAGGAAGTATACGTAAAGGTAAAAAAGGTAAAGTACATCCAGTTTATGATCAGATTATTATGAGAGAAGCAGGAGGGCAAGTAATGCCAATGCAATATGGTGGTGGATTGTCTGACGCATACTCAACACTGTCTGACCGTAGGCGAAATCAGAACATGTACGGTATGGGTGATGCACCTATGCAGCAAATGCCTTCACAGATGAGCAGTGCCTTTCAAGATCCTATGGAAGCTTCAGCATTCTCTCCAGTAAACATGGAACATGGTGGTGACATTGTAGTTCCAAAAGAAAGAATGATTAATGATCAACCACATGAACTCTCCTACATAAACCCACAAGAAGCTGGACTACTTAAAGCTCTAGGTGGTAGTGGTCGTAGAGTAGATGGTATCCCTGCTTATTTTTCAGGAGAAGAAGGTACTGACATGGATGATGATATTGGTGAATCTTTTAGTGGTGGTGATGCTACTGACTCTGGAGATATGGGAGATGGTAACTTTGCTACAGATCCCGGTCTAGCTCAAGGTATAACTGGAGTAGCTCCTTCTACACCTAGTGAAGAAGATGATTATAGTACATATGCAACATATGGAATACTTGGAGATACTAGAGATCAAGACAAAGCTCCGGGTGAAGGAGATCCGGGATCTTTTCAACAATATGGTCTTACAGCATCACAGATAATGGATAATTATAATAAACAAGGTGGTTTTTCAAGAGATATGGGTCCATTACTTGACCTGTATACTCCAGAACAACTTTCCAGAGCTTTTGCAGTTCCGGGTGCAGTAGCTAATATAAGAGATGCTTTTATGAATAATAATTTTGTAGGAGGAGGATTACCAAGTACTCTTCAAGATGCTATTAATAAAGGACAGAATATACAATATGGTCCTGCATTTTTAGAAGCAGGAAATAGAGCAAGAGAAGAAGAAGAAAACCCCGGAGAAGAGAAAGGCATTATTTCTTCAGCAATAGATACTGTTAAAGATTTTATTATGGGAGGAAAAGAGTTAAGTCCTGAAAATCAAGCACAACTTAATGCTGACTTATCAAAGTTTGGAGCAAGCTTTACTCCTACTAACGCTTTTGCTCAAACAATAACATCACTTGCAATTCCTATGGCAGCTACATTAGGTGCAAAAGCATTAGGAACACCACAAACTTTAGGATTTATAGAAAATAGAGATGGATTAACTTTTGAAGTTACTAAGGATTCAAAAGGAAACATAGGTACAGAAGTAACTTCAGGGCCGGGAAGTAGTGGTGGATTAGATCAAATAGATAGTAATGATAGTGGTAATGATCAAGTAAAAAATAAAGTAATACCTCAAGCTCCTGTAGATAAACCTGTAGTAGAAGAAGATGAGAAATCACCAATGAGTAAATTACTTGCTAAAAGAATAAATAATTCATCAACAATAGATCCTAATGTAAAAATTATAATGGATGTTTATGGTATAAGTCAAGAAGAAGCTCAAGAATTTCTTGGTAAAAAAGGTGTAGGCACAGGTGGTGCTTCAGAATTTGAAGGTATATAAAAGGATAGAACATGGCAACTGAACGTAATCCATACGAGATGAAGCAAGAAGAAGTAGCTAACGTAGTTCCAATGCAAGCAGAGGAAGAGATGGAAGCTACCTTTGAGGTTGATCCTACAGATGGTGGTGTGATTGTAGACTTCTCTTCTGAAGAGCAAGTAACTATGTCTGCCTCAGAAGAGGTTGCTGAATGGTATGGTAACCTAACAGACACATTAGAAGATGACTACCTAGATCAGATAGCTGATCAAGTTATAGATAACTTTCAAGCTGATAAGGATTCCAGAGCAGAATGGGAGTCTATGTTTGAGCGTGGGTTTGATCTACTAGGTCTGAAGCTACAACCGGGAAGTGATCCCTTTGATGGTGCATGTACAGCCGTACACCCATTGCTCATAGAGTCAGCAGTTAAGTTTCAATCCAAGGCATCAGCAGAACTCTTTCCTGCCAGTGGACCTGTCAAGGCAAACATCATGGGTAAGTCTACACCTGAGAAAGAGATGCAAGCTAACAGAGTACAGAACTTTATGAACTTTCAAGTAACTGAGCAGATGCCAGAATACTTTGATGAGTTTGAAAGAATGCTTTTTCACCTCCCCTTAATAGGATCTGCATTCAAAAAGGTGTACTACAATGCAGCACTCAAGCGTCCTATGTCAGAGTTCATTCCTATTGACCAGTTCTATGTATCATACTATGCAACTGATCTAAGAAATGCTGACAGGTATACTCACCTAATATATCGTAGTCCTATAGATATGGAACGAGACATACGTGCAGGTATATACGATGACGTAGAATTACCAGAACCTAATGCAGAAGGATTGTTTACTGACTTCACTCGTAAGTTAGACACCATTATTGGTTTGTCTCCTTCTTCTGATAATGATCCACAGTATGCATTACTAGAACAACACTGTTATCTTGATCTTGAAGATACAGGAGAATCACTTCCTTACATTGTTACAGTTATAGAACAATCAAGGCAAGTGTTAAGTATTCGTAGAAACTATGAGCAGAATGACCAGAACAAAGAGAAGCGCAGTCATTTTGTGCATTATAGATTTGTTCCGGGCTTCGGTTTCTATGGATTAGGCTTGATCCACTTCCTCGGTAACCTCACCATGAGTGCAACTGCTGCCATGAGATCTCTCATAGATGCAGGACAGTTCGCCAATTTACCGGGTGGTTTCAAGGCTAAAGGGTTGAGAATGGTCGGAGATAACGACCCTATCTCTCCCGGTGAGTTCAAGGAGGTTGAAGCAACTGGAATGGATCTCTCTAAGGCTATTATCCCCTTGCCTTATAAAGAGCCTTCCTCAACTCTATTTCAGATGTTGAATTTTGTAAGTGCTGCTGGTCAGCGTTTTGCAGACAGCACAGAGCAAGTTGTCTCTGATGCTGCCTCCTATGGACCTGTCGGAACTACAATGGCTCTCTTAGAAGCCAGTAGTAAGTTCTTTAGTGCAATCCATAAACGAGTACATAAATCTCAGAAGGATGAATTTAGAATCCTAGCTAAGATAGACTATGATTATCTACCAGATGAATATCCTTATGATGTTCCATTTGAAGATCGTAGTATATTCAAGAGTGACTTTGATGGTCGTGTTGATATCATACCAGTATCTGATCCTAACATACCTTCTAACGCACACCGTATGATGATGGCTAACATGGCATTACAAATGGCACAGCAGTCACCACCGGGAATGTTTAATCTTGAAGCTTTGAATAGAACTATTCTACAGGCAGCTAACATGCCTAACCTAGAAGATATTCTACCACCAAAGATTGAGCCTCAACAGATGGACCCAGTGTCAGATATTATGGCTGCAACTAAGGGTGTGCCTATTGCTGCCTTTCCGGGGCAGAACCATGATGCTCATATACAGACTAAGATGGCGTACCTTCAAGATCCTAAGAATGGTGCTAATCCTATCATGCAACGTATAGCTCCACTGCTTGAAGCTAACATACAAGAGCATTCAGTTATGAAGTATCAAGAACAGATGAGTGGTGTAGCACAACAAGCTATGCAACAACTACCACCAGAACAGCAGCAGAATCCTTCTGTAGTTGAAATGGTAATGGCACAAGCAGCACAACAAGTTATGAATGCTAATCAGGCTATGGGCATGGCTCAGTCACCTGAACAACAACTTGTATCTCTTGAGCAAGCTAAAGTTGAACTACAGAAACAGAAGCTACAATCTGATACAGCCGTACAAGCTGCTGAGATGGAACTTAAGAATAAGCAACTTGAGCTTGATGAGAATGAACAAATTATCGGTATGCTTAAGTCAGGTGCTTCTGATAACTTTAAGAAAGAAAAAGCTGCATTAGATAGAGACTCTAAGAAAGATCTTAAAACTCTTGATGTTCTTGGTAAACTTTCAGTAGAAGAAACAAAACAAAATGCTGAAGATGATCGAACTAAAGAACGTATAATGGAGCAGATACTTAAGCAAAGTAAGAAAGACGAAAAGGATCTAGACATGAAAGGTTTAGATGCATTGGTTAAACTAGCAATATCTCAATCTAAAAAGGAGAAGAGTAATGATGAAGAAGGGTAAAGGATACTTAGAGCATGTCAAGAATACTGACAAGTCCTTTGGTGATCCATATGCACAAGACGTAACTGGTGGACGTAATATACGTAGTTCACTAAATAAATGGGATGACTTCTCTTGGAAGACATCTGGTGAAGGAGCCAAACTAAAGTAATGGAAATATGGGATGAGGTAATCAAGGAATTTAATTTAGAAATTAACAACCTTAGAATTACTTTAGGTAATGGTGTAGCTGAAGACTTCGCTCATTACCGTCAAGTAGTTGGATCAATCAATAGCCTAGAGTGGGCCAGAGATAATCTAACTGATATTATTAAAAAACGAACTTATGCAGAGGATGATTAATGCAACAAGCACATATGGGTAATTCAATTAAAAATGATCTGTGGATAACAGATGAAGAAGAAG
>Ga0208134_1000650_pt1 | contig 22501 bp, 21 predicted proteins | sample VirMetDEL_Mar_31_FD_184515 | JGI IMG/M metagenome (GOLD analysis project Ga0208134, IMG submission 184515) | Aqueous microbial communities from the Delaware River and Bay under freshwater to marine salinity gradient to study organic matter... | ecosystem: Environmental > Aquatic > Marine >... | reverse complement strand
AGGCTTTGACCGAGACCACCAAGAATACCTTTGAAGTTTCCTCCGAAGCCATCTAGTATGCCCTTAAACTTTTCACCAAAACCAGAGAATACACCCTCAAATGGAGCAGAAAGTTCTTCACCGCTTTGTTTGGGGTCAGCTTCTTCATCACCACCACCAAAGAGGCTTTTAATGATACCACCTGATTTACCGCCAGCTTTCTCTCCACTTCCGAAGATGTTGTCAAAGAAGCTGTCAATACCTTCATCACCAAACAGTGAGCCAGTAAGAGCAGAAGTAAAGCCTTGAATACCTGCATCCATTATAGAACCAGTAACTTGGTCTAACATGCTCATGCCAAAGCCTTTAAAGTCACCGTCTTTGATTGCTTCGGCAAGACCGTTGTTAAAGGCATTACGAAGACCATCAGCATATTGTTGACCTACAGTCTCAACGTCATCGCCAGCAGAACCACCACCCGCCGCTGCAGCACTTGCCGCAACGTCTTCAGCAGTAGCATTACCTTCATCAATAGATGCAAGCTGCTTTTCGCTTACTGCGTGTAACTCTTCAAGTCGTTTATTGATTCTGTGGAACTCTTTGATACCTACTATGTTTCCTGTGTTGGCTCTTTCACGAGCAATCTCACGTTGAGCAAGTAAGTCTTCAATCGCTTGAGCAATGACATCGGCTTGTTGTTGAGCGCGAGTAACTTTCTTACCGCCACTAAAGCCCTGAATAATAGTACCTACAGCACCACCTGTGTTAAATTTTGGTACAATACCTCTATTTAACTTATCTAGAGCACCATAGCCAATCTTCTGAGCAGCAGAGGTCTTAATAACATACTCACCATTAGATAGCATAGCAGGAATAGAGTCGGAAGTAGCAGTACCCGCACCAAATACAGGGCCACCCTCAGCTTCCATTCTAGGTTGGTCAAATGCTGAACTAAAGAAACCACCTCCTTGAACGGTCGCCCCCAGTACAGTGTCAGGGTCGTCTTTAAACTTATCGCCTTTAATATACTTATCAAAGAAGTCTGTTACAGCTTGTGGTAACTTCCAATCCGCAAAGGGATTAATCGTTAAGCTATCCCAGAACTCAGAGAGAGGCTCAGTAACAGATTCTGCCCAGAATGCTTTGATTTCTGCTATTTGTTGTGGGTCTAAGAATATAGAAGCTAAGACAGAACCTAGCGCACCTACAATGGCAGCACCAATAGCACCTACAGGACCAAACATAGCGCCAATCTGAGCACCTGCAAAAGCACCACCAATAGCAGCTGATAGGTTGTCACCTAGGTTGCTAATACCTGTAGCGTCTTTACCCAAGTCATCGGGAATAAATACATCTGCAAAGCTATAAGCAGCAAAACCGTTAAACAAGGCTCCACCTAGTTTTTCGCCAGCAGCAGTCATTTTGCCTACAGCAGAGGAATTCTTCAGGTTAATAGCAGCAACACCAACAACGTTAGCTAGCTTAGTGTTCATTACTTTGCCAACTTGTTTGTTGAACATAGTACCTGCTATATTAGAGCCAGCAATCATAAACTTGCCTCTAAGAGTACCTGACAAAGCTATACCAGCAATTACAATAGTCAGAATAGAGAATAAGTTCTTAGATAGTTCACTTTCAAACTCTGTTCCAAACAATCCACCTGCAAAGGCAGCACTAACAGTCCCTAAAGACTCTAGTAGTCCTGCTACAAGACCAGCCCCAGGGTCTAAAGGAGTTTCAGACAATAGAAGGCTGTTTAATGTTTCCCCTGCACCTTGTGATACTGAACGTAAAGATTCTTGGAATGCGCCAGAATTAAGTATTTCAGGAGAGAAAGCAAGTAATATACCTCCTCCAACAAGCTTTGCTATCTTCATAGGCTGGAACCCAAGAGCCGCAGCAGCAGTAAAGGCAGCACCTAGAGAGAATACCATTCGGTCTGTATTGTTCTCAATAGCCTTGATAGTGTCGTTGACCATGTCTTCGCCAACATCAATCTTTTTAGAAGCTTCATCCAAAACAATACTGATTGTAGTACCAATTATGCTTTTCTCAATAACTCCTTTAAAAGCATTAAATAAGTCTTTAGCTTTCTGAATGTTGGTTTCCATGCTTGTTTCAATTTCATTGAACATGGGTATTTCTGTGCCAGTTTTAGCATTAAGAAAAAGAGCAGAATTGTTAAATCGTTCTTCTACAGCCAGCATTGTTTTATCAAACTGGTCCTGTATTGCTTGGTCTTGTTCAGGACTAAGAGCAAACCCATTAGCTTCAATGTGTGCTTTAGCTGAATCCCAACGGTTTGTTAGAGTAAGAACCGTCTTATCCCATTCAGTAGTAATAGCAAGTTTAGCAGCTTCACCTATAGTTAGTTCTTCTTCGTCAAGATACTTTGTAAACTCTCCATACTTTGTAAACATTTCGTCTACTTTTCCGTTAAAAGACTCTTTGAAGGTATCAACACCTGCATCTTTAAATTTAAAGTCTTCTGCACTAATATCTGCAACAGCTTCTTTAAAGTATGTTTTAATTGCTTCCCAGCCTTCAGAGACAATTTTATTTACATCTTGGAAGAATATGTCTACTCTTAGTTTAAAATCATCAAAGTCTTGCTGTGCTTCTGTAGTATCAACGCCTTCTATTTCACCCATAATGGATTTCCATAGACCCGTAACGCCATTATATACCTCGTTAAAGGCAGTAACAACACCAGTAGTAAAGGTAGTAATAACTTTTACTGTGGCAGTTAAAAATTTACTCCAGTGACTACTGTTACCAACAGCTTTTCCACCTTTCTTTTCACGAGTAGGGTCAAAGATAGCTGGCCACCAAGTGTTACCAACAATAGCTGTCCACATTCCTTCAAAGAATCCGATAACGTTATCAGAGAAAGTCTTTAGACCCGCAAGAACACCCTCATCGCCAAGGATAAACCCTTCCGCAAGGTTAAGTTTCTCAACAGTAAAAGATAAAGCCATTCCTGCTTTTTCTTCAGCTTGTTTCTTTACAAATTCCTTTGCATCTGTAAAAGCACCTGTTACACTGTTTACTAGCTCTTGGGGGTCTAGGTCTACAGTAAATAAGTCTTTTAAGAACATGTGTACATCGTCAACAAAGAAACGAATGTTAGATAATAGTATAGCAAATTGTGTTTTAATTTGTATTGAACGTATCTTTACTTCTTCGCCCATAAACCTTACAGCATCAGTGGCGATTGTAATTTTTGTCTTTAGATTTGCAGTAAAGCCTAAAGCTTCGTCAAAGTTTGCTATTGTTCTAGTTAGTTCGCTTTTAAAAACAGTACTGAGGTCTCCAACAGTAGACTGCATCAGTTTAAACTCAGCGTCTAGTTCTTCAGCACCCGATAGGATAGCTGCATAAACTTCTTCAGCAGTTAACTGTCCCGCTTTAGCAGCAGAGCGAAGCTCACCAAACGGTATCTTCATGCCTTTAGCAATAGTACGAGCAAGCCTTGGTGTCTGTTCAAGAACAGAGTTAAGTTCTTCACCACGTAGCTCGCCAGAAGACAAACCCTGACCTAACTGCACCAGAGCAGCCTTAGCTGACTCAGCAGAAGCACCAGAGATAATAGATGCCTTAGATACCGCTTCTGTTACCTTGAGCAGCTCTTCAACAGGTTTGTTACTGTCTGCAAGAGCCAGTCCAAAGCGGTTAAAAGTGTCAGCTGCGAGGCCAATATCAGTACGAGAACGAGCAGCAACTTTGAAAAGGTCATCTAATACCTTTTGAGTTTTACCTGCGTCTTTTGTAACAAGATTAATTCGGTTGCGGAAACCAGCCATCTGGTCTGCTGCTCTAACAATAGCACCACCACCAGTAAAACCAGCAAACGCAGCAGTAATACCTACTGCTAATTTTTGAAATGTACTTTTTAGCTGTTCAGCTTGTTTGCCAATATTATCTATTGACTGGCCAACTCTAGCAATTTCCGTCCTAGCTTGTTTAGCATCAGCACGGACCTTAATTTCTACGCCTTTTACCATGTAGAATGTTCCTTCTAATAAAAATGCCCTTGATAAGTAGAATCCGTATGTCGGAAACACCATCAAGGGCGAAATTATTACTCAAAGGTGATTAAACCAATAGTACTTAACGTCTGTTCAATAAAGTAGGAAGGGGCTTGTTTAGAGTGTCCTCTATTAAGCCTACCAATATATTCAACAGGGTTAAAAATTGTTGCAGACATAAGCTCCCCCCTTAAGGACAATACCATTCGGTTGTCCCAGCCAGAGCGAGCCTTACCAGTGTCTACGGGTGTCACCACCTTGAGTTGCTGAGTACCAATCTCAACTAGTTGTTTGATTTGAGGATTAGCCAACATGTTGACTTCCCGTTCTATTCTTTTTAATTCTTCGTCAAAGTTTACAACTTCCAAAGAGACTTTCATTTATCACCATATAGGTTTCCAATCAGAACCGTCTCCACCAACAGCAGCTTTCATCTTAGCGAGAAAGACGCCTTTAGGTAGAGCTTGTTCTTCAGTAGGAATACCTTCCTTTAAGAGTTTAAGTGTGGGGAAGAGAGACTCAGCAGTACCTTTGTAGCCCTGAGCCTGTAATAACATAAATGTTCTTTGGTCTTCCCGATACCCAATAGGTCTCTTGCGGAAATACATAGCCCAGTTTAATAGTTCTTCATGTGGCATTTCTTCCATCACTTTATAAACTGGCATACCTAATGCAAAGGCAATCTCATAAACGGTCTCTTCGGACCTGCTTAGTTTCCCTCAGTTGTTCCCATTCCAGAAACAGCTACAACTTTTTGCGATAGTTCTGACAACTCACCCAGTGGGAAGTTAGAGAACTCTTCGTCTGAAATTTCGTCTGCGCCAATTACTGCTAGACGCAAGATATCACGAAGAAGCTTCATTTGCTTTTCTTCATCTTGCTTTCCCTTTTGAGAAGCATTGATTACTTTCTGAAGTTCAAGAATTTCACCAACTGTGAGTTTCTTTACTTCAACTTCGTCGCCCATAAAAGGGACTTTTTGTGTCATTGTTTTGCCAACGAGATGTTTCATTGTTTTTATCCTAACTTATCTTTGTCTGAAAATAATTCTGAGTTATGAGCTTGAAAATCATCAAGCATTTTACGTACTGTATGTAAGACTGAGAGGGTCTCCATAATGTCTTGACCTATCTGACTGTTCTGGTCAAAGTCTTGGAACCTTTCAAATGATTTGCGAATACTGATATCAACACTGCGTCTCATGTGTCTGAATGTAGTACGCATTACGAAAGCCTTAGAGAATGGTTTATCCATAATACTACCTTAATACTAGAGTCAGGGAAGCCTCCGAAGAGACCTCCCTTAATGTTATTACAGAGTCGCTGGACCGAAGAAGTCGGTTTGAGTTGACAAAGTAACAGTAGCAGTCGTGGCATCGGTCAAAGACGCGTTTACCAAGATAGCTTCAATTTTACCTACAAAGTAGAATTCAGTGTTTGTAGGGGTAATGCTTGCAGCAGCACCTTCGTCTTGAGTAACTGGGCTAGCAGCCATCATGAAGCGGAATACACATTCTTGTCCGATAAGAGTGTGGAAAGCAGTCATGTCGTCTGCAACGTAGTTAACAGTAACTTCTAGGCTAGGCGCATCGGCCTGACCTTGAACCTGTGAAGAGGTTGCTTGTCCGAAAACAGGGACGTTTACGATGTTTGCAGGTGTACCAACTGAAGGGAATTCCCGAACAGAAGGCATACGTACGTGAGTTGCGTCAGCAGTACCAGGAGTACCACCTACAAAGTATGCGGCACATTCGGCAGCAGTAGACTTCGTGGTAATAGTACCAGTAAAGATGTCAAGGTACGAGTAGATACCCGACCCCAAGTTAGAAATGTGAGCCATTTGTTATTCTCCGTATGATTTAAATGGTATGAAATATGTCGCTGTGTACAGCGAGGAATTGGAAGAGTCCAGCCCTTCAACGCTCAAATAGGAAGTTCCAAGCCTTGTTTGGTTAGTTAGAGTTTTACTGTCTAGAACAGTGTCAAGAACATCAGCAATAGCCATTAGTCTTAGTTGCCCATGACCAGCAGGGACAAACAACTTAACAGCAACAATACCGTCAATCTGTTTTCCAGCACCAAAAGAATGATGTTGACTGGAAGATGGTAGTACATTAAGTATAGCATACTCTTTGATACCCGCCATCTTACCCTGATAGTTATTAGGGAAAGTAGGTATCTTTGTACTACGCCAGACCTCACCGGCAAACACACCTTCTACATCTTCAAGAATATCGTCAAAACGTTGTGCCATGTCATAATCCTCTCAATAATGTTACGTCAATAGAGTAACCGTTATCTGAGTAGTCAGCCATGCGGTAGTCAACTTTGTCTACTGTAATTACGTCATAGACATCTAAGTCTAATCCGCTTTTAAGTATAGCTGTTACCTGTATACCATCACTGGAAGACTTAGTGTCTAACATGATGATGCTTACCGTTTCTGATTTTGATGTTGATATAGTTTTACCCTTAGCAAAGTCGTAGCTAGTGGCAGTAGTATTTGATAGTGTAGCTGTCTTAACTAAATCTCCTGCAGCCGTAAACGCTTTGTCTACAGCACCTTTGATTTTAGCGGATAAAGACATTAGTTAGACCTCCACCACATTCCACCTAGACCGCCAGAACGTCCACGTTGGATTAGTTCTTTAATAGGCTTAGTGGATTCATGTGGTTTCTTAGATATTCTTGTTACATCACCGTTAGAATCAGACAACGAGATTGACCCAATAGATATAGACTCATAGTTAGTAGTCTGACCTAAGAGGACATCCTCGTTGTTGATTAGATGTAATGCTTGTTCATACACAGCAATCTTAACTTGTGTAGGGACCACGGTATTCGCAATAGTTATCTGAGAACCCATCTTGTTTGAGTAATAGATAACGTTATTGCGAGGCCATGCAAGTGCTTGGGAGGAACTAACAGCAGAACCGAGCCATGCGTTATCATCAACCATACTTGTGGCTGTGACTAAAGCTTGTTCTTTGACATCTGTTATTGCAGAAAACCAGTTAGCACTGTCAATGCGAGTGTCAAAATACTCGTTAGCATCTGCTATAGAGACGTAACTATTTGTATTTAGAGTCAGTGCCATTAGTTCACTCCTATATTTTAGCTATGGAAGATAGGCAGGATGCCCAAGTTCAGCGCGTCCATTTTACGAGCATACGAAGCAGCTGCGCCCAAAGTGGCGTTAGTTGCGAAGGCAGAAGTAGAACCCGCCCAGTCGTAACCCATTGGGTGCATTGTGTAGCCCCAACGATACCATACGTTAGTAGAACCACCACCAGTGTAAGAAGCCGCGTTACGGTCTACTTCAACAGGAGTTGGGATTGGCATAGTTGCAGCAGCAACAACACCTGGCTTGAGTACGAAAGAACACTTAGTGCTTTGTGCATTCAGGTCACCCGAAGCAGCACCAGAAACCATTTGGTTGGCACGAGTCATAATCAAACGGAATTTACCAGCGAAGATGGTGTTGAAGTTCAAGTTGCCGTCTGTGACGAGGGTTTCGTCAATCAGGTTAGCAGCACGCATTTCAGCCATAACTTCTGGGCTGGTTACGAGGTACATGAAGTCTGGTTCGTAGTCTTTGAAAGCAGCACCGATAGAACGGAACAAACGCTCACCACGGGCAGCGCCAGCAGCAGACGAGTCAAACAGTTTGCGAGCATCGCCAGCACCAGTTGCAGCAGCGCCGTGAAGACCCAGTGCGTTGATGTCACAGAACATACCAGTTGCAGCAGTGTCAACGTTTGTATCAAACGCGATAACGCCACCGTTACCTGAACCACCTTTGTCACCAAGGGTAACTTCGCTCAGTGCGATACCTTTGAGGACAGACAACAGAGCGTCATGCTCGTCTTGTGCGCGAACTTCAGCAAAGTCACGAGCGATTTTCGCCAGACCGTCTTGCTTAGAAATGGTTTCTTGCATGTTAACTTGCTCTGCACCGAAGGTACGAACAGTCTTAACGAAGTCAGCAACGTCAGTAGTGACGCTTGTGTAGGTTCCGTCAGTTGCGCTTGAAAGCGAAGCAACGTTTACGTTAGCCGACAAAGGCTTGTACCAGCGGAATTGACCGATGAAAGATTCACCCGACAGGTCAATACGTTGGTCAGAGGCTACGATGCCTGTGCTGTTAAGCTTCTTGGCAGCAGTATAAGCTTCGTCGCCATAAGCGGAGATTGCCAGAGCAATGTTCTGGAAGTCAGTATTAGTAATAGCCATGATTTATTCCTTTATGGATATAGTATAAGGTTTAGTAGTTGTAACTACCTAGTTTTCCCTTAGCTGCAAGAGCAAGGATTTCTTGAGTAGACATATCGCCGATAGCTTTTGATACGTCCGTTGAAGGCGCTCCTGCAGGAGAACCTGAACCTGCTCCAGTGTTAGATTTAACACGAAACAAGAATGAGTTGTCGTCAGACTGAGCGTAAGCCGCTACGTAGTCATTAATGTTTGAACCAGAGTTGTGCTTCCATGCGCCAGATTCGTCTTGGACCAGTTGGTCAACAATTTCGCGTCTAGCCATGTCGCGGGATTTGTCGTTGCGGAATTCCATACCAGCAAGGGCGTCATTAAGGACTCCATCACGCCGCAGCTTAGTGGTCTCAACTTCATAGACACCTAGCTTGGCTTTAAGGTCTGCAACTTCTAATTCCAGAGCTTCTTGAAGTTTGCCTTCTTCTTTCATGCGAGAAATGTCAGCATCTTTCTTTGCTTGTTCCATTTCAGCTTTAAGCTTAAGGGCTTCGTCACGCTCTTTGGACATGCGATTCATGTTTTCTTTCATTTGTGCTAAACGTTCAGCAACAATAGATTCAACATCATCAGCGGGTTTTGGTTCTGCAGCCACAGGTGCCTCTACGGGCGCTGCTGTTTCAACTGCTTCATTTTCTACTACAGTGGTTTCATTATCAGTCATTAGATTTTCCTAACCAAGCACAGCTTGAGTTTAATATTTAAGTTAAATAGCACAGCTACATGAAATTATTGTTTGTACGGGCTTAGCTACAAGCTACGGGCCAATACCATACCAGTCTTCTCCTTCTTTGAAGTCAGCTAGTATGTCTTTACGTGTTATCTTGTTTGGAGGGTCTATAAGTCCTTGCTCTTTTGCTAGGGCTAGAAACTCCCGATACTTAGCACCACTAAGTCCCTCATCACGCATTTTCTTAAGGGTCTTACGGATTGTATCACCGTCAAGAGCATCTGCATAGATGGTTCTTAACGCTTGTTTTGCGTCTTCAGCGTGTCCAATGTTAGTAAAGAAAGCATCGTGGATGGTACCTGTACCTACGTTGTTTTTCTTACCCCACAAGTGGAATCGCCTAACAATCACAGCATCGTTACTGTGGTTTCCATTAACACCTAGACCAATGGACGCATCTTGAATAGAAGCTTTACCGATAAGCTTTCCATCTTCAGCACTGGCCTCGTAGATGTTTGCAATTTTACGACCCGTAACTGGGTCAGTAAATTCTATACGCTCTTGAATCTTGGGTCTATAACGTTGAGTCATAACCTTACCGTCAAAAGTAACCCAAGGTATATCAACTTTACCTGTGTCTTGAACATACTCTTTAGCTACCTTTTTCCAGAAAGTAATAAAGTTATCAGTAACAGGAGCACGAATAGCAAGGTTCTTTGACATAATACGAGAAATCTCTGCGAAGTCCTTTGGTCCTACTAGACCTTTTGGAGCGTTCATTAGCTTCTCTACAAACTTAGCTGTATCGGGGTGAATGTCTTGAGCCTGTTTCAATAACTCACGCCCCACAGGGGTTGACTTATTAATCATCTCAATTAGTTCTCCTCTGAAGCCACGGAGTTCATCTACTGTAGCAGCAGCACCGAGCCTATCAGCTACTTTTATTTTGCCATCAATAATACGGAGTTGTTCTCCGAGCGTATCTTTAGTTACACTAGCATAGCCTTTACTGTCAAGAATCTTAGCCATCTTGCCACCTACGTTAGCGGTTTTAGTTGCATTACCCGCACCATAGAACGAAACCATGTTCTGAGATTTAGCACCCTTGGCAAGTTCTTCCCAAGTAAGTCCAGCATCTCTTAGTGCAGGTATTTTAAGAAAGTCAGGGTCATTGATAGTATCTTGAGCAATAATATCGTATAAGCGGTTTTTCTGGGGAGTTGCTAGTACGTTGCTTACCATAGATATCTGTCTGTCACCTGTAGACAATCCAATGATTTGTGCTCCACTAGAGGAAGCATCGTTCTCAATCATTAAACGTGTCTGGTATTTACTTAGACTAGCAGCATCAAACTTGCCACCAGTCTTTTTGTGTATACGAGCATATTCTAAAGCAAACCTAGCCATTTTAGGGACGTGTGGTCCTTCATGGCCTTTGATTAGAGGATGTTCTAAGAATTCCCTCATACGCCTATCGCGTTGGGTTTTCTTCATTAATAGTTCACCCAGTTCTAATACTGAGTCTTTGTTTCTTTCAAAGATAGCAAACCTACCAGCTTGAGTAAGAGCCTCAGTTGCAGGACCAATCATGGCACCTACTTGGATTCTTAGTTCTTGCATAGCTAAAGGGGTCATCTTGAGTGATTGACCAGAGTCTAAGAAAGGTCTTACAAGCTCACCACCTGTAGGGGTTAGATATCCCCGATGATAAACACGACCACGAGAGTCAATAAATACATTAGTTTTGAAAGGTTTGTTACGTTGTCTATGCCACTTAGCAGTAGTCATCATACCATAGCCTTGTTCACCACGAGCTAAAATTTCATGACGCAATTCATTGATAGAGTCATAGTACTTACTATTACCTCTAGGGTCACGAAACCGCACCACATCGTCCATAAAGTCAAAAAACTCACCATCAACCTGATACTCCGTATTGCTAACATGATTCATCATATTGGCCATATCACGGTCAATCTGTTTTGGGTCATAGTCTGGAAACTTCTCAGCAGAGATAATAGGTATGTTAGTATCATTACCTCTTGCATCAACAAAAGTTTTCTTACCTGCTTGGACATAAAGCCTATCACGAGGCTCTACAGTCCCTAGTCTTCTAGCAATAACAGTCCTACGTTCAGCCTCTTGTAGCTTGAGCAGATTCTTATCAATGATTGTAACTTCTCTTGAGATAGTATCGGCGAAACCACCAGAGGCTCTACCTGTGTCTAAGTCAAGAACGCCTCTACGGGTTTTACCTCTGAATGAAACCTTAATGAGACCTTGGTCTTGAAACTCTTTAAGTATCTTAGAGCCGCTTTTGTGATAGCTCTTTAAGGTTGTATCAATAGGCAATAACTTGCCAAAGTCCTTTTCAAACTGTTTACCAATAGCAATAGCTAAAGAGTCATAGTCTGTAGACTGTCCTGAAGTAATTAGCTTAACAGACTTAGTAATGCTGTTCAAAGCATCGTCATTCATTATCTTAGAAGAAGGCTTTGGCTTACGATTAAGAAACTCTAAGTCAACGATACCACGATAAGAAGAACGTATACTAGTCATCTTCTTAGTATACCAAGAGTCAGAAGGTTCTCTGTTAAACCGCTTCTTAAAGGCTTTGTATTCCTTACGAAGAGGTATTACATTATCAAGCAGCTTGTCTTTGAACTCTGCTTTAGTAGGGTACTTAGTATACAGACTTTGAAAGTAAGTATTCATAGGCGCTCTGCCCTTGAAGTAAAGCTTTCTAGCTAGCTTAGTACCTTCTTTGCTTCTCCAAGCATCAATGTAACGTTGGTCTTTAAGTAAGTTTTTCTGTAAATCATCTAAGGTATAATACTTGCCCATAATTTGAACTTGCGGCTTATCCTTAGCTAAGTAAGAGACAAACATTTCTGAACGCTGTCTACTGCGAACATCAAGAAGTCTTGAAACGTTCTGTACAGCAAACCTGTTCTCTGCTCTCATAACAGCTGCTAAATCACCCCAAGGGGTTTTGTCTTTGGCATACCGTTGAAACACAACCCGCATATTCTCAATAACAACTGTCTGTTGATTGACAGATACTTTGTCAGTAAGTGAGGAGGCCATGTTTTCAATGAAGTCTTTCTGTTCAAGAGATAGGTCTTTAGCATTACGCATAAAATCAATACGCTCTTGATACAGGTTAAAATCAGGGTCATAGATTTTATTGTTTTTTACTTCACCAGTTAAAGGGTCAGCTGAGAAGTTCTTTTCATCAAACTGATTACCCAACCGTCTACGGGAGTCTTGTTTACCTTGCAGAGAGACGCCTTTGTAATCTGTCAAAGACATAGTCTTTTTATAGTCACTAGAGTCTAAGATAAACATGTTTTGTAGGTCAGACTTGTGTTTAGGATTGTTTAGTAAAGAATTAGGAGTCTTGGCTTCTACCCTGACACCTTGGTCTCTTAATATCTGCTTTGGTTTATAAACAGCTGTTGCTGCGGTAGACCTAGCCCTGAGTGCTTGTATACTTAGAGCTTTACCCTTTGGGGTTACAAACTCATTAGCTTTTAAAGCACCACTTCTAAATAGGTTAGCTTGTTCTTCGCCACCTAGCATCTTCTTCTGAACATCAAAGGTTTGACCTTTAAGCCACTCACCATAGCCTTTATCTTTGGGCTGGAGACCGTTTAACTTTTGTGGGTCTTTCTTTTTGAGTTCTGTTTTATTAATCCTAGCCGACGACTCTTCAAGTAAATCCTCTTTACTCTTGAGTACAGGGACCATAGAAGAACGACAGTTCCAATGTAAAGGAGGTGTATATCTTTTATCGTCAACATCGTAAACTTTTCCATTATGATGCGTACAAATAGGCGAAGTCTTAGAGTCAAGTATAGCGGTAAACATGAAGCCCTTTAAGACGTCTTTGTTCTGCTCCATAACCTTGTGTACGGCAGTTGTTTGTGTGGAAGTTATAGCAGTACGAGTTAAAGTCTTAACTTGGTGGTCAGTCATCTTAGTGGTTTTCATTACATCAGCAATAATAACCTTCTGAGTAGCACCTTCTGCTAATCCTCGTTTCACCTTAGATTGTATCCGAACAAGTTCTCCAGAGGATATGTTCTTAACATTCTGAGTGATACTACGAGTACCTTTGATGTTGGGTCCAGTAATTTCTCCAAGCAACTCTTTAGTTCTTGGACGTTGTACTTTATACCAACCTTTAACTTCCTTGTATAAGTTGTTAGTTGAAAAGTCTATTTGTGTGGTAGAGAACTCTTTGAGGCTTGCCACTTTGTGTGCCGATAGTTCTTTGCCAAACCTATTCATTTCTTTATTTAGGTCTGCACGTATGTTACCACGCAATAAGTCTTTTAAATTTTTCTTGTGCCTTGTTAGAATCCTACGATTCTGAAGTTGCACACCTTCTTCGTATAACCGTACATCGCCCATGTGGTCAACAATACGGTCAAATATCTTATCATTACTATTCATCTAGTCCACCATTGTAGAGTTAGAGGGGGTGTGACTTACTATTAGACCACGCCCAAAGAAGACAGTTACCAACGTTATAAGCTGGCCCTTTCTTCTCTGGGTGGTGGTTTTCTCTTAATAGTAAATACCAAGCTTTAAATTGCTTGAGTCGGTTCATCCAAATCTTCCTATGAAACGTGCAATGTGATGCACAAAAGGAAGAAGCATTACTGCCATCATAAGGTTTGCACCTGTGTGCATGATAGCAATTCTTAGTGTGTCGCCTTTCGGCATACCGTCAGAGGCCATTAAGCCAGCTAACCAGATAGTTCCAGTAGTACCAATGTTGGCACCCAGAACAGCAGCGATGGCTGCGGGGAGAGGTATAACGCCTCCCGCCACAAGACCAATAATAGCCGCTGTAGAAAGTGAAGATGATTGCCAAGCCAGAGTCATTATAATTGCTCCGAAGAACATATAGATTGGATTAGCAACAAACCACTGCAAGTGGTCCATGTTTCCTAGATTTTTAAAACCACCAGAAAACATCTTTAGCCCGACATAAAAGATTATCAGGCCAGCAACAATTTGTACATAAGGGTTACTCATAAAGTTATTCCTCAATTTCCATTTCGTTATCTTGATTCTCCGAGGAAGGAGTATCTACAAGAGGGTCAGTTTGAATTTCTTCTACCGCAGCTTCATCATCATAATCAGCAGGAAGGAAGTCATTGTATTTTGCAATATTAACGAAAGTATCACGAGAGATAATACCACCCTGATACCACTCAGAAACAAGACGCATAGCACCTTCTCCACCAACAGTAGCAGCAAAGTCAGAAGACAGTTGGAACATTACATCGTTACCGTTAATTTCTATTCCATACTTCCAAGTCATCATAAAGGCGATAACCTCTTGCATGGTGCCAGAAATCTTAGCGTTAAGAGTCCCTAGTTGAGCAGTCTGAGAAGCATTGCGAATCTCTAAAGCAACACCTGAAGACGCCTGTTCAGGAGACAACATGCGGATACCCATCTTAGCCATTTCTTCTACAGTACTCTGAATAGCCTTCTCCATATCTGCCAGAGCAGCTGTAGGGGTTTCAAGTACAGTAATAGACTCGTCCTTACGGACACGCAACCAAGAACCAAGACCAGCATTTACAATCTCTTCAAACTCTTCGTCAGTCATATCAGACTGGACGATAGGTGTGTAGGTTGCAGCACCGTATAGTAGGTGGTTACGACGACTAACTTTGTTGTAGAGAGCTACTTCTCTGTCAATGAGAGGCATAAGTACAGGTTCAATAGGTTCTATCTGACCGTTAAGAGGCCAAGCAGGAATACGATTAACACGTTCACCATTCATCATAGGCGTAATAGTGTCATACTTCTTAAAAGAACCATCACCAGAAATCATGTCTTCATATTCTTGTGTTACTGTACCATTGACCACTTCAACATCGTGCATACCAGATTCTTTACGATAGTAGTCTAGAACCAAGAAACCTTGTTCGTCAAGGTAATGGTCACAAACAGTATCAACATAATCAGGATGCCAAGGGTTCTCTTCAGAGAATACTTCTTCAATATAACGAATGATAACACGCTTAAGAGTACGAGCACGAGTAACGGGATGAACTGCTATTTGGAAGTTAATAACATTTTCAGCCTTAACTACAACAGGGTAGGGACTAATCTTATCTTTTTCCTCTGGCATCATTGCTTCAATCTCAGCATCAGAAACTTTGGGATAATCAACGAATACCCATGCTCTTGATGTTTGTAGTTCTTCCCAGATAGCTGTATCTAAGAAGTTAAACAGTGATTGACCATCCAGAGTGAAATCCTTTTCAATCCAGTTCTTAGCTGTTTCTTGAATATCAGCGGGTAACTGTTCAGGTACTTCAAACTGAGACTTCTTACGTAGGAGAGCACTAATCAATACTTTACAGTACTGAGCAGTCAATCCAGGAAGTTCAGCTTCACTCTTATAGAAGTCATACTGTGCTTGAGACATAGAAGGAGAAAATGGAATTAGCAAGTTAGCATAATCAGTTTCTATATACTCGTCATGAGCTTTAGCATGTGCTTGACCCTGTAGTACACTTCTAGATTTCTTCCATAGTGGCTTAAGTGAGTGATAACTATGTGAGGGGTCAGCTACAGACCGTTTGACAGCCTTACTAGGCTTACGTAATTTAACCATAAGGCTACCTTTCTTTCTATTTATTTATAATAGTAATAATTAAAGATTATAATAATTAATAATCCTTAATAATCCCTATAGAGAACCCCCTAGGCCATAATCGCGAAGTATTTTTTCTTCTTATAAAATAGGGGTGGACAGAGCCGTTAAGCCCTGCCCCCGATACAGGACTGTCAGGTGTGTGGGGGTACCTGTCCTGTGTATATCATAATCGCGAAGTATTTATTCTTTATAGACCTTTGAGGAAGCTAGCGAAGAAAATAAGGCCAATAACACCGCCAAGTAGTGTTAGTGCTATGAGACCTATACCTACACGAAACATTATTGTGGCTATTAGTTTAGCCTTTCTGTCTTCTTCTGCTTTACGTGCTTTCCTTTGTTGACCTTGGAATCGCACCCAATCATTCCACAGATTAGCGCGTCCAGACCATATCATGAACTCTTTCAACTCTTCTTCATTCTTACGAATAGACTCTAATGCAAGAAACTCTTCCATATCATTGACCGCTTCTGGGTCTCCGAATAGGCTCTTTTTCTTTTTGTTTACTTTAGCCTCTAGGTCTGTTTTTGCTCCGACAAATTCAGACATTTGAGTTGCCACCCTAGCCAAGTCGCCTGTATTTTGAACAGTCTTCTTGATTATGGCGAATGCGGCATTAGCTGCTGCGAGTTCTGCTAACATGGCTCCCTTCCTTACGCTGGATACTCGTTCTTGTTAAGCTCAAAGTGTGGGCCATCAATAAATGGCTTTCTGCCCTGACTCTTACGTAGTGCTACGTAGGTACCTTTGGCTTCAAAGGCATCTTCATAGCTGTTTAGAGGGGCAAGCCAAGCAGCTCCCCACTTCACAGGAATGTCTAGCTCTTTAGCAGCTTCCGCTACAGCATCGGCAACACGACCATAGTATTCAAATTCCCAAGTAACTTTACCGTCTTTGTAGCAGACAACGTCTACTGCATGACCTGTAAGGTGACGAGATTTCTTTGTTTGTGATTTACCAGTAGCCACTAGTTGATTTTGTTCATGTTGAGCACGTAGGCCACAAGTAATCCCAAAGTCTACTGCGCTTAACTGCAAAGCCCGTTCAAACACTGCGACCAAGTCGGAATGAACGCCCTCAAGCTTTTGCTTGGAGCGCCCACCGAACTTGAATCCAGATACAGGCTGTTCTTTCTTTTTAAACATGTTTGTTAGTTTCATATTATTGTTTCCATTTGTCAACCATCTTTTCCCCCGACCGTCCAACAATGTAACCACCTACACCAATAGTAAGAAGGTTCCAAAGTTCTTTTGGAAGGTCAAGTGCGAATACTTTTCCAGTGTCTAAGAACAAAGCCAAGACAGGGAATACGAGGTAATTCATAGCTACAATAGCAGTGATAATAAGCATAAGAATAGGACGCCAAGAAGACGTCAACCAGTTGCCAGAAGCAGCTTCGGTCTTTATTATCTCTGAACGAGCTATGTCAAGGTCTTTAACGTTGTTCATAAGAGCAAAGCTAATTTCCTTTTCAATGTTTGCAGCTTGGTCCTTATCGGGGATGGCGCGTTTAACCACGTCACCCAAGATAGGGGTTAACAAACTTAACAGTTGCAGCATTTCTTCTCCTCCAAAGCAGTAATGCGCTTCTCTAGGTCTTTAGTGTATTCAATTAAAACACCAATCATGTTACCATAGGCAACTGATTTATATCCTTGAGTATTCTGGGTGATTACCTCTGGAAGTACTGCTTCAACTTCTTGAGCAATAACTCCCACTTGAGGTTTGTCAAACATTGTGTAGCTAACACCACGGATGTTGTTCATAATGTCATAAGAATTATCAATAGTCTCAATATTATCTTTGAGACGAACATCTGAGGTTGTGTTAAAGTTAGCTGCTTCCATATCACCTGTGGCTGTGACGCTTGTGAAAGCACCAGTAGCCCCTGCGACCTGCGCACTAGCTGTCATATTTGTTGCATTAAAGGTTGCAATAGTCCCTGTCACACCTGATATATCGTCAATAGACATATCAACGGTTGTGCCGTTAAGTGTGAACAGAGACTTCCAACCATTACGATAGATTTTAAGTACAGGGTTTGCTCCGCTAGTATCTAGCCAGAGCTTACCTGCAACTACTTGTAGTGTAGGGGCCGTAGCCCCAGAGTGTGCCGAGTTCAAAGCGTTAAGTGCATCGGTAAGGTCAGATGCAAAAGCCGTACCACTTTGATTCGGGTCTTGTGTCATAGTAACTGTAGACATTTGTTTCTCCTATTGTCCGATTGCTTGCCAGTCAACTGTTCTTGCTACTCTGTTTCCAAGGTTATCATATACAGAGTAAGCAAATCCTGTTTTACTTCTAGATGTTATTACAAGGCCATCCCCTGCAACACCACCAATGGTTTGAATACCAATAGAAGGTGCGCCAGAGCCGCCCACTCCCCCATAGAAAGGAGAAGCAAATGTAACTGTTACATCGCCAGTAGTAAGCGAGGTTGAACTGCCTGTTCGGATGATGTCTTTCTTATCAATAACAATATTAAGGTCTGTTACCGAAATATTAGTATTAGAGTCTTCTGCTGTAATAACTAGCTTAAACTTAAAACCTCTTGCAGTATAACTACCAATAGTCAGCAAGGTAAAGGGCGTATAAACCGCACCACTTACTGTTGGGTCTGTTTGAGTAGTAGCAACAAGAACCTCAATTTTAGCGTTAGCTGTTGGCCCTGCAAAGTTATCTACTAAAGATACGTTTACATAATCAGCAACAAGAACACCTGCTAGGGTAACGTTAGCAGTAATCTCAGGTACAAGCCTTGAGGTAACAACTTCACCAAGGTCTACAGGACTGCCGAATTCATAAGTCATTTGACTTTGACCTGTAGCTAGCTCAAGATTACCTGAAGACAAACCACAGTTAGTTTTAGCACCTAAGAAACCATTACCATCTTCATCAATAGTTGTAACAGCGTTAAATGAAGCATCTTCAAAAGTAGATATAAACGCAGCTGCATTAGCAGAAGGTTGGTCAAGGGTGTCATAGAACCTTAGTAGGAAAGTACCTTTCATAGTAGGAACCGTCTTATTGGTTGTATCACCTGAAAGCTTTTCAACAAGAATTGAAGCAGTATCCCAACTAGCAGCAGAAGCGGTATCAACGTGATAACGAATTTGTGCATAGCCACCGTACAAAACATCAAGGTCAGTAGGAACATCCCAGTTAAGGTTAATCTGCCCTTCGTTAATGTTACCTGTAAAGTTAGAAGGGTCAGCAGGAACAGCTGAGAAACCAACAATGGTTTTGGTTAACAAGAAGGGATTTCCTGCAAAGTTTAAAACACTGTAAGGGGTTATCTTAAAGTCGTAACTACCTGAAGCTAAGTCAGGAATAGTAAAATCAGGAACGTTAACAGTACCAGCTTGAATAAATGCACTATCTGTTGTTTTCTTGTATTCAACATCATAATAGGCAGCAGTTACACCAGTTGATGCAGGAGACCAGACCATAATAGCTCTGTTCTTTAAACCCGCTGCATTATTAGTAACATACTGCTCTTCAGTAATAGTTAGTGTATCAATGTTATCAGGTGCTTTATTGACATACTGGTTTACAAGAGTTGAACCTTGAGACCGACTCCCTAGTGGGCTTTGGGCTTTAACTGTAAAGTCCCAGTATTCTACCGTATCCATTCCCTCAAGAAAACTAATATCAAAAGTTTTGTTACGGGTTGTACCAGCGACTACAAAATCTCCAACACCTGTTGGCCTAAAGCTTATTTCATATTCATAGTTTGGAGCATTAGTCAAGTCTTGCCAAGATAGTTTGCCTAGAAAGAACTCATTGTTACCGCTACTACCAACAGTTAATGAAAGACTTGTTACGTCATCAATTTCAAAATCATATTCAGGTTGCGTGCTATAGGCGATATCGTTTCCAATATTCCAAGCTAACTCTTCAAAATCAAAACTTACAGCCTCAATGTTTACAGTAAAATCTTCATTAACTTGCATACTTTCAACTCTGTAAGTCTCGCCTGTTAAGTTAGAAGTAGGCGCTGTTACTGTTATGAAATCTCCAGGTTCTACTGTCAAACCTGTTTTGTCCGCAGAAAATTTAACTATGTGTTGTTTACGAGAAGTTCTCACAAATTGTTCAGCAGCAGCCTGAGCATGGTAGGGGTCAGTTATACCACTTACTTGTTGATTCTTTCTGAAAGGTTGATTATTGTCTTCAGTAAGGTAAGTGTTGTAAAGAGTACTACCCGTAGGTGGCCACTTGATACTATCTTCTTTAAAGTCTTCATTTTCATTGAAGAAATTAACAGTAGCTTGGTTAACACGCTCATTAGCAGAAACCCAAGAAAGGTCAATCTTATCTCTTATGATAGTCTCTTCATTGAAGTTGTGGCTAATTAAAGCCGCTTGTTCCGCAGCACTTGTGGGGTACTCAACTAAAAGCTTATATTTACCCTGAGTAGTCCATGTAAGCTCTGCCAATCCCATTGTAGAAAGAATCTGTTCAATGTTATCACGAATAGTAGCTTCTGTATCAATAGTTAAATTACATTCATACAAAGGAATATCACGAGTAAGAATACTAGTAGTAGAGGCTACCCAAGCGGTCTTGTTCCACTTGTGATAAGTGCCTTCTGCTGTAGCATAGTAGTGCTCATTCTCATAGAGGCGGTCTTCTAAAATTGGCAAAGAAGCAACATCAGCTACCGTTATAATACGCTTATTTTGGTGAATTTGACCTCCTACCGATGCACCTGTCATTACAGTAGTATCGCAAACATTAGCAGCGTTATAAAAGCTTTCTAAGTCTATTGCGCTAACACTTAAACCTCTGCCAAACTTTGAGCTTAAAAGATAGTCTAGTAAACACAAGGCGGGGTTGTTAGAGTAAACAAAGGTAGTACCTAAAGCATAGGTATAGTTGGGTGCGCTACCTGAACGAACTATTGCTCTTACTTTACGGCCTTTAACTAAAAAGCTTACTTGGGGTGGACCATTATAGTTAGGCTCATCACGGTTTAGCTTATAACTAGCGGTTGCAAAAGCAGTGTCTGTGAATTTGTTTGTAGCAGGAAAGCCATTAGCCGTTGCTGCTCCACAGGGTGTCCCACCATCGTTGTGTGTTCTAATGCGGTGTGAAAACTTAGCCTTAGAGTCGTTATAGTCTCTTTCGTCAACTTTTGCCCACTGCGCACCTTCAATACCGTCATGGCAGATAGCATACTGTACGTGTAGAAATTCGTTCTTAGAGCCGCTACCTGAAGAACCGAGAGATTTTTCAAACAAGCGGTCTTCATTGGCACTACCTGCCGCTAGGCTACTAGTAACTTTATGTTCTGTAGCAATACCACCAATAGGCTGTTTACCGTAGATTACTGGAAGTTGCGAGGAAGCACCTGTAATAGTAGCTTGAAAGCCTTTTCTCTTGTCAGCCTCCGCAGCCCTACGAGCCGCATCCGCAGCTGCTCTTGCCTTCATTTTCTTTTGTTGACGAGCTTGATAAGCAGTTGAAACAACAAAAATGGCAATTTGGATTAATACTGAAATACCCATTACACTTTACCCCACTTAATTGTTATTTCTCTGTCACCATAAATCTGGTCAAAAGAAGTATCTGTTATGTCTTTTTGGTCCATTCCGTCTTTAGAAGTATAAAACACGTTCACAGAGTCTAAGTCGGACATGGGCGATGTGCCTTCAATAACAGCAAGCTTCTCCTCAAAGTCGTTAGATATACTAGGTGAGTCTACAAAACCTTTATAGATGTGAATTACATCAGCAGTGCTAGTCAAAGGAAGGCCGTTAGAATCTAAAAACCCAACTTTAACAGTTATGTCTTTACCTACTACATTGTTTTTAAACTCGCTCAACATTTGGTTAGCTGCGTCTGCAATCACAACCCGATAGCTTTCACGGTCTACTGTAGAAGAGAATCTTGGAGAGTCTACTTCAAACAGACCACCATCAGCAAGATATGTTTGACCGTCATATACAATATCACTGGAATGGCTGGTTACATAGTAGTCTTGTGCAAAATTTAGCTCAATTAAAAAGAAAAACTTAATTGTTTCATTGTTTATTAGTGTTTGTATAGCCGAGGAAAATGTTCTCATTTTACAAAGCCTCTATTAATGTGATAGTCCCCGGATTTGCTAAAACACCATCTGTAAAGGTAATACCTGTTGCGTTGTCAATGCTTTGAAAGTAAGTAATTTGACAAGCATCTAGTAAATGAAAATTTGTACTAGAAGCAACTGCGCTCCTCAATGGAGGATATATATTTACATTAGGGTCAACAACATTATCAAAGGTAACGTCAGCTGTAGTAATATACACTTTATCGTGATTTTGGAACTTAACAAAAGAACCTTTAGGTAAAAGACCTGACACCGTTGTACCCTCAAGCTGCACTGAAGTAGCTCCTGCATTTGCCGAAGAATGAACAGTGACGTTACTGTCAACTGTGTTACCTGTTGCGAGTTGAGGCATAATCATAGTGCTAGTTGTATCATGGGCACCAAGTTGACCAATTAAAGAATCAATGATAAGCTCTTTGGTAGGCTGTACTGAGAAAGTAAGCTCCCAACGTTGGTGTCCTTGTGAAGCTCTTTGTGTTTTCAAAGAAACAGTTGTCATGTTAAAAGCAGGTTCGTTGCTAACAATGGTGAAGGGTGCAAGTATTGCAGCACCGTTAAAATAGTAAGTTGCCATTACAGCCTCCTTGGTCTGGCTATTGGAATATGTCTTTCAAGAAACTTAACTTGCCTCTTGTTATCCGTACCGCCGTTTATTTCATTTGTTGATACCCAAAAACCATCGGCTGCTATCATAGCACCGTCTTCAAAACTTATATAACCAGTCTTGGGTCTTCTACTGGTCACTATTTCATAGCCGCAATATTCGGCATAACTTTCTA
>Ga0208134_1000649_pt1 | contig 22521 bp, 46 predicted proteins | sample VirMetDEL_Mar_31_FD_184515 | JGI IMG/M metagenome (GOLD analysis project Ga0208134, IMG submission 184515) | Aqueous microbial communities from the Delaware River and Bay under freshwater to marine salinity gradient to study organic matter... | ecosystem: Environmental > Aquatic > Marine >... | reverse complement strand
TAAAACAGTTCCACAAATTTATCTCAATGGAGACAGGATAGGCGGTTACGATGAATTAGTAAAGTTCTTCGATAGCTCTTTTCAATCAACAGATGACGAGTGTATTGCTTGCGAGGGATAATTGATGAGTTCATATTTATATAATAGTGTAAGAGAAGTAGAAGTAGCGATGGAGGGTTTGTATGCTTGTGACAAAGAAGTTTTTACAGCCTTTACCGTCGATGAGCTAATTAACGATGCGGTTATAGGTAGTATAATACCTGTAGCTGTAGGAGAAGAGTATATGATAGAATATAACAACGGGACAGTATGTCAGTATTAAATAGTAAGGAATTTTTATGTCAGTAATTGAATCAAGTAAAACCTATAAGCCCTTTTTGTATTCGTGGGCTGTAGAGTACAGTGTAACACACGAAACCCTGCATTGGGGAGAATGGGAAGCTAAGCTACAAGACGATGTCACTCAGTGGCAAACGAAGCTAACCGATACAGAGCGTAACCACATCACCCAGATACTCAGGTTGTTTACACAATCAGACGTAGCCGTGGGTACTAACTACTTAGAGCATTACATCCCTAAGTTTAAGAACAATGAGATACGCTCAATGCTAACCTCTTTCGCTAACCGTGAGTTCACTCATCAGAGAAGCTATGCTTTACTCAATGATACACTTGGTTTACCGGAAGAAGAGTTTGCGGCTTTCTTAGACTACGAAGAGATGAAAGAGAAAGTAGAATTTATGATGGACATAGACACTAATAGCCTTGGTGGCCTTGCGAAAGCTGTGGCTCGTAGTGCTATTAATGAAGGTATGAGTTTGTTCTCTGCTTTCGCTATGTTAATTAACTACTCTCGTTTCGGTAAGATGCGAGGTATGTGTGAGATAGTAGAGTGGTCTATTCGTGATGAGAGTTTACATTGTGAAGGTATGACTAAGCTTTTCAGAACATTCTGTGCAGAGCATCCACGTATTGTAAATGACGAGTTTAAGTCAGACATATACAAGATGGTGAGAAACGCTGTTAAGTTAGAAGACAATGTCATTGAGTTAGCTTACGAGATGGGTGATATCGAGGGTCTTAAGAAAGATGAAGTTAAGCAGTATATCAGATTTATAGCTGACAGACGCTTGATTGAGTTGGGACTAAAGGCTAACTATGGTGTCAAAGAGAACCCGCTACCTTGGCTGGAACCCTTAATTACCACTTCATCACACGCTAACTTCTTTGAAGCTACTGTCACAGAGTACAATGCTAACGGAATGGAAGGCGATGACTGGGGTTGGAAAACAACCGCAGAGTAACACCCCGCTGGCCCCTATTCTAAGGGGTCACAAAAATAATTATACAGGATACGTGAATATGAATATTGAAAAAATTAAGAATGCTACAAAGAACGCTACTGAGTCTGCTAAAGAATGGACTAATTCAGAGGCGGGTAAAGAGGCAGGTAAGGGCATCGGTGAGTTCGCTACTAGTGTAGCAAAGAATAAATACGTAGTAAACACGGCCGCAGCCGCTTGTGCTGGTGCCTTAATTGGCGCTGTGACTTTCTTACCGACAACCGTTTGTATCACAGTAGCAGCAGTCTTAGGTTTATATAACACAGTAACATCCAGATAACAAAATATACCCCCACAGACGCAATGTTTGTAGGGGTATTTTAGTTAACCAGGTAAGCGCAATGCTTTTCTGCTTAATAATTTTAATTCTAAATTTTAATAATCTAATAGGAATACTAATATGAAATTATCTCAAGCAAAAACAATTATCAAAGCAATGATCAACAGCAACCTTTCTTTGAATGATAACTCAAGCAATGCGGAATACTTGGTACCGATGTTATGGTCAAGTCCAGGTGAAGGTAAAACTACTATGGTAGAAGACCTTATAAAAGAACTGAAGATGGATATTGAAACAGTAATCGTAGCACAGTTTGACTATGCTGAATTAGGTGGCTTCCCTAAGCTCTCTAAAGATGGTGAGACATATAACCGTGCACGACCTTTCTTCCTTCCTCAAGAAGGTTGCAAGGATACTGTGTTGTTCCTGGATGAGCTACCTCAAGCAGTAACCGCTAACCAGAATGTTATGGCTCAGTTAATTAACGAGCGTCGTATAGGTGAGCACAAGCTACCAAGCAATGTAACAATAGTAGCAGCAGGAAACCCTATGACTTCTCGTGCAGGCACCAGTGCAATGCCGTCTCACTTGAAAGACCGTTTGACTCACTTGGACATCGAGACAGACCACGAAGGCTTCCGTACATACGCGCTTGGTAAAGGTTTCTCTCCGGAGGTTACTGGTTTCATTAATGACCGTCCAGAGTGGTTACAGAAGTTTGACCCGAGCTCTAATGCTTCACCTTCGCCTCGTTCTTGGGAACGTGCTAACAAGATTCTTACCCTTGGTATGGATGCTGATTGTGAGCGTCAAGCGTTGAAAGGTCAGATAGGTGATGCAGCAGTAACCGACTTTGTTGGCTACCTACGTATCTACCGCAATCTACCAAGTGCTGAATCTATCTTTGCTAACCCAGAGACAGCAGAAGTCCCGTCAGCTCCTGATATCCTTTATGCCCTATGTTCTAACCTTGCTCACAAAGTAACCCCTGAGAAATCAGCAGCGTTAGTATCCTACATTAAACGTTTTGAGTCTAAGGAGTTCGCAGCGTTCTGTATGCGTGACACATTAAGTCGCCACCCAGAACTTAAGAAGGATAAGAATGTAGCAGGATGGGTTGTAACTGAAGGCCGTGATTTATTACTTTAATAATTAATTTACTGGGAGAATAAAGATGGACGCAAAACTGAAAGTAAGTAGAGCAGTGACTAACTTGGCATTTAACCAACCCTTCTTTGGCTCTTGTCTGATGCAGCTAATACTTAAAGAAGATGACGATGTACCAACGATGTGTACTAATGGTCGCGAGATACGTTGGGGCCGAATTTTTGTAGATACGTTAAGTGAGGAAGACGTACGCTTCGTATTAGCACACGAGGTGATGCACGTTATCTTGAAGCACTGTCAACCCTGGAAAGGCAAAGACCCTCAGTTGTGTAACATAGCGATGGACTATGTCATTAATGAGCAACTGGAACTTTCCGGATTCAGATGTATTGAAGGAGGTTTAATAGATAGGAAAGGTAGGTTCACAGGTATGGCGTGGGAACAAGTCTACCGAATCCTCGAAGACATTAAGAACGACCAGGAGACCCCTAAGACGGATGAGTTCTCTGATGGAGAGAAGGAAAAGCTCAAGGAAAAAATGGGTGGTAATGAACCAAGCCACATAGAGCCAGGAGGGGAAGTAACGGACGCAGAGAAAGCAGAAGCAGCTGACAAGATAGACGATATGATTATCCGTGCTGCTACTCAACAGGAGATGTCGAACAAGGGGGATGTACCTGCGGGTATGCGTGAGCGTATTAAGGAAGTACGAACAGCACAAATACCTTGGCAGGAGCAATTACAGACGATGGTGAAATGTAAGTACCCAGAGGACTTCTCGTATTCTCGACCTAACCGGAGGCACATAGGTAGTGGTTTATACTTACCTACGATGGTAGGGGAAGAAGCGGGGAACATCGTTATTGCGGTGGACACTTCGGGTTCTGTAAGTCAAGCAGAACTTAAAGCGTTCGTAGGAGAAGTTAACGCTATAATCAATGACATCAAGCCTCACAAGGTATACCTGATGTCTGCCGATTGCCAAGTAGCTGAAGTAAAGGAGTTTGATAGGGACCACTACTTCACTGATTTCGGTGCGGTAGGTGGCGGTGGGACTGCTTTCTGGCCTGTGTTTAATTACATAGAGGAGCACGAGTTAGAAGTAGACCAATTAATTTACTTCTCTGATATGTATGTAGATGGGAGTTGCTTCCCTAAGAAACAACCAGACTACCCTGTTATATGGGTTAGCTCGGGTGCAAAATACAATGTGCCGTTTGGCGACTTAATACAAATTAAACACTAAGGATACTTTATGAGTCACACTATGAATATTAATAACTTTCTGGATTTGATAAGTGCTGAGGAGAGTGGCAGATTCTTCCGTTATAATAATATGGCTATGAGTAAGGCCCTATATGACTTTGATGGGGTGAAATATCGCCTCTCACCAAAAGCAGAACGAGTGATTCGTGAGGTACAGGCGTTAAACTATAACACTTTAGATTCTTTATCTCTGATGTTGACAAAACCCCTCCCAGATGTAGAGGCGCTACAGAAGACATATGTGGAGGGTCTGGACCATTCAACAGGTACAGAACAGACCGACTTAGAGGCAGCAATTGCCCTACTGCTATGCGCAGAAGGTTATAGCGGTAACTTCAGGTCTAATAACAGTATAAATGCGTTGAGGGATTACTTGGATGCACAGGTCTTCTTACCTTCATACTCTTTTATAGGAGAGAAGGCAAGCCGCGCGTTAAGTACACACGTAGAAGCAGCTATACTGTTTAACCACTTCTTAGAATCGTACAAGGAAATAGACGGGCGGGAGGTTAAGCTGGTAACTTATCGCTGTGACTTTAAACGTAAATTAGAAGACTACTCTAATACTTACAACTGGTGTAAGATATACTCAGTAGATTTGAAGGCGAATGAAACAAGCATCACTTGGTCTGCAGGTTGCAAACTGGAGATTAACGTAAGCCACCCCGACTTACAGAAATTAGAGGAGGCGGGCATAGACTTCAGTCACCTAAGGCTGGGGGGTAAGAGAGTAATTGTAGGTCAGATTGAGGATATCTCCACAGCAGAAATAGAGAAAGCAGCTAAGAAGATTGGAACCCCGGTAGACACCAGTACAATTAAGGCCTACACGATTACCGAGGGTATTAAGATTAACAATATTAGAGAGCTGTCGGACTACTGGCATTTGATGCGTATTAGCGAAGAGCAAAGAGCTACTTACACTACGGACTTGAAAGGAGCAGTATGTGTAGTGATAGAAACACCGCAGAGCAGTTATACTACTTGTGCTACCTCGCTGGGTAGAGCATTAGCTTCTGCTTCTAAGAAGGTCCAAGGTGCCGTTATGGATAGTTTAGACCTCTCTTTCTAAAAATCAAAGAAATATCAATAAGTCTGGTTAATGATAATAATATACAAAGGATAACTTTATGAACAACATACAAGAAAACATTATGCTTATCGCACACAAGGTAACATCTAAAACGGATTACTTAGGTAACAGAACGTATATGACTACACCCTGGGTTATGTCGGAAGACAAATCACAAAACTTTTTAGACGGTATGATTTCTCTACACAATTCTAAAGAAGGAGAGTCGTACATCAGCGGACGTATTACAGATGTAATCAATTTAGGGACTATTGATGGGAGGCATAGAGTAGCCTTTGTATTCAAGCGTTTAAACAAAACAGTTAACCCAAGTCGTGTCCGGATTAAATTCGAAGACACAGTTTCAGAAACAAGAGAACAGGTGAGATACTAATGAATAAAGATATGCTACGTGAGAAGTCAATTAAGCTAATGAGTGGCTTTATGAAGGATGTGTTATATGATGGACAAGACGTGTCAGAGGAAGAAGCGTTAACTAATGCTACCCTGTACTTCGACTTGGTTGAGGCCTCTATAGCAGAGGTAGAGAAAGAAGAGAATAATAGGTTAGCAGCAGCTGTCACCCGTGACAAAGAGGCTTCCGACTTGAAAGCACAAGGAATCATTGATGCCTCCGATTCATTCGCCGTTGATATGGCAGGTGGTCCAAACGCAATCGATAACAGCACAATCTATAGAGGGTAAGATACTATGAAAGACGAAGCAACTGTATATGAGCAGCCAGGAAAATTATTGACCGAAAATGGTATATTACTATTGACTCGTGAGTTTAACCAAGAGAACATTATGCCCTTAGTGGCCCGTATAATGGAGTACAACCTCCTAGCAGAGTCGTTACGTCCTGAATACATCACCCTTATTATTAACTCTCCCGGAGGTTCAGTACATAGTGCTTACCACCTAATCGACGTTATGAAGAGCTCTAAGATACCTGTACACACAGTAGGTATGGGTCTTATCGCATCTTGTGGCGTTTTAACTTTTATGGCAGGTGAAAAAGGTTTCCGTAGGATTACTAAGAATACCTCAGTGATGTCACATACTTTCTCCTGGGGCTCCGGTGGTAAAGAACATGAGCTGTATGCTATCCAGAAAGAGTTTGAGATGTCATCACAGCGTATGTTAGACCACTACAGGAAGTGTACCGGTAAGACTGAGAAGTATATCCGTAAGCACTTGTTGAGCCCACAAGACGAATGGTTAACACCTGAAGAATGTATAGCACATGGGTTAGCTGATTCTATCTCTGACACTTATTAAGGTCATAACAAATGTCTAAAATAATTACAATTGATGATTTTTATAATAACCCCTATGAGGTGCGTGAACACGCGCTCTCTAAGGAGTTCAAGGTAGCAGGTAACTATCCGGGGCTCAGGACTGAAGTAGAGGTAGGTCCTTGGTTCCACGGGTTTAAATCACACTTCGAGGAAATACTTAATCTTAAAGTTACTAACTGGCCCGAGGGCTACAACTCCTCCTTTCAACTTACTACAAAAGGTTGTAAAACGTGGATACACTACGACGCAACCGTGTGGGCGGCTGTGGTATACCTTACGCCTGACGCACCATTGGCGGCAGGAACCGCCCTGTATAGAAATAAGTACACAGGTATATTTCGTCACGCAGAAGATGCTGCGGTAGATTATAACGAGGTTCAATCGGTACCAGCAGACTGGGAAGCGATAGTAGAAGTAGGTAATGTATTTAACCGTGCTGTTATATACAGCGGCAACTACTACCACAGCAGTGTGCTGCCTGGGTTCGGTACTTGTAAGCAAACAGGTAGATTGTTTCAGACATTCTTCTTTGATACTGAGTAATACGTAGACATCACTCCAAGATGAGGTTCTTTTAATAATAACCAACCCAGGAGCTATTATGGCTAAGAAAAGAGTGTATACTTCAAAACTTGTTAAGCAGCACCGTCGTGCCCTTAAGAAGCATAAACGTGTCTGTAAGACAGCACAAAAAGAAGCAGCGCTGATACGTGCATTTGGTAATGCGTATACAGCGGTACAGGAAGGTAGTCAGAAAGCAAACACAATCATATATGAGACCCTAAGTGAATGGTTATTCGCAGGGCCTTCACTTCAGGTATCCTGAAAATTTAATATAAGGAAGAGAGATGATAACATCAAAAGTAAAGCCCCAGTATACGGGCGAAAACACCGAGTACCCGAAATTGGTTCAACATGAACATAGTGGATACATTGTGTTACTCAGAACCTTTGACAAGGGGGTTATTGTAGGTAGCGCAACAGGTAGTGTAGGTAAGTTAGGCGAGCTGGTTAGTTTCGATTCGCCCAATGTAGTAGGGTATATTCCCTTCACAGGCACTTTAACACTGAGGAACAGTTAATGTCTAATGATGACCCTAACATAGCTACCGAAGAAGTAACGGTAGACCCTAATGCAGCAGAGCCTGTATCAGAAGGACACCACGGAGGTAAACGACCGGGAGCAGGAAGGCCCAAGGGTTCTAAAAATCAGTTCTCTAAGCATTCTGTAGATAGACTGAAGGAACTCAGTTTTGACCCAATGGAGAAGATGGTTGACCTCTATTTTGAGACAGAACAAATCATCCAGGAAATGGAAGACCCTTCTCACTCACGTAGGTACAGTGCGCAAGCCTTAGCTACCCTTGTGATTAACAAACAGAAAATTGTTAATGACTTGATGAGATACGCTTATCGCTATGTCCCTGAGAAGATAGAACAAGAAGTCACAGAGAAGAAACCTTTCCAGATAAGTCTTACAGGTGTTAAGATAGAGGAAGCGGTTGTGATAGAGGTGGAATCAACTCCAGTAGATGATAAGCCGGAGCCACAACATTAGTGTAATTGCCCTAAGCCTAACCGCTTGGGGCTTATTTAATTAAGGGGTATTTATGAAGCGTGATGATTGTATAGAAGTAGTGGAAGCGATTATGCCCTATCTAGCTGTGATGGGCCTTGTCTATATAGCGGGGTTATTCTAATGAAACTGGGTGACAAACAACGGCTCTTTACACGTATGACAGCTAACCTGTTCGACTTTGCGCACACGCGCGGGTACGAGCTCACCTTTGGGGATGCGTACAGAGACCCGAGGTTGCATGGTGCTTTAGGCGAAAAGGTTGGGTATGGACATAAGAATAGTTGCCATAAGCTAAGATTAGCCATTGACTTAAACTTATTTAAGGAAGGTGAGTACTTAACAGAAACCAAAGACCATGAACCACTAGGGTTATACTGGGAATCTCTACATCCGCTATGTAGTTGGGGTGGTAGGTTTAGCGATGGCAACCATTATAGTTTAGAACATAACGGGAGTAAATAATGTATGAAAGACATGACAGTGCTGAGGGGGGTAACTTTCTGGATTTGCTATAAGAGGGTAGCAGTAGTGCTAGCAGTAGTCCTAGCGATATCATTAGAAACAAAGGTAGAAGCAGCAGAAGTCTCTACCCTCGAAGCGAGCCAGGAGCACATAATAATTGAGGTAGAGGGGTTGATAGGTCCTCTGACAGCGGTGCAGCTGGGTTTGTCTCTGTTCACTAATACAACACTACGCCCCAATGCTGAACTGAGTGTGGTGCTAAACTCACCGGGGGGCTCAGTGCGCACGGGGCTCGCAATGGCAAAACTGCTGAGGGTTTATAAGGCGGAGACACATGTACTTGCAGAGACTCAGTGTTCTAGCGCATGTACTATCGCTTTCCTAGGAGGGGTAAAGAGGTACTCCTCGGGGGTACTGGGGTACCACAATGCTTACTATGAGACGGAACCGGGGGTATGTAAAGAAGGAGAGGGGGTACAAGGGTTTATTGAAGGGCAATCCTTTGCTTGGGAAACAGCGGATCAATTACTAGAGTACATTGATGATAGTAAGGTTAGGAGTTTTATTGCGTTTTATTCTGCTATTAGCAAACACGCGGCTGAGAACGATAATAGGATATTTAGCTTAAAGAAGGAAAAGTGTGAACAAGTAGGCGTCTGCAAATACTAACGGAGAAAACACTATGTTTAATAATTTAGAAGACATGAGTAAAAAAGAGTTGTTTGAAGTGGTGCGTCTACAATGCGGAGAAACAGTGAAGATGGAGAAAGAAATTGAAGAGCTAAAACAAGCTTTATCGACTTCTTTCGAGTTCCTTTCTCTGAGCAGTCCCGCTGAGTATTATTTCTTTGTAGGCAATAGACATTTAGTAGCGGAGAAAACGGTATGATTATTATAGACAACTTTGTGAAAGATGAACAGCTACTCAGGGCCATAGCGGAAGACCCTACCTTCTTCCAGCCAGGTTATAATTGGTGGAACGGTTGGTGGAATCCAGAATCTGATATTGCTGTTAAACCTTTACACTTACAATTAATAGAATATATTTGGAGGTACAACACTCCAAGTGAATACGACGGTATGTCAGCTTCTGGTTTTGAATATTGGACGGGACACTTCGATGCTTCCGTTAACCACGGAGTAACAGAGAGAGAACTTAATGGGCAGGCTGTACAGGGTAACCCCCGGTTCTCTCTAAACCACCACTTTGACAAGGATGAAGCCTGGATGCAACAAACGGGGGAGTTGGTTACTCCGACGGTAGGTACGGTGTTTTACCCCGTTGACCACAAGTGTACTGGTGGGCATCTTCGGATTTATGATACGCACAAGTTGGATGCTAGTGCCCCTTATGAAGTAATAGCTCCTAAATTCAATAGGCTCATTATATTTGATGCGGGACAACTCCATGCGGTTGAAGAGGTAACATCAGGCGAACGTAAAGCTATTGCAATAAACATTTGGGGTAAACAATTATGCGATGCACAGATGAAAACAATGAACACTATTATTTAACAATACTGGAGAAGTGAAATGATGAACAATTATACAGTTACATTTAACACGATACACGGGAAATCCCAAGTGGTCATAAGTGCGGAGAATAAGAGAGCAGCGAAGGTTATGGGAGGAGCCTTGTTCCCTGCTGTTGGAGACGCTACGGAAATCAGAGGGCTATCGGTTGAGCTAGTTGTCGTTAAAGGATATATGACGACCCCATATGGGATGGGAGAGATTAGCTGATGGCTACACACAGAATTGAGCGGCCTTACCCCGTAAACGCAGAGTACCAAGCAGGGTACAACAAAGGATATGGTCACGGCTTACGGTTTGTATGTGTGTGCTTAACGATAGTTGGCGTATTTTATATTGTTTTTTAGTAGGAGCACGGCGAATGACTAGTTCACAACTAGAACTTGGGTTTTTATTAGTGGTTAACCTCGCGCTAATAAGTCTTTCTATTTGTATGATTATTTCTGATCGAAGGTTACTCAAACGATTAGCAAACCCTACTAAACGAAAAAAAAAGGAGCAAGATGAATGAATAAACATATTGAATTAGTTAAAAAATGGTTGGCTGACCCAGAGTCAGTTACTAAGAAAGACATGGAAGCTAATGCTGTTAATACTACTGCTGCTGATGCTGCTGCTTATGCTGCTGAGTCTGCGGCTTATTGGGCAAAACGTTGTGAAGAATTAAAGGAGCAAGGGAAATGAACTTTGAAAATATTATTATAACTTACCTAGGTGTTTTGCTTTTGTTGTTCATTACACTTTTTATACTGACAGCAATAAATAAAGCCAACGACACATATAACAGGAGTAACGATGGCGTTGTATTGTTATCTATATGTGCCCTGTTTTGGCCTGCAGTTATAGTCATTGGTATAGTTGAGGTTTGTGGCTTTCTTGTATTTTGGCCTTTCAAAACAGCTAACAACGTCTTAGCTAGTTATATCAAAAAAAAAAGAAAACAGATAGAGGAGCAAGGCGAATGAGGTTAGATTTAAGTTTTTGGAGGTTGGTAATCATCCTGCACTTTGCAAAGTCGTTATTATGGGGCAAAGGCGAGGACACATACTATTTTCATGTAGGCTCTTTTACTGATGGTAAAAACACCGCAGTAAAAATAGTAATCCTGCCTATTTTATTAATGGTTGGCTACGCCACTAAGGAGCAAGAGTGAACACATACTTTATTGAAGATGAAAACAATATTCCGAGCGAATTGTTAAATGCGAAAAACGTTGAGGTATTTACTGCGATTGGATGGATTAAACTAGATGCGCCAGAATTAAGGTGTGGGGTCGAATATAGAATAGCCGAATGGGAATACTGGTCAAAAGCAGCTGGTTGGGAAGAAGCCGTTCCTGAAGAAGAGACTCGCTCACTAGCAGACATTAAGCGCATTGTAGAGCTTGAGAAAGAAAATAAAGAACTACAAGAATGTTTCGATGAATGTTACGAAGAGTTACGGTTAACGAGAGATGCTGTTGAGTTTGCACCCCGTTCTTGTGAGCCAAAGGAGCAAGAGTGATGAGTGATATAGCTCAAATTTGCAAACTAAATAATATGACTGAGGAAGAATACCTTAATCAAATAACACTACACTTTTTGGCTTCGATGGATATGCAACTAGATAAACATGACAATGAGCCAATAACAATAACTAAAGGGAATGTATCTTTACTGATAACGCGCCCAAAGGAGCAAGAGTGAATGGCAACGTACACATATAGATGTACAGAGGACACTTGTGACACCGAGGTCTTCGAGGTCAAGCAGTCAATGAAGGATGACTCGTTGACTATCTGTGAAGCTTGTGGGAATCCCTCGTTAGTCAAGGTGATTACCGGTGGAGCCTTTATGTTAAAGGGCTCTGGGTGGACAGGTAAGTATGGGAAAAGTTAGGATAATCGGTGATAATTTGGGATATCAGGGAACTTGTGGGGGTGTCAGATTATACCCCCTGTTAGTTATCAAATGTATAAGGGGTTTATTATGGGCTTAATTGTATTTGTAACAGTGGTATTAGTGATAGTGAGTTTGATTAGATGGAGTAATAAATAGAATGAATAACCAAGAGATTTTAGATAATGCGCCAGAGGGTGCGACAAGTAAGTTACGTTAACAAAGTAGTATACGAAACAGAGGAGTAAGAATGAAACATCGTGAATTCACAATAGAGTTAAAGAAAAACTTACGCACTGAAGTAGTTATACACAGGGAGGTAATAACTGTACCGGCAGAGCATTGTTTTAGAAATAGGGGTGCTTACAGCCCTTTGATTCTGATAAAAACCAATTATATCGCAAATGCCTTACTACCTTACTTCGATATGCTACACGACTACTCTGTGATAGGTGTCTATGTCGCAGATGGTACAAGTAAGAAGTTTGAGATTCAACTACACAGAGACAAGTTAGCAAAGTGGTTTAGCTGATGATTAATTCAATAAAGAGGTTTAAAGAGTTCGATGAGATAACAGAGTTTAGATTATGGAATGCCTTCTTACAAGCTTTTGCAGGGGCGCTACTTGCTCCTATCATAGTAAGTCTGAAGGGATTATATATGGCGGCTTGGGTTATCTCCATATTTATAATCGTGGGAACATTAGCGGTTAAGGCAAATGATTACATTGTCAATCGCTTCTCGGTTAGCACTATGTATAAAGCAACTGTGTTTATTCACATAGCGTTTACTGTTGTCTCTGCGGTATACTTTATAAATCCAGAGATTATGATATGGGGAGATAGTATACTGTATGTATCAGAGATAGCTATATTCTCTTCGTATAGTATAGCCTTAACCAACTATCTAACAGACCATCATCCAAAGGATATGAAGGCATTCCAGATAGTAAGGAACTCCAGCTGGGCCGATGGGGCTCTCCTTGGGGGCTTCTTGATAACAGGATTAACAGCGGTAGCATTAGGGTTAGGTGTGATTGCGTTAGTGGTATACAACTTAGCTTATTCTGTATGGCTACTCAAGAACTATAATTTCTATCAGAAATTTGAACAAACGAGATAAAGAGGTATCCAGTATGAAACAATATAAGTTTGTAATTAAATTGAGAAACTTAGGGTGTGAGGAGATAGTACACGAGGAGACCCTATTTGCGAAAGAAGAAGATTGTCGTGTCCTCTACATAGGCTTCAAAAAATCCTTATGCATACCAAAACGCTCTTATGTCTCAAGTAATCTATTACCTTATTTTAACTTACTGCACGACTATGAGGTAATAGAGGTTAGCGCTCAGAATAGCATAGGTGAAACAAATAGATGGAGGCATCGGAGAGTAGCACTGGAGAACTATAAATGGTATGGTAAAACAACACAAGTTTAAAATTAGATTAAAAGAGAGTGTATACAAAGGGGAGGCGATACACGAGGAGTTCTTAATGATATCTGAAGAACACACTCTTGGTATGGGGATACTGCAGGGCTACTATGAGCCTCTGTTTATACTAAAGGGCTCTTATGTCGCAAACACACTATTACCTTATTTCGACTTACTACACGACTATGACGTAATAGAAATAACTTCTGAGAATAAGGAAGATAGAAAACACATTAATAACCACCAAAGAAAGACGCTACTTTCGTTGTATTCTCACTACTTAACAAAACGAGGTATGTAGAATGCCAAAACATAAGTTTGTAATTATACTAAGAAAGGATAGAGTACTACACGGCGAAGGGCGAAGTCACGAAGAGACCTTGATGATAGACGAAGAGTACTGCTGGGATATAGAATTACGCAGGGAAGGCCATGAACCTCTGTTTATACTAAAGGGCTCTTATGTCACAAACAGCCTAATCCCTTACTTTGACTTACTACATGACTATAAAATAATAGACGTAATTTCTCGTGATGTAGATGGTAAACCTTGGGTTAATACCTATGCTAGAGGGATTTTTATATAATGCCAAATCATAAGTTTATAATTAGACTAAGAAAGGATGGAGTAGTTCACGAAGAGACCTTGAGGATACCGGAAGAGCACTGTGTTAAGTTACAACCAACAAAAGCATTCGGTGACAATATGTTTGTAATGAGGGATAAATATGTCGCAGAGACGGTGATACCTTACTTTGACTTGCTACACGACTACTCTGAGTTAACCGGGGTTAGCGTTGATACGCAAGGTAGAACCTACTTTATGTACTACAACAGAAATAAGAGAGGAGATATAATATGATTTATGAAAATATTCTAAATATAGATAACAAGCCATATGTAAACAATGTATACCACATTCAAATCGGGGCATACAGATGTATTGATGTTGTTGTATTCGCAAATGACGCAGGTGAAGCATTAGACATAGTAATAGATTATTATGAAGGAAGGAAATTAGAGTATCCTGGCTATTTCTTTACTGCTGAAGAATTAGAAGAGGAGGATGATATACACTTAGAGGACTGTATTTATGGAGGTAATCACGGTACCCACATAACCTTCACTATTGATGAATTACACATAACTGAACAATCGGCAGATGATGTAGTATTGTATGTAGACTTATCTAACTTTAACTAATAGTATAACTAAAAAACCCCCAACTAACATCCTTGACCTTTGTGGTCTTGGGTGTTAGTTGGGGGTTATTAATCTTTTTTTTGTTATAACACAAACTGCCATAACAACTGCACACATATATAAGCTACTAGATAGGGTATATTCTCTGTTAACCTCTTCATAGAATGTTTATATTCAATAACATCCCATTCCTTATCATAGTGATCCACAGCAACACTAGCTAACCTTCTATGTCTAATATATAGAAATATGTGTTTAACTAGAGTAACAGGTGATACAAATATATTCCATAAACCAACCATTAATACCTTCATGAGGTATCCTCTTTAGCGTTAGAGTAGGATAAACAAAAGCAATACCATAACTTACATTATACAATACTACAGGTCTATCAGTGGTCATCAGTGGTTCTATGTGTGTATAGACACTAATGGATTTATACATTGTTCCTTCATGCTCTCGTATATTACTCTATGCTCATACATGGTCTATCTATTAGGCTATGCTATTAGGCTATGCTATTAGGCTATGCTACATACATCACATCAGCACTAGTGTCTATCTATGTCTATCTATGTCTATCTATGTCTATCTATGTCTATCTATGTTAGTCTATTAGTTAGTCTATTAGTTAGTCTATTAGTTAGTCTATTAGTTAGTCTATTAGTGTTAGTTAGTCATACATGGTCATATATAGTCATACATGGTCATATATAGTCTATCTATGTTCATCTATGATATATTCCTATCTATGCCTATCTATGTCTATCTATGTCTATCTATGTCTATCTATGTCTATCTATGTCTATCTATGTCTATCTATGGTCATCTATGGTCATCTATGTCTATCTATGTCTATCTATGGTCATTAATTAGTCTCTATATTAGTCTCTATATTAGTCTCTATATTAGTCTCTATATTAGTCTCTATATTAGTCTCTATATTAGTCTCTATATTAGTCTCTATATTAGTCCTATATGACATATATGACATAAATGAACTCTGAGGTGAACTTCTTTAACCAGACTCATTTGATAACATCTGACACCGTGATGACTCTCTTAGGGATTATTTAGTGTTATTATTAGCACTTAGTAGTGTATTATCAATTATCACAGGCACTATATTACTGTGCCCTAGTATTTAATCGCGCCAACGAAGATGAATATTCTCTATTAAGGGATTATATCAAAAATACCCCAATGCCCACACATGCTCCCACATGCTCCCACATTAACATCGCCCCTCACTGATGGCCCCTGATGACCACTGATGCTAAGCCATGGCCTCCATATACCTCATTATCCTAGGGTCTCATAGAGGGTCATAGAGGAGCACCTATGATAGTACACATGACCATTAGGGGTAGGCATAGAGGTGGCGCATGAGCATGGATGAGCATGGATGAACATTGATGGACACATATGAACACACGTGATCATGGTGGGTCATGGTGGGTCATGAGGGATCATGGTGGGTCATGGGTGGAGGGTCATAGGGGTCACGGGTGGCATGGGGGGTATAAGGGTCCTTTTCAAGATTCAACGCTCACTCCCCATTCTCTCTGTAAAATAATCGATTTTTTCCTAAAGGAATTTTTGGTACCACTCATACCATAAGGGAATCAAAAGGGGCACTAATAAGTCTGGTTAAATGAAGATAACTAACTAAGGAACACACATGAACACACAGAACTGCGGTACCTGCCTCAAGGATAAACCAATATCCTCATTCGCCAAGAATAAAACTAAGAAGTTCGGGATTAGCACCAAGTGCAAGGAGTGCCACAAGGGATACCTAATGCTCAACAAGAACCCACGCTCCACACAGCCCCAGGAATGCCACACCTGCTCCTCTATGCTCCCCTCTGACCACTTCTACACCTCTGCTAACAACACTACTGGTTTAGCTAATGTCTGTAGGGCTTGTAGTGCTGCCACAGCGGTCCCCTATGTCCAAGACACCACAAGAAAGTCTCGTATCATCAGAAATAGAGCATTTGTAAATCGTTATAAAGTATATTGTGGTTGTTCTTTATGTGGAAATAAGTCTGGGCTAAACTTGGTATTTAAGGACACAAGGGCTACAGGTAAGCCTTCTATAAGGTATAATTGGGGTCGTAAGCGGATTAAAACAGAGATACGGAGATGTTATATATTGTGTTCTAAGTGTAAGAGGCGTTAGATGAAGTGAAGCTACAGACAAATGATGAAAGTCTCACAGAGGACCATACAGGACCACCTATGAGCATATGCCCCTACTCCTCGTTTTCACAATGACACCAGTGGCTAAATAAAATAAGTCTGGGCATAAAATAAGTCTGGGCATAAAATAAGTCTGGGCATAAAATAAAATAAGTCTGGGCATAAAATAAAATAAGTCTGGTTAAATGATGATAACAAACATACAGGAGAATATCACAATGACAACAAAGGTGTGTAATAGGTGTAGAACCGAAAAGCTTATTACTGATTTCTATAAAAACAAAGCAAGGTCAGATGGACACAACTATACGTGTAAAGTCTGTCAATTACAAATGAATGCCAAAGCTAAACGAGAGTCTACATCAGAGTGGAAGCGTAGGACACGTAACCGCAAGTTCTTAGACCGCTATAAGACTTTCTGGGGATGCCAAGAGTGTGGATATAAGGGACACGCTGCGGCTATAGACCTTGTGCCTGTACACGGGGCACCCGAAGACGCTAAGAGCATTAAGAGTCACTGGGGGAGAACCAGGATAAAGAAAGCAATAAGGAACGGGGTGCTATTGTGTGCTAACTGCCACAGAATACATACTCACGGGGAATTTCATAAGTAACACTAACAGCCATTAGGGGGTCTCTATCTATTCTCTTATAGACTTTAATACGAGGGAGGGCCTTTGGCCTGACCGAGTGAACTCGTTTCTATACGCATAAAATTTTTAAAATTGCGCATCAACGTATGAAAATCTGGAACACGTATGACAGGGAGAGAATAATTAGCAGAATATGAAGGCTTCTCTATAAAAATAGGCCGTAAAAAAATAAGTCTGGTTAAAGAAGAAGAACACCCCCTCTGGGGTTTATTAATTGTTATTAATTACTATTAATTAACATTAGGGACATTAATGGTCATTAATTATTAATATTTATTATTAAATTAAACTTCTAACTAATACACATTGGTAGAAGAGAGGACTCACTTATGCGCGCACTTAAAGGTAGCATACATCTAACCCGCACAGGAAATTCTATTATGGAACATTTGGCTTTAGCCGTTAAAGGCCTCTTAGCAATCGGATTACTACTTGTGTCTTTTTCATCTATCTATATATATCGAGTATGGAAGAGGGATACTGATAGAAGAGTAAGAATAGGTATAATGGGCTTCAGTATTGAAGTAGGCCCCGCTCTAAAAGATAGCAAAGATGATAATACTGATACTAGTCAGGAAGCATCCTCTTCTGCGAAAGGGGATTACTAATGCTTTCTACTATACTCAAATTTGTGTCTGGCGATGTGCTAGATACTGTGGCAGGTCTGTTTTCAGACTACCAAAACAATAAAATTACAAAAGAAGAGCTCAGGTTTAAATTAGAAACCTTTGAGGCCTCTAATGAACAAGACTTAAAATTAGCGCAGATTGAAGTTAACAAAGCTGCTGCGGGTTCAGATAGTGTATTCGTAGCCGGAGGTAGGCCCTTCATTATATGGGTGTGTGGCTTAGGGTTCTCAATGAACTTCCTAGTTGCGCCAGTCGCTACTTTTATCGCTCAAATATCAGGTTATCCTGAAATCGTATTCCCACAAGCAGACTTAACTATAATGTTACCTGTACTAACCGGATTACTCGGATTAGGTGGTCTACGTACTTATGAGAAGATTAAAGGTGTAGCAAGAGAAAAACTATAGGAGAATAATATGCCAGCTGGTAAAGGTACTTATGGAAAGAAGGTTGGTCGTCCCGTTAAGAAAAAGAAACCAACAAAGAAAAAGACAAAGTAATTCACTAATTAACCCAATATAAATATAAGGTATACCCGTATGAGAAAAACTAAGAAATCTAGAGATGACCGCCGTAAGAACGAACAAGACTACGCTTTCCCGTGTAAATGGTTCGTTCCTAAAAACGCTAAACAAGCAGACTTGGCACAATACTACCACACCCATCAATTGGTATGTGGCACAGGTGTAGCTGGTTCAGGTAAGACCTATACAACAGGCATGATGGCAGCCCGTATGTTGGTAGAAGGCCGTGTTAAACAAATCGTGTTAACTCGACCAAACGTTCCAACCGGACGTACACTGGGTTCGTTCCCAGGGGACATCAAGGACAAATTAGCTCCTTGGTTAGCACCTATCACCAGCGTATTAAAAGAAGGCTTAGGCGTTGCGACATTTGAAAAGATGTTAGATACTCAGATTCTTATACAACCCTTAGAAACTATTCGTGGAATGAGCTTCGAAGATTGCTTTGTAATCGTCGATGAGGCTCAGAACCTTTCGTTAGAAGAGATTAAAGCAGTATCTACCCGTATAGGCGAAGGTACCGTTTTAGGACTCATAGGAGACCCTAATCAATCTGACGTGAAGAAAGGTACTGACCTGACTCGCTTTGTAGATATGTGTAATAGAAATGACATCGAAGTCCCTACTGTTGAATTTACTGTAGACGACTGTGTACGCTCAGATATATGTGGCGACCTTATTCGGATGTTCCATAAAGAAGACATATAAATAAGAGGAGAAAACTATGGTGCTTGGAGATAACTTTCTATTTGTGCAAATACCCCGTACCTCAAGCTCTAGTATGACTCTCTACATATCTGCTTTACAAAAGGTAACTCACCTCTCTGAGCACGGTTCTTTTCTTGATACAGGACTAGACAGCCTCGATACCTTCGGGAAAACTGTATTTTCTTTTGTAAGAAACCCTTTCGAAAGAGAGTTTAGCGAATGGAAATACCACACTAACAAAGACTTCATTGCCAAACCTATCTCATTTACAGAATGGGTGTATTGGAGGTATGCGGATGTCCCTCTCAATAGTGACCACTTTGTCCCTCAGCGACCCGAAGTCTTTGAGTACTTAAGGACTTTCGCAAGGCACCCACAATTAGGGTGGATGTTAGACTCTAATCTCAATTTAAAAACAGACTTTATCGGGTTCTTTGAGACGCACTATGAATCTACAAAGGGAATCTTGTTTAAGCTAGGCATCACTAAACACGGAGAATTTCCTACTCACGAGATGAGTCGCAAGGATATCCTTACTTCTAGTTACCGCACCTTCTATACCCCAGAAACCAGAAAGTTAATTGAGGACAGATACAAACCTGATCTCGAAGCTTTTGGCTATACTTTCGAAAAGAGAGAAGGTAATAATAAAATAAACTTATCTGCTGTCTCAGACTTCTCCTTCGTGGAAAAGGTCTACAGCTATTTACATAAATAATATACGGAGAAAACTATGATTACCATGCATGAAGGTCAATCAAAAATTATACAAGATATGTTCGTAACCAAGGAGGTGAGGTATGCAGCAGTCTGCGCTTCACGTGGCTTTCGGCAAATCATATCTTGCGGCTACAGCAGCCATATTAGCGGTTCAAGAGCTAATGGAACTACCAGCAGACATCCCAAATAAGAATGTCGCAATCATAGCTCCAACCTACCAACAAACGGTAGACATCTACTTCCCACTTATCGCCTACCAACTTGGTATGGATGAATACTGCATCAAGAGCTCACAACACTCAGGTACCTTTTGGTTTCCGAACAATGTGACACTAAAGCTCTGGTCTTATGAAGCCTCCCAACGACTTAGGGGTAGTGGACAATATTTCGTAGTGTTAGATGAAGTTACAACCTGGAAAGGCGGTGGCTCTACACTCAAAGAATCCTGGGAATCTGTAATACAACCCTGTATAACAACCCGATGGTCTCAAGAACGTGCGGATGAGTACGGGTCTAAATCACCCGGCAGAGCACTCGTTATCTCTACCCCTATGGGCAAAGATTACTTTTACGATATGTTCAACTTCCAAGAGCGTGATGACCAATGGAAATCTTACCACTTTACTTATAAAGACAGTCCGTACCTGGATGTAAAAGAAATAGAACGTGCCAAACACACTATTGACCACTTCCAGTTCAAACGAGAATATGAAGCCTCATTTGATGACTCGGGTAATACTGTATTTTATAACTTTAACAGAACTAAACACGTAGACCCTGAACTGATGGACTTACAACCCGGGGAAGACGTCCATATAGCAATCGATTTCAATGTGAGTTGACTTATACTAGCTCACTATAAACCTCTCTAATTCAGGGAAACCCTAAACAAGTAATGTTGTAGGCAATCCTGAGCGAAGACTCTTAAACGAGTAACGTGCAACGACTAGTCGCAAGACGTACGCCCAAGTGGGTGGAAACGGGAGGCTCCTCAACCGAGGATGAAGATATAGTCTGGTCTCATATGAAAGTATGAGCAGTGCAAATGGTTCCCAATATATTGGAGACCTTCAAATGAAAAAATGTTATGACTGTAAAATAGAAAAACCGCTTTCAGAATTCAATTCTCATAAAAACAGAAAAGATGGAAAGCAGACTCATTGCAAGGTATGCGCTAAAGCACACCAAACTAAATGGTACTACCAACGTAAATTTGGTATCACCCTAGAGCACCGTGACAAATTACTCGCTGACCAAGATTATGGATGTAAAATCTGTGATACTACAATAAGCTTCCCACCACCGGGTAGCGGCAGCGGTAACGTAAACAACACCGGCAACACAAATGCGGTTGTTGACCATTGTCACACAAATGGGCACATAAGAGGTATCCTCTGTGGAGCCTGCAATACAGGTCTTGGTTCTTTCCGAGACAACACAGCAGCTTTAATTAGCGCTGTAGACTACTTACAACAATAATCATTTGCACGGGTATAGCCTAACGAACTATGCTGAACATAAACGATAATGGCAGCATCTGTCTTTGCCCTCAGAGGTGGACAGTTACATTTCATAGATGAATTCATGGGTCACCCCGATACTGAAACTCTCTCACAAGCAATTAAAGCAAAATATATAGACAAAGGGCACAAAGTACTATCTTACCCTGACCCTTCAGGTAAGGCCAGGAAGTCAAGTGCTGCCGTTGGTCGTACCGATTTCTCTATCTTACAATCTTATGGTATAGCTGTTCACGCGAGAAACAAGGCTCCCTCTATGGCAGACTCTGTTCAAGCTGTTAACAGGTTACTTCTTAAGGGTAGTGGAACTATTAATATGTACTTTCATCCTCGTTGCAAGAACACCATAAAGTCTATGGAACGTACAGTGTGGAGGGAAAACAACCCTGATTCCTTGACTATAGATAAAACTGAAGGTGTCGAACATTGGAGTGACGGTATACGTTACTGCTCTGAATTTCTTTTCCCGGTACAAGCCGGTAACAAGAAAGTCTCTAAACAATCACACAACTTTTAAAGGATATACTTATGAAAGAATGTATAAAATGTTTTACTAAAAAAGAAGACATACAGTTTTCTAAAAATAAGCTATACAAAGACGGCATAAGTACAATCTGTAAGCCGTGTGACAGGCTGAAGAAACAAGAATGGAGAGTTCTCAATAGAGAAAAATCTCGCCAAGCTAATAGAGATTCTTACAAACGGTGTGTGCCTAACTTCACTGCTGCTTCAGCAAGACGAAGAGCCTCACTCAGCCAAGCGACTCCCGGCTGGTTTGAATCTGAAAGAAAAGAGATAGAACAAATATACATTAGAAGTAAAGAGATATCAGACACAACAGGTGTACCTCACCAAGTAGACCACATCATACCTTTAAAAGGGGAACTGGTGTCCGGTCTTCACTGTTTAGCAAATTTACAGATACTCACTGCTACTGATAACCTCTCTAAATCTAACAATTTCAAGACTTAGGACTTTGGGACCGTTACTTACGGCTTAAGGTGTCAAAGGGAGAGTACTGCCGTGAATGGTGGATATCGCTACCCACTATTCTAAAGTGTACTACTAATTAACAGGAAACTAATATGGCAAACACAAACACAGCCG